>Ga0247727_10009566_pt1 | contig 17491 bp, 9 predicted proteins | sample WisWelCaveWW1625_FD_202498 | JGI IMG/M metagenome (GOLD analysis project Ga0247727, IMG submission 202498) | Biofilm microbial communities from Wishing Well Cave, Virginia, United States - WW16-25 | ecosystem: Environmental > Aquatic > Deep subsurface > Groundwater > Cave microbial mat | place...
GCGGGTGCGGGACCACACCGCCGAGCGCCGCCATGCCACCCGCCTCCCACTGGAACGAGTGCGACTCGTAACCGACGATCGCTTCGTCGCCGCGCCCCGCGTGCACCAGGATCGCCGCCAGGTTGCCCATCGTGCCGCTCGTGACGAAGAGGCCCGCCGGCTTGCCGACGGCCGCCGCCGCGGTCGCCTCAAGCGCGTTCACCGTCGGGTCCTCGCCGTAGACGTCGTCCCCGACACGGGCGCCCGCCATGGCCTCGCGCATCTCGGGCGTCGGCCAGGTCACCGTGTCGGAGCGGAAATCGATGCGGTCCATCGTCGGTCCCCCGCGGGATCGGTCCGGCCGATTGTAGTCTTGCTGGTCGCGGCTGGCCTTCGAGCTTTCCGGTATCCTGCCCGAGATCGATCCCCGGCCGAGACGCCCCTGGAGGCCCCATGCTGCGCTTGTACGATTCGTCGATCTCCGGTAACAGCTACAAGGTCCGCCTGCTCCTAGCGCACCTCGATCGGCCGTACGAGACGATCCCGGTCGATGTCCTGGGCGAGATGCCCGACGCCGTGGTCGAGCACAATCCGGCGGGCCGCGCGCCGATGCTCGTGCTCGACGACGGGCGCGCGCTACCCGAGTCGAACGCGATCCTGTTCTACTTGGCCGAGGGCACGCCGTACCTCGCAGGCGACGTCTACCTGCGGGCGCAGACCCTGCAATGGATGTTCTTCGAGCAGAACCTGCACGAGCCGAGCGTCGCCGTGGCGCGGTTCATTCGCCAGCACTTGCCGTCCGACCACCCGCGGGCCGCGCTCCTCCCGCAGGTGATGGCGGCCGGCCAGGCGGCGCTCGAATCGCTCGAGCGCGGGCTCGGCGGAGCCACCTTTCTCGTCGATGACCGCCTGTCGATCGCCGACATCGCGCTCTACGCCTACACGCACACGGCAGCCGACGGCGGATTCGACCTCGCCTCGTTCCCCGCGATCCGCGCCTGGCTCGCCCGCGTCGCCGCTCATCCGCGTCACGTGTCGCAGTAGGGGTGACGGCGAGTCGCGTTTGCGTGCCGCGGGATGCGCGGGCTGACGAGCGCGACGAGGACCGTTCCGGATCTCAACCGCTGAGCAGCGATTCGCGGTTCTCGGCGCGGCCGAACGCGAGCACGACCAGCGCCGCGATGGCCAGCGCGAAGCCGATGCGGTTCTGCGTCGTCCAGGCGAGGATCTGCTCGGGATCGGCCTCGACGAGCTTCACCGGATTCCAGAACGGCGACAGGCGCACGTCGGACTGCTGGAACGGGAAGATCACGACGAGCAGCGCCGCGGTGACGAGCGCGCCGGCGGCCTCGCTGCGGAAGAGCGTCGACAGAGCCATGGCCAACACGAGGTAGAACGTCGCTGCCTGGAGCGCTCCGTACAGCGCGCCCAAGGGATACTCGCTGCAGAACAGATACGTCGCACCGGCCAGAGGAAGCTCGGCAACGAAGAGCAGGAGCGCGGCCGCGGCGAGCTTCGCGAGCCACACGCGGTGCGCGCCGCCCGGAACCGTGTACGCGATCTCGAGCGTCCGCCGATCGATCTCTCCGGCCACGACACGCACGCCGAGGCCGATGGCCAGAAGCGTCAGCGGAAGCGCGATCAGCAGGTTCTGCGCGTCGGCCGGGACGTAGTCGTCCTCGTGCCAACCGAAAACGATGAACAGGACCGCGCCCGTGGTCCACAGGAGCGGCACGATCGGAATGACCCAGAACCGCCTCCCCGCGAGCATGCGCGCCGAGAGCGAGAGGAGACGCACCAGGTCGCCGATCGAGCGGCGCTCGCCGGTCACCGCGCCGCCTTCCCGACGAGCCAGAGATACCCGTCCTCCAGGCTCGGCGGCGTGGGCTCGGCCGAGGGAACGGGCGCCGTGGCGTGGAGCACCCGCACGCGGATCGTGCCGTCGGCTTCGGGAGCCTGGTCGACGACGAGCGCCTGCGCCGGGAGCGCGGCCTGTTCTTCGGGCGCGATCCTGGCGACCCACACGCGACCCGCGGCGGCCTCGGCCAGGTCGATCGGCGGTCCGTCGAACACGACGCGACCGCGGGCGAGCACGATCACGCGCTCACACGCGACCTCGACGTCCTCGACGACGTGCGTCGAGAACAGGACGATCCGACCCTCGGCGAGCCGCGACAACAGGTTCCGGAAACGGATCCGTTCGCGCGGGTCGAGCCCGACCGTCGGCTCGTCGACGATGATCACCGGGGGCAGCCGCAGCAGCGTCCGTGCCACGGCGACGCGCTGGCGCATCCCTCCCGAGTACGAGCCGATGCGCTCGCCCGCGCGCTCGGCGAGCCCAACCTCCGTGAGCAGCCGCTCGACCCGCTCGCGCCGCTCGGCCGCCGGACGCAGCTCGTAGTGCAGCGCGTAGTACTCGAGGTACTCGCGCGCCGTCAGGTCGTCGGGCAGCCCGAACTCCTGCGGCAGGTAGCCGACCCAGCGCGCCAGGTGCCGGCGCAGGCGCCGGTGTCGCACGCCGCCGACCCAGATCGTCCCGATCGAGGGCTCGAGGATCCCGGCCAGATTGCGCAGCAGCGTTGTCTTGCCCGCTCCGTTCGGACCGAGGATCCCGATCATGCCGCGCTCGACGCGGAAATGGACGCCCGCGAGCGCACGCACCTCGCGCCGCGGCAGGTCGAACCCCAGGACGGCGCGGCTCGCCCGGCGCCACGTCGTGCGCGCCCGGCGCAGTGGCCCCGCCGCCACCGTGTCGGGGATCGCGCCACGTGCGATCCGACGCGCCGTGTGTCGCCCGGCCTGCAGCAGCCCCACGAGCGCGACGAGGACCCCGAGCACGGGTAGCGCCATCTCGACCGGCTCACCCGCCGCACGCGGAATCCCGTGCATCGTGACCCCGCAATACGCGAGGGCGACCCACGGAGTCATCGCGGCCGCGGCATTCTCCGCTCCGCCGGGAAGCACCTCGCCCGTCGGGCCGGCAGAGCCGCGCGCGCGCCGCAGCTCGCGCAGGAGATGCGCCACGAGCGCCGCGGCCACGAGCGTGAACAGGACGCGCCAGAACACGGTGCCCATCGACTGGACCAGGTACAGGACCCCCGCGAGGACGATCGCGATCGGAGCGAGCCGCCCGCGCGCGCGGCGCGGATCGAACGGAACGCCGCCGATCGCCAGCACTCGCTCGGCGAAGCGCGCCGGCGCGCGCCACGCACGGCCGACAGGGCCCGGCCGGCCGTAGACCTTGTCGAGGTACCGGACCTCGATCGCCGGCGGCCCGTCCCCGGCCGCGGGGGCGGGGACGTCGTCGCGGCGGACGACGACCACAGCGCCTCCGAGCAGCGCCCCCGCGACGAGCGCGGTCGTCACGACCTGCCACGTGAGCGATGTCAGAACGTCGAGTGCGACGAGAGGACCGAGAGTCGCCGCTGTCGCGACGAGCCAGCCGATCACGACCCATGGCCCGAGCCGGCCGAAGATCCTGTCCAGCCGGTGCAGAAAAACGAACCCGACGGGGATCAAGAGCAGCGTGAGCACGGTCGAGGTCAGGAGCCCACCCATCACGATCGTCGCGAACGGCGGCCAGATCTCGTTCTCCGCGCCCGTGACCAGGGCGAGCGGCCACAGGCCCGCGACGGTCGTCGACGTGCTCATCAGGATCGGTCGCGTGCGCTCGCGCACGGCGGCGAGCGCGGCGGCACCGGCGCCGAGTCCGCCGCCCCAGGCCCGTTGTTGCATACGATCGACGAGCAAGATCGCCGGATTGACGGTCAAGCCGATCAGCGCGATCGCGCCGACGAGGGCCATCGTGTCGGGCGGCGTCCCGGTGAAGATCAGGGCCCAGGTCGCCCCGACCAGCGTCAGCGGCAGCGAGACGAGCACGAGCACGGGCAGCGTGAGCGACTCGAACGTGATCGCGAGGACCGCGTACAGGATCAGGACGACCGGGATCAGGATCTTGCGGAACCATCCGAACGTGGACTCCGCGTCGGGGGTCTCGATCGTCGTGCCCGCGGGACGATGAAGCCCCGCGGCCGCCTCGCGCACGCGGTCCTCGAGGCTCGTGCGTGCCGGCCCGGTCCGCGGGACCTCGTCGATGAACCGGTAGGTCACCGTCGTCTCGCGCCGCCCGTCATGGTGCTGGATCACGGAGGGTGCGGGCATCCGGCGCACGTCGGCCAAGGCGTCGAGCGGGAGCACGCCAGCGGGCGTCGCGATCCGGAGCCGGGCGAGATCCTCGAGCGGGCGTCGGCCCGTTTCCGCGCGGCGCACGATCATCGGGATCTCGCGGCCGTCGGCTCGCGTGAGCCCGGTCTCGAGAGGGACGCCCTCGCGTCGCACGACGCCGAGCGCCGAGAGGATCTGATCGGACGTGAGGCCGTAGGTCGCGAGCGCGGTCGCGTCCGGCGTGACGCGCAGCTCGTCCAGGCCGCGCTCGGTCCCGGGCGTCGCGCTCTCGATCTCCGGGATCGACTCGAGGACCTCGGCCAGATCGCGCGCCAGGGCGTCGAGCGGCCCGGACTCGGGACCCGACAGCACGATCTCGGGTGCGGCCTGACCGAGCAGGGACGCCACGCCGCCGCCGCCGCCCCCGCCCCTACCGCCACCGCGGTCGTTCGCGCCCTCGCCCGTCATGAGGATCCGAACGCCCTGCACGGCCCCGGCGGCGCTCCGCACGACCTCGCGCACGCGTGCGGCGTTGACACCGGCGGGGCGCACGTCCTTCGGAACGAGGTGTACGGTCAGCGCCCCCCCGTCCTCCATGACCATGCTCTCGACGACCTCGACGCCCCCGAGTCGCTGCGCGGCGTCCTCGAGGCGCTCGAACGCGTTGACCGCGACGTCGAGCGATCCGCCGCTCTCGATCTCGACCTCGAGACGCACGGTGTCGGCCTCGGGCGGCTCCTGACCGGTCGCCGCGGTGCCGAGCCACACCGTCGACGCGACAATCGTCACGAGCACGCTGAACGCCGCGGCGGCGACCCAGCCTCCGGGCCGGCGCAGGATCGCGACGAGAAGCCCGGTGAACAGGCCTCGGCCGCGATCGGGCTCGACGAGCCCCCGGTGGCGCTCGCGCCGGCGGCGCAGCTCCGCGATGCGCGCCGCCGCCGCGGGAGCGGCGAACCGTCGGGCCAGGAGCGGCACGAGACCCACGGCGACGAGCACCGAGCCGACGACCGGCAGCGTGATCGCGATCGCGAGCACCTGGAGCAGCGAGCGCACCACGGTCTGGTCGAAGTCGGCGAACAGGATGGGCACGAATACGATGACGTTCGTCACGCTCCCCGCGAGGATCGCGCGCATCGTGCGCGCCACGCCCTCCTCGACGGCGGCGTCGAGGCCCACGCCGTGCTCGAGCTTCTGCTGCACGGCTTCGTACACCACGATGCTGTTGTCGACGAGCATCCCGATACCGACCGCGAGCCCGAACAGCGTGATCAGGTTCAGCGACTGCCCGCCGACGTACAGCAGGGCTAAGGCCGCGAGCAAACTCGCCGGCACCGACACGGCGACCACCGCGACCGCGCGCCACTGGCGCAGGAACAGGTACAGCGCGGCGAGCGCGATGCCGAAGCCCGAGACGGCCAGGCCCTCGAGCCGGTCGAGCTGCTCCTCGACCAGCTCGGCCGAGTCGAAGTTGACGACGAAACCCAGGCCGTAGTCGCGGAACTCCTCGCGCAGCTCGTCCATCCTGCGCCGCAGCTCCGCGCCGAGGCGTACGAGGTTCGCGCCCTCGTCCTGGAACACGACGATCGCCACGGTCGGCTTGCCATCGACGCGGAACAGGCGTTCCTCGGTACCCGTCCCGAAGCCGACGTCGGCCACGTGGCGCAGGAGCACGGGCCGCGCGAGGTCGATCCGCAGGTTGGCCAGGGACACGAGGCCCCGCGGTCGACCGTCGAGGATCACCGACGTTCGCCCGGCCTCGTCCTCCACGCCGCCGAGGAACTGCGTCCGCCGCACGGAGCGCCTCAGCGCCTGGACCACCTGCTCGGGCTGGATGCCGTTCGCGGCGCACCGGTCGGGGTCGACGCGCACCGAGACCTCGCGCGGCGCGCCGCCGCCGGCGAGGACGCGCGACACGCCCGGCACGGCGAGCAGCCGCGGCACGACCCGCTCGTCGACGAAATCGAGCAGGCTGTCGCGATCCGCGCCGCCGGTGATCTGCGCGAACAGCACGAACTGGCTGATCGCGGTCAGGTCGAGCGCGCTGACTTCGATCGACGTCCCCCGTGGCTGGCTGCGCACCAGCTCGGTCGCGACACGCCGTAGATCGAGCTCGCGGACCTTGAGGTCCGCCCCGCGCTCGAACCGCACGGTCAGGCTGCCCGTCGACCCGCGGATCTCGGCCCACGTTTCGTCGACGCGCGGCAGCTCGCCGACGCGGGCCTCGAGCGGCAGCAGGATCTCGCGCTCGAGAATCTCGGGCTCGCTGCCCGGCCGTGCGAACGACAGGTGCAGCTCGTCGCCCGCGACCGCCGGCATCAGCTCGACCGGGATGCGCCACCAGGCGATCGCCCCGAGCAGCAGGATCCCGAGGAACAGCATCCCCGTCGCCACCGGACGGCGGACCGGAAGCTGGAACACGTTCACGACGGGACCCGTGCTCCGTTCCGGCGCCATCCCAGACGGTCCAGGACCAGGTACAGGCACGGGATCACGGTCAGGGACGCGACCATCGACGTGACGAGCCCGGCGGCGATCGTGATCGCCATCGGCGTGCGCAGGCGCGCCGCCTCGTCCGTGCCGATGGCCAGCGGCAGTAACGCCAGCACCGCCGTCGCCGTGGTCATCAGGATCGGCCGCAGCCGGATGCCGGCCGCTCGCACGAGAGCCTGCTCGCGCGGCAACCCCGTGGCGGCGAGGTGCCGCGCGGCATCGACGAGCAGGATCGCATCGTTCACCGCGACGCCGGCGAGCACGATCAGCCCCAAGAGCTCGAGCACGCCGATCGGCCGTCCGATCGGCACGAGCACGGCCGCGACCCCGACGAGTGCGAGCGGCACGGACGCCAGTACCGTCAGCGGATGGACGAGCGACTCGAACGCCCCGGCGAGCACCATGAACAGCAACACGAGCGCCAGGATCCCGGCGAGGCCCAGCTCGGAGAACGTCTTCACGCGCTCCGCCTCCTCGCCCGCCAAACGCACCACGAGGCCCGGTAGGATCGGCGTCTCGTCGAGCGCGCGCACGGTCGCCGCGCGCGCGTCGGGGAATTCGGAGCCCGGCGCGACCCGAGCGGTGACACGCGCGACGCGCCGCTGGTCCCGCCGGAAGATCTCGCGCGCTCCGACCGCCGGCTCTACGCGCGCCACGTCGCCGAGACCGACGCGCGATCCGCTGGCCGTCCGGACCGGAAGCGCGAGGAGCTGGTCGCGCCGGACCGCGGGGAGCTTGACGACGACCCGTTGTTCCTCGTCGCCGAGCGTCATCGTCGTCACGCGCCGCCCGTCGAGCGACGAGGCGAGCGTGGAGGCCAGCGTGTCGAGATCGACGCCGAGACCGTCGGCGATGGCGCGATCGAGCTCGACGCGCAGCTCGGGCGGGCCACCCTCGAACGACGATCGGACGTTCCACAGCGCGGATCGCATGGCCATCGACGCGCGCAGCGTCTCGGCGCCCGCGCGCAGGTCGTCGAGCGACTGGCCCGTGATCTCGACGACGATCGGCGGGCCCGAGGTTCCGAGCGCGCGCGAGAGGCTCGACGCGCCGATGTCCCACGTCGCCTCGACCCGGTCGAGCGCGGCGACCGCCGGACGCGCGCGCTCGACGATCTGACCCGCCGTCGGGCCTGAGGCGGCGAGCCGGACGACGATCCGAGCGGTGCTTTCCTCGGCCTGCTCCTCGCGCGGGAACCGGTCGTCCTCGGGCAGCCGGCCGACCTCCGCGAGGATCGCTGCGAGGTCGTCCCCCGCGGCCTCGCGCAGGATCTGCTCGACCGCCGCGGCGACACGCTCGGTCGCCTCGACGCGCTGACCCGGGGGGCCCACGATGCGCACGGCGAACTGGCGCGGGTCGGCCGGTGGAAGCAACTCCGTCCCGAGGCGGGCCAGCAGCGCGAGCGCGGCCGCGACCGCGAGGACCGAGACGCCGACGACGAGCCACGGCCGGCGGATCAGGCGGGCCACGAGCCGCTCGATCCGCTCGATGCCGGGGTCCGCGCCGCCCGAGCCCGTGCGCGGCAAGAGCCACCGCGCGAGCGCCGGCGTCAGGGTGACGGCGATGACGAGCGAGACGATCTGGGCCACGACGACCGTGAACGCGAGACCGGTCACGAGGCGCGCGGCGAGACCCTGGACGAACAGGATCGGCAAGAACACCGCGCACGACGTGAGCGTGCTGGCGACGATCGCGCTGCCGACTTCCGCCGTCCCGATCGCCGCGGCATCGTCGGGGCTCGCCCCGCTGCTCAGGCGGCGGAAGATGCTCTCCACGATCACGATCGAGTTGTCGACGAGCAGGCCTGCGCTGAGGGCGAGGCCGCCGAGGGTCATCACGTCGAGCCCGTATCCGGCCAAGCCCATCAGGAACAGCGTGCCCAGGAGCGAGACCGGCACGACCGACCCGACCATCAGCGTCGGTCCCGCCGAGCGCAGGAACAGGACGAGCACGAGCACCGCGAGGACGATGCCGATGAGCGCGGACCGCTCGACGTCGCGGATCGCGTCGACGACCAGGCCGGCCTCGTCGGCCACGACGACGACGCCGACCCGCGGCAGATCGTCCCGGACCCGCTCGAGCGCCGCGTGCACGTCCTCGGCGACGGCCACCGTGTTCGCGCCCGCCTCCTTGTACACCGCGAGGCCCACGCCCTCCCGTCCGTCGACGCGCACGAGGTGGTCGATCTCGGCGTCGGCGAGTCGCACCGTCCCGAGATCGGCGACGCGCACCGGAACGCGCCGACCCATCGCGTCGACGCCGTAGCGCACGACGACATCGGCGACGTCCTCGGCTCTGCGGAACCGCGAGTACCCGCGCACGATGTACACGCGCTCGCCTTCCTCGAGCGTCCCCGCGCTGATGTCGACGTTCGACGCGCGCAGGCGCGCCTCGAGCTCGGCGATCGTGAGCGCGTGCGCGTCGAGCCGGTGCCGATCGACGAGCACCTGGACCTCGCGCTCGCGGCCCCCGGTGACGCGCACCTCGGCCACGCCCTCGAGGCGCTCGAGCGCGGTCGCGACCTGCCGGCGGGCGATCCGGCGCAGCTCGGCGAGATCGGGCCCGCCCTCGTCCGACACGAGGCCGAGCGTCAACACCGGCGTCTGACGCGGGTCGAAGTGTCGGACGAGCACCTCTTCGACGTCGGGATCGGAGCGGACCGGGCCGATCGCCTTCTCGACGTCGACCACCGCGAGATCCATGTCGGCTTCCCAGTCGAAGCCGACCGTGGCGACGATCCGCCCGGTGCGCGCGACCTGATCGATCGCGCGGATCCCGCGCACGGCGAACAGGCGCTGCTCGACCTGCTCGCCGTAGATCCGCTCCATCTCCTCGGGCGGCCGGTCGCCCGAGCGGATCGACACGACGATCGTCGGGCTCTCGAGGTCCGGCAGCAGGTCGATGGGCAGCGTGCCCCACACCTGCCAGCCGAGGATCGCGAGACCGGCGGCGAACACGGTGACCGCGACGGGCCGTCGCGTCGCCATGCGCGTCACGGACAGCACGTCGTCAGGCTCCCGAGACGCGGACGCTCGTGCCGTCGCTCAGGGTCTCGAGACCCCGCACGACGATCTTCTCCCCGGGCTCGACGCCGTCCCGGATCTCGATCACGTCGTCGTCGCCGAGGCCGAGCCCGACCTCGCGGCGGCTGACCTTCTGGCCGTTGAGGACGAACACGACCTTGCGCCCGCCACGCTCGGCCACCGCCTCGCGCGGGACGATCGGCACGTCGTCGCGACGCTCCGCGACCACGGTGACCTCGACGAACATTCCGGGACGCAGCGTCCCGGCGTGGTTGTCGACCGCGACCTCGGCGCGCAGCGTGCGGGTCGTCGCATCGACGGACGGGGCGAGGCGGGTGACGCGACCGTCGACGCCCGAAGACGCGGTGTCCGGGTGGCGTACGCGCGCGGGCATGCCGGCGCGTACGCGGGCCACATCTCCGGCGACGAGATCGACATCGGCCACGAGCCCGTCGATCGGAGCGATCTGGGCAACCACGAGCCCCTGGGTCACGAGCTGGCCGTCGGCCACGGGCAGGCCGCGGTCGTCCCGCGCCAGGTACAGGAGCACGCCGTCGATCGGCGTCACGAGCTGCGACCGCAGTTCGGTCAGCTGGCTGCGCTCTGACTCGAGCTTCGCCTCGGCGAGCGTGGTTTCGATCGGGCGCAACGCTTCCGCGCTGAGGAGGCCCTCGTCGAACAGCGCGCGCCTCGACTCGTAGTCGCGCTGGGCCGACTCGTAACGCTGGCGCGTGGCGTCGGATCGGGCGGCGAGCCGAACCTCTTCGCCCGTGATCGCCGCAACGACCTGACCCGCGCGGACGCGATCGCCCTCGGCCAGCCGGGCCCCGCCCGGCCCGCGCGCGATCGCGAGCTGGCCGCCCGTTTCGGCGCGCAGCGACACGGACTGCGCCGCGCGCAGCGTGCCGGTGGCGACGATGCGGTCCTCGACCGAGCCCCGGGCGACCGTTTCCACGGTCACGGGCACACGGAACTCGACCTGGGGTGCCGTCGTCCCGCCGCCACACCCGGCCGCCCCGACGGCAACGAACGCGAGCCCGATCCCGGCGAGTGGCGCGCGAAGCCGGTCAGCGCACCGCTGCAACGGACGCCACCGCGACGGGCCGGAACCGGATCGCATCCGCCTGCACGTATTCGCCATCCGTCTCATCGCTCACCCGTACCACGACCTCGCCCGCGCCGAGATCGAATCGACCGAGCGAGTTCCAACCCGTTGCGGCAGCGTCGGCGTCGAGCGCCGCCTCGTGCCGGCCGGATCCCCCCTCGATCACGATCTGCCAGGTCCCGCGCGGCGCCGTGCTCGCTCTGCCGCGCCGCCAGCCCGGCACATGATATTCGACCTCGAACGAGCCGGCTGTCGGCAGCTCGGTGGTGAACGACGCCGACCGCTGCCCTGCCCCCTTGCGGATGACCGCCATCGTGTGGCGGTACCGACCCCAGGCGTCGGCGTAGGTCATGCGCGACCAGCGGGGCGATCGCAGACCGCGCTGTCCGTCCTGGGCGACCGGCAGCCCGGCGTCGAGATCCTCGCCGTGGCCGCGACCCGCGACGCGCAGCAGGCCGCGCCCTTCCCCCTCTGCGATCGCGAACCCCGGGTCGAGATCGTCGACGACGATCGCGCCGTCGTTCGGCGGAACCCAGTCGAAGGGGCGCGATCCGGCAAGCGGCTCCTCCTCGACCACCTTCGTCGCATCGAGCGTGGGCAGGGTCACGTTGAACGGATCGCGGTTGAGCGCCAGATACGGCGCGACGCGGACCGCGCCCAGCGGCTCCGCGGTGACGAGGCCGATCTCGACCGCGCTCTCGGCCGGGACGCGGACCGGGGCCCCGCGCTGTCGCGACGCGCCCGGGCTTCCCCCCTCGGGTCGGTATTCGAGGCGCACCAGGCCATCCGCGCTCTCCTCGTTGCGGACGACGATGCGCAGCTGGTAGCGCGGGGATGCTCCGTCGTCGGGCAGCCGGTGGTACCGAACGTCGCCGAGCACGAAGCCCGGCAGGTCGGTCTCGTCGATCCACAGGTCGAGCCACGCCGTGAGGTCGATCCCCACGCTCGCGCCGGCCGCGAGCACGGCGTCCCGGTCGTAGGTCGAGCCGCTGTTTCCCGCGCGCAGCGCGCCGAGCAGGCGTCCGGTCGTCTCCTGGCCCAGATCGTCGAGCATCGACTCGGCCATCGCGCCGCCCTTCAGGGCGAGCACATTGAGCGTGCGCTTGGGATCGTCGCGCGGGACGAGGTCGCGCAGGCTGGTTCCGCTGACCGTGTCCCAGACCTCGTTCGTCGACGTGATCCGGTGGATCAGCACGTCGGCGTAGCGGTCGCTCACGCGGTTCGGATCGGTCATCGCCTGCCCCGCCAGCGCGAACTCCTGACCGAACTGCCGATCGAAGAAGTGGACCGAGAAGAACCCGCCGCGGTCGGCGACGAGCTCGCTCGCGAGCCGTTCCCACACGTAGTCGAGCGGGACCGCCTCGGCACCGCGACCGGATGTCTGGTACCCGAAGAAGCTGCGCGCGACGGCGACGAACGGATTCCCGCCGTTCAGGTCGTTCTCGAAGAATGCCTCGAGCGTCCGCACCTTGGCCCGCGCGATGCCGCCCTCCTGATCGCGCGCACGCTCGAGCCGCGAGCGCGCCCCGCGGAAGTCCGCCGTCGGGAAGCTGCTCTCGCGCAGCAGGACCATCGCCGGCTGGATCAGCGTGCTGTCCATGCGCCAACCACCGGCGTAGCCGCGCAGCTCGCCCGGCACCTCGACCATCGTCAGGCCGTCGTACGGGTATGGGAACCCGATCGCTCTGGCCTGGCGCAGGCGCTCGCCGAGCCAGTCGCGGATCTCCCCCGCCGCGTCGTCGAAGAACCGGACGTTGGCGAGGTGGTCCTTGTCGACGAGCAGCTCGAGCCGCACACCCTCGACGTCGGTCGAGAAGCTCTCGAACGGACCGGCCACGAGCGCGACGTCCGGAACGGGCTCGGGCGGAGCGAACCGGAACCGAACGCGGCCGCTCTCCGCCGCACCGGCGTCCTGCCGCCGCCCTGGCCCTGCGGCGAGCCAACCCGCGGGGAGCGTGACGGTCAGGTCGACATCGTAGAAGTCCTCGCCGCGCTCGCGCGGATCGTCGCGGCCGACGTCGGAGCCGCTCTTCGGCAGCCAGCGCACGCCGGGCAGCAACGCGACGTGGCTGCGACGCAATACCATCGGCTCGTAGCCCAGAATGGCGATCTGACCCTCGGACAGCGTCGTGTCGAGAAGCTCCTTCGTGGAGTCGAGGTAGGCGAAGTCGGGGTCGGGGATGCCGTCGACGACCAGGTGCACCGCCGCTTCGGCGCCTGGGTCGAGGGCTCGCGCCGGCCGCAGCTCGAGCAGGCCGTTCTCGTGAGTGAAGTCGATGCCCGAGCCGCCCGCTACGCTCGCCTCGCGAACGCGCAACCCGGGGTTCAACGAGAAGCGCGCGACGTCGAGCCCGCGCTCGGCGGGGGCCCGGAACCGCAGGTCGAGCTCCATGTGCAGTCCTCGCCCGGGCCGCACGTCCACCTGACCGGCGAGCGCCATCAGATCGGGCGCGGCGTCGGCCTTCCGCGCATCGTGGGCGGCGCGCCAGCGGGCTCGTGCACCGAGCGCGGCGTAGTTGTCGAGGACGCTCAAGGCCACCAGCACGAGACCCGCGGCGAACACGCCGGCCGCGACGAGCCCGCGCTTGGCCCGCGATCCGTCGTCGAGCCGCGGGTGCACCGCGGCCGCGGCGACGAGCAGGCCGCTGCCCATGATCCCGTACCCGATGCGCTGCAGCAGCGGGAGCAGGTCGACGAACCGCGGCACGACGTCCGACGGGAAAGCGACCGTGAACCCGCCGGTGATGTCGGCGAACGGCGCGAGCGCGAAGCGGACCCAGAACAGGCTGCCGACGAACACGCCGACGACGAGGACGATCGAAACGACCGCGGCCACGGCGCGGTGGCGCACGAGCAGCGTCAGCAGATACACGAGCCCGATCGCGAACAGGTAGGCTGGGATCGCCATCAGCACGAGCAGCTGCACCGTGGACAGGAAGTGCACCGGCGGCTTCAGGAAGTAGGCGACGATGCCGATCAGCGCGGTCACGCCGGCGAGCGGGATCCAGGCCGCCACGAGCAGACCGAGCGCGCGGCCGAACACCAGCTCGAGGTTGCTGCACGGCGTCGCGTCCAGCACCTCGACGATCCGCTCGCGCTTGTCGCGCGCCCGCAGGTCGAACCCGAGGAAGATCACGCCGAGGAGGAACATCAGCACGAAATTCGAGCCGAAGTTCCCGGCGAAGAACCGCGGGTTCGCCGCCGCCGCCGACGCCGAGCCCGCCGAGAACAACCGGTGGATCACGAAGAACTGCCCGAACGAGATCGCGGCGAGCACCGTCGCCAGGCCGGCGAACACCCAGTACCGGACGAGCCGGCGCGTCAGGCGCAGCTCGGCGAGCGCGAGGGCGGCGATCGTGTCGAGTCGCATCAGGATGCCTCCTCCAGCACGGCGACTTCGGCCCGGCCGCGCGCCGCCATGAACGCCAGATACGCCTCCTCGAGCGTCGGGTCCGCGACCGGCTCCGCGCCGCTGGGCAGCCGGTGGTCCCGCGCGACGGCGCGGATCCGGGTTGTCGCCCCATCCCGCACCCGCGAGACGATCTCGAACCCCGCTTCGGTCGCGCCGGCGCCGCGCTCCTCGACCTGGAACACGCGGCCGACCGCTTGCGCGACTAGCTCCACCGGGCTCCCGCGGAACACGATCCGCCCGCCGTCGATCAACGCGAGGTCGCGGCAGCTCGCACCGAGGTCGGCGACGATGTGGGTCGACAATAGGATCGTGCGCTCCTGCCCGAGGTTCGCCATGAGCTGCCGGAACCGCAATCGCTCTTGCGGGTCGAGCCCGACCGTCGGCTCGTCGACGACCAGCACGCGCGGCTCGTGCAGGAGCGCCTGGGCCACGCCCAGCCGGCGCACCATTCCGCCCGAGAGCTTCTTGACCTTGCGGTCGGCCACGGCCTCGAGGCCGACCTGCTTCAACACGTCCTCGATCCGCGCGCGGCGCTGGGAGGCGTCGCCCATGCCGGCAAGGCGCGCGAGAGTCTGGAGCACCTCCTCGACGCGCTGCAGGCGCCACGCGCCGAACTCCTGCGGCAGGTAGCCCAGGGCGCGGCGGACCGCCGTGCGCTCGTGCACGACGTCGTGACCCAGCACGCTGACCGTCCCCGCGGTCGGAACGAGCAGCGTGCACACGATGCGCATCAACGTGCTCTTGCCCGCACCGTTCGGACCGAGCAGGCCGTACAGACCGGTGCCGAACGCAAGGTCGACGCCGTCGAGCGCGACGGTGCCGCCGGGATAGACGTGACGCAGCCCTCGGACATCGATGACGGTCGACATGTGCCCCTCCCCGTCGCCGGACGCTCGCGCCCGGTCGGCCCAAGATAGCCGACTCGCGACCGCTCCGGCCCGTGAACGACGCGTGCGGTCGCCCGAGCGCCGTGACCGGCCGGCGCGGGCCGCTGGACGGCCCGTCGACTTGTACGGACGAACCGGGGCCCGGGTTGCGGGCTATAATCCTCGGCGCGATGGTTGAAACGGTGTTCCTGGCCAAGCCACGCGGGTTCTGCGCGGGCGTGGTGATGGCCATCGAAGCGGTCGAGCGCGCCGCGACCGAGATGCAGCGGGACGGCTTCGGCGAACTGACCGTGTTCCACGCGATCGTGCACAACGACACGGTGGTCGAGCGCTTGGAGCAGGCGAGCGGCGTGCACTTCGTCGAGGATCTGCACGAGGTGCGCGCGCTCGACGAGCGGGTCACGCGGGGCGGCGGACGATTGTCCGACACGGTCGTGTTCTCGGCCCACGGCGTGAGCCCCGAGGTCCGGCGAACGGCCGACGAGCTCGGCCTGCACACGATCGACGCGACCTGCCCGCTCGTGACCAAGGTACACAGCGAGGCCAAGAAGTACGCGCGCCTCGGATACCACATCCTGCTGATCGGCGACTCGACGACGCACCAGGAGGTCGTCGGGACCCGCGGCGAGGCGCCGGATCGCACGACCGTGGTCAGCGTGGTCGGGAACCGCAAGCACGATCCGGCGCTGGCCGACCCGCACACGGTCGAGGTCCCCGACCCGTCGAAGGTCGTCGTCCTGACGCAAACGACGCTCAGCGTCGACGACACCGGGCGGACGATCGAGATCCTCGCGCGGCGCCTTCCGGCCCTCGTCGTCCCGGCGCGCGACGACCTGTGCTACGCGACGAAGAATCGCCAGGACGCGGTGCGGCGCATCGCCAACCACGTCCAGATGTTTCTCGTCGTGACCAGCGACAAGAGCAGCAACGGCATGCGCCTGCTCGAGCTGGCCGAGAGTCTCACCGGCAACGCGCGCCGCATCGAGAGCGTCAGGGACATCGCGCCGGCGTGGCTCGACGGCGTGCGCGCCGTCGGCCTGACCTCCGCCGCGTCCACGCCCGACGATCTGGTCCAGGCGATCGTCGCCTTCTTCCGCGAGCGCAATCCGGACCTGGCGCTGGTCGAGGATGGCGAGTGGGAGAACATCACGTTCCGCCAGCCGAAGCGCGTCCCGCCCCGGCTACACGAGACGACGTAGCGCCTCGGGGAACGGCGAGCGGACCTCGACGACCTGGCCGGTCCGCGGATGGCGGAATCGCAGCTCCACGCCATGCAAAGCGAGTCGCGGCGCTCGCTCCCCCCGGCGCTCGCCGTACCGTGGATCGCCGACGATCGGGTGGCCCGCCTCGGCCAGCTGAGCTCGCACCTGGTGCTTGCGGCCCGTCTCGAGCTCGAGCCGGACGAGCGTCCGGCCACGCGCGGCGTTGCGCCGCACGACCTCGACGTGCGTGATCGCGAGCTTGCCGCCGCGCTCGGGCCGGGTCGAGTAGGTCTGGTGCGCGGCGTTCTCCCGCAGGTACGACCGCAGCGTCGAGCGATCGGCCCGGACGAGCCCGTCGACGACCGCGGTGTAGGTCCGGCCCGCCGAATGATCCTCGAATTGCTCCTGCAGCGATCGCTTGGCCGCGGGCGTCTTGGCCAGGACCAAGAGACCCGACGCCTCCCGGTCGAGGCGATGGACGACGAACGGCCGCTCGGGCGGCCGCCGGCACTTCAGCAGATCGAACACCTGCGCGTACGCGGTGCGCTCGCGCTCGGTGTCGGTCGCGATCGACAAGAGACCCGCCGGCTTGTCGACGATGACGACCTGATCGTCGTCGTGCACGATTCGCACACGCAGGGTCGACTTTCCGTGCCGCCGTGGACGCTGGGGAGCGGGCCGGCGACTTGGGCGTGGCGTGGATGGCATGGACCCTACCGTGCCACTTCCGAGCGCGCTGTGCAAAACAGGCTATCGCAGGAGGTCGAGGAGATCGCCGCGGGTCAGGGCGCCCGTGACCGCGGCGCCGCCGATGGCGATCTCCGCGATCTCGCGCTTGCGCGCCTGGAGCTCGAGGATCCGCTCCTCGACCGTGTCTTCGGCCACGAGCCGGTACACGAACACCGGCCGCGTCTGGCCGATGCGGTGCGCGCGATCGGCGGCCTGGTCCTCGACCGCTGGGTTCCACCACGGATCGAGCAGGAACACGTGATCGGCGGCGGTCAGGTTGAGCGCGGTCCCGCCGGCCTTGAGCGAGACCAGGAGCACGGGCATCCCGTCGTCTTCCTGGAACCGCCGCACGACCTCGCCACGGTCCCGCGTCGATCCGTCGAGGCGGAGGAACGGGATCGCCGCCCGGCCGAGCGCGGGCTCGACGCGATCGAGCAGCGACGTCCACTGCGAGAACACGAGCGCCTTGTGACCCTCGGCGAGCACGCTGTCGAGCG
>Ga0247727_10009567_pt1 | contig 17490 bp, 15 predicted proteins | sample WisWelCaveWW1625_FD_202498 | JGI IMG/M metagenome (GOLD analysis project Ga0247727, IMG submission 202498) | Biofilm microbial communities from Wishing Well Cave, Virginia, United States - WW16-25 | ecosystem: Environmental > Aquatic > Deep subsurface > Groundwater > Cave microbial mat | place...
GGCCGATTCATGCTTGTGACAATGACATAACAACTGACTCAAGAATTCCCGCACCGAGACCTTGAGTTTAATATCCCGGCTAAGAATGGCCTTTAAAAGTTCGCCGGGTTGAAACCAGCCGGTCAGTAACGAGTTAACTTTCTCTCTGTCTTTTTCCTCAAAACAAATTCCTAACACACTATCCACTTGTTCCGTATCATCAACCGAAAACGTCATACCTTCAATAATCAGTGGATTATAGCCGTCGGCCTGGATAAGGCTCAAAAAATTCATAATGGCGCTGTCTTTGACATCCCGGTTAAACCAGACATCGTTTCTTCTGTTCTGATTAACATCTCTAAAATTGCCATTCCCCTGAGAGAGAAAAGTCGGCGAGAGAAGAAAATGATTATAATCACGCTCGGGGTCGCCGTGTTTACGCGTAAAGACGTGAAAGGCCACCTTACCTTCTTTTGTCTCCAGGGAAACCGGCAGACCGCCTCTGACAACATTATCTAAAAATGTCTGACCGCAATATAGATTAAAAATCTCTGAAGAACTCACCGTTAGAGCGGTATTTTTGATTCGCTCGATATTATTTTTATTTTCATCATATTTCCGGCGGATAAAAACACCGGACATTCGGGAGACAATGAGACTATTTAATTCCCTCACACTGTGGATATGCCCAGCCAGAGAGACAATATTTTTTTCGGCGCCTGCCGGAAGATTGAACTTGGCAAAACTTATAGCGCAGGGAGTTTTATTGTGGGCTTTTTGACTTTGAGGCGTTTTGAAATTCCCGGGGGCAAGAAATACCTCCGGGTTGATGAAATCGGAACTGTGTCCAAAAACCGCCTCGGGGTCAATGATGACATCCAGCAATCCTGCCCTTTGCCCCGGGTCAAGGAAGCTCACATAGAAATTGCCTTCCGTAATGTGATCTACATGGGGTTTATCGGCGATAGCCACCTTAAGGTTAAAATACGGAGCTTTCTTTTCTAAATTGGTCACTTGCACCCACGCCTCGGCAGTGCGGGACATGTGTTTTAAAGTCCATTCATTAAACCCAAAAGGAACGATCACCGGCATCCCATCCAATACTTCGAAGGAATGCGCTTTACGGGAAACATTTTTGATCGTAACCTGACGGACAAGAGCGGCAAACGGTTCATCGGAAATCGTAAAATAATTAACGCGGATCAGCAACCCCAGTTGGTGATTGATCTCTTGAATGGTCAAGTCATGAGAGTTTATCGCCATGGATTGAGTGACCTTATCAAAACCATTCCGGAATGGTTCGTAGAAAAAACTTTTTTGCTTATCTTTAATTTTTAGAAAGGTGCGGAAACCCTGCAATGAAGTCAATCGATAGGCTTTATTGGCCGGATGAAATTCCATGATGGCCTTGTCTTTGCTTTCAATCCCAAAGCTCGTTATGCATTGGCCGCGATTGACATAAAAAACCCATATCGGGATTCCCCAAAGCCCGGCGATCCCGGGGAAAAAATTGGTAAAGGTCTTGGCGTAGTTATACTGCTCGATAACGAAGCGGCCGTTATCGTCTATAAAATATTTTGGCATTGGGACCGTTTTGTGTGGGTTGGATTTATTTTTTGACATTAAAATTTTTTCCCATATTACCCAAAAAGAATGCCCCTGTCAATCTTTCGACTTTGCTGAGGGTTGCGGTGCGACAACAGACGGGGTCAACATGCGATATTTTGAAAATTTTTAATAATCCACCTACGAGGTGTAATTTAAGAATTCTAAGATTACACCTCGTAGGTGGAACATGGGCCACTCCACTTCCAAAAAACTAATACTCATCTGACCCAGTCTGCAAGCGAGTCGAAGGATCGAAACATCAATAAGGCGCCTTGGACTGTTTAAAGGTACTGTAAAATCCAGAAAGCTTAACAAACAAAATCATATCCAAATTATCCTCATCGCCAAAACGAAAACGCTTTAACTCATACAGATCCTTATTCAAACGGCTGTAGCCGCGATTGGTCGTACAGGCCGCCCGGTAACCAGATTCCCTCACCATCCCTTTAATCTGTTCACTAAAGCCACCTGCGGGATAAGCGAAAAAATTTACCCGGCGGCCTAATCGTTTCTCCAGTATCCGCTTGCTGCCCTCGATTTGTTCCACCTGATCTTCTTTAGAAATATCCGGTAAATAGGCATGGGTTCGGGTGTGACTGCCAATGGTGATACCATTTTTTTTCATTTCTCTTATCTGTTTCCAGGTCAAATAGCCTTCTTTACCAATCTCATCGATGACCACAAAAATTGTCGCCGGAAAACCGTATTGCTTAAGGATTTTGAAGGCATAGGTGTAGTTATCGCGATAGCCATCATCAAAAGTGATCACGACACTCTTACGGGCAAGAGGCTTATTGTGATCGATGGCCTCCACCAACTCATCCAGACCGATAATGTTGTAATGATTCCTTGTAAGAAATTCCATGTGGTGCGCGAAATTAACCGGATGAATGGTATTAACTTCATGGTTCTTCTCATAATTCACGCTATGGTACATCATAATAGGGACGACATATTGATCCGACAGCCAAAAGCCAAAAAGACCGATGACTACTAAAATGCACCACAAAATAATAATAATAATTTTTAAAAGACGTTTCATTACGTTTATGAAATGAAATTACTTGCAGGCGGGGTTACAAACTCGAAAGCTTTTCTTTGACGCAATCGCTGACGATTTTTCCATCGACTTGTCCGGCCACTTTCGCGAGAACTTCCTTCATCACCTTGCCCATGTCTTTGATACTGACGGCCCCGGTCTCCTGAATGATCTGAACCACAATCGCTCTTACTGCCTCAAGAGACATTTCCTCCGGCAAATATCCTTTTAGGACATCGACTTCCGCTCTCTCCTTATCGACTAAATCCTGGCGCCCGCCTTTTTCAAACTGGGCGATAGACTCCTGGCGCTGTTTGATTTGCTTCTTGATGACCGCGATGACATCGGTGTCTTCAGGTTTCTCCACCTTCTTTTCGATAATAACGTACTTAATCTGCGATCTCAAAAAACTTAAAGTTGAAACCTTGATGGCTTCTCTATTTTTCATCGCCTGTTTGTAATCTTCGGTGATTCTATCGGATAACATCCATATCCCCCCTTGATATAATCGGAACAAGAATAATTAGAGATTATTCATGGCATTATAAAACCTATCGGCCATATCCGTCATCCCATCCATGGACTTCTCATGTGTCTTTTCCAACGCTTTGCGGAATATCCCATTTTTACCAGCTATTGCCAAAATAACAACTATGACTGCTGTTATCACAATCACGTATTCTATGGTGCTCTGGCCACTTTGATTTCTTGCCATTTTTCGTATACCTCCGGAATGAAATTCCCCTGAAAATTTGTGTTCCAATCCCCGACTCTAAGCCTCATTAATAATAATCATTTTATGCCGTGATTTCAATCCTTTTATTATCTCAATCCGGGACTTGGCGGTATCAAAATGATCCGCCAAAAAGGTAATTAAAGCCTGATTGGCCTTACCGTCCACCGCCGGCGCGGTTAAATAAATTTTATAAACAGGCCCCTCCTGTTTAATTAAATTTTGTTTTGCTTTCGGGATAACTTTGACTTCGATCTTCATCTAACCTGACTCCACCTGCGAGGTGTCAGACGACACCTCATAGGTGAGATACAAAACCCTTTAATCAAGGTTCATCTTATAAGCATTGTCTTTTAACCATTGTTTCCGTGACTTATAATCCGGCAATATCTTTTCCACTTCCCGCCAGAATCGAGGAGAATGATTGGGCACTTTAAGATGACTTAGCTCATGCACAATGACGTAATCTACTGCCCCCATGGGGGCCATGATGATTTTCCAATTCAAATGGATGCTCTTTTTAACGTGATGGCAGCTGCCCCAGAGCGTCTTTTGTGTCTTGACCGAAATCTTTAAAGGCTCTAAACCCATGACACGGCTGTAATGGAAAACCCGGCTGCCTAAAATCTCCATGGCCTGCCGGCGGTACCATTGGATCATCGCCTCCTTAATCTCCAGAGAACACTCTTTATGCGAAAGAGACCTGGGGGTCACGACAATCCATTTTTCAGCATCAAAAGACAACCCTACCCCGCGGCACGTAGCCGGGACGATTGTTAAAGGATATTCTTTTCCTAAAAATAGGAATTGCTCCCCCTCGACAAAGTAATGTCGAATCCGAAGGATTCTTTTGTGACGCATTTTGTTAATGGTCCGCCAGACCCAATCGGTCTTTTGCCGGACAAAGGTTGTGATCTGATCTTCTTCAACAAAACGCGGGGCTAAAACCTTCATCTGCGCCTGTTGGTCAATGTGGATGGCAACGGTTCTTCTTTTAGGGGAACGGACAAGAAGGTAAGAAATAATACCCTCTTTGGTTTTTAAACTGCGGGGAGAACTTTCACGATACTTTGTCAATCGACCATCTCAACGTCAATGCGTACCTTTTTGAGAGGAATCGGTTCATTGGGAGCTGGGAAATCGGGTTGGAAAGGTTTGCCTTCCTTGATAACTAATCCTCGGTTGCCGAGGCTCAAAAGAATTCTATCTCTTTCTTGCTGGGCTTCTACCTTGGCCAAATGGGCCTGATGCTTTATTTGTCTTAAACTGGTTTTAATCGAACGCAAACCCGAGCGGTTCATAGAAAGCGCCAATTGGGCTTGGTCCATATTATTAACATTACCCTCATAAAGATCGAGTTTTGCCTTAACTTCTCTCAACTGCTGAGTTAATTTTTGATTATCCCTTTTTAATCTGATCTTGACCGCTTTCATCTCCTGGGTAAGATTGCCGTTCTCTAATTGAAGCTGGGACAAAATGACCCTGGTCTCTTCCAGTTCTTTGCTGACCTGAAGATATTCGCCTTTAAGCATAACGTATTGGTCTTGAACTTCTTTGTATAAAACAGCCTGTTGGGCGGAACTGGCTAACAGCATGTTGGAGGCGCTAACCAAATTATTGTAATTCACGGCCTGGACGATCAGGATTCCGGCGGCCAAAACGGTCATCAAGGCTAATAATATCCAGCCAAAAACGTTCAAAATCTTCTGGACACTAATCATGTTTTCGACTTTTTGCTGGATCCGATTGTGAAGACGGTCAATCACTTCGGGTTGGGGGTCCACAAACTCAACTCCCCAGAGGCTTCTGCGTGGGAGTAGACCTCTTGATCTCGACCAGACTAAACGGCCGGCAAGAGGGAAGAGATTACTCTGTCCTTGAAGAAATGCTTGGAACTCTAAAACACAATCTTTGTCCGGCAGGATATCTGTTCTGGCTTCCACCATCATGCCTGAGGCACTGATATTACAGACTCTTCCAGTCCCATTAATCTCTTTGCCTTTAAGAGACCAGTTGACGGGCAAACGCTCACCAACGCGAATATCATGGCGGGCTTCATGTTTTGAGAAATTTCTTTTATCGGAATAAACGGCTTGTATCATACGCGAGGGTAAGTATACAATGAACCCAAAGACATGACAAGTTTTTTGTTGGGTGTGTTATTCCTCAATTATTCCTCAATCCTACCAGATTCGATGAGAGATTCCACCATGGCCTTTTCTTTCTTAAGGGACTCAATGACAGCACTTAAAGAGGCCACCTCTTCCTGTAAAAAGGCGTTTTCTTCCCTTAATGATGACAGGCTACCACGCAGCTGCCTCTCTTCTTCGGTCATTGTTCTGTCCATCCCGAACTGAGCTTCTCTTTTCAACCTGAATAATTCATCATTGAATTTTTTCTGCTTGGTCTCTAATCGACCAATGTCCTGGCTTAACTCTAAAATTCTTGCCTGTTGAACATCCTTTTTCTCCTGAACACCTTTCTCTAATTTACCTTTTTCTTCCAGATGACTTTGTATCTGCGGATTAACCTCAACAAGTTGCCCCTGCAAATGTTCCTGCTCTTCTTGTAAAGATTTCTTTTCTTCCTCAGAGATGGCTAAACGATCCTTAAGTTTCGTTAATTCAGCCTCAAGTTTATTTTTCGCGTTTTTGCTTTTCTCTAACAATGAACGAATTCCTTTCTCTTGTTCCTTTAAATCATTCAACTGCCGCTGATTTTCTTTCGTCACCTGATCGATTTGAGCCTCCAAGGCGGCAACCTCCTTTTGAAATCGGGTGACTTCTTCTTGAAGCGCCTGCTCATTGTTGTGCTCCTCCATCCGGTCCTTTTCCAAAGACCTTTTCTCTTGCTTAAGGCTATTTAACTTTTTTACTAAATCATCGATTTCTTTTTCCAGGTTGATTTCTTCTTTTGCTTTCTGTTCAAGGATATCTTGAAGACGGCCGGGTTCTATAGACAACTTCGATTTCTCACTGGTCAACTTGTCCAGTTCTCCTGTTAACTCTGTTTTTCTTTTCTTCAATGCCTTAATTTCCTCTTTGAGCAAATCATTCTGCCGAACCAGCTGATCCATACTGGCCTTTAAGGCCTCTAAACTTTTTACCCAGCTCTCATCCGAATAAGAAAGATCCGCGGGATATTCTTTCGGTTGGGCATCGGTACTTGGAACCAATAAAAAGACTAGAAAAAAAATATGCAACCCACTAGGATAATATTTTCTGGTCATCGACCGCCCTCCATTTCATAAACACAATGTTTTGCGGACATCGTCATTTAATCATCGACGTCATTTTGATAATTGGCAAAAATAAGGCAATAACAATAAAACCAACCACAATTCCCAAAAAGCCAATGACCAGGGGCTCAATCAAACTCGTTAAACCCGCCACCGCGGCATCCACCTGGTCGTCATAAAAATCCGCGACCTTCACCAACATCTTCTCCATTTCGCCGGTTTTCTCACCGACAGAAATCATCCGTGTGACCATCGGAGGGAAAACGCCGCTTTTAATCAAAGGCGGGGTGATGCTCTCTCCTTCCCGGACAAAATTACGGACATTGTTAATGGTGATTTCCAATAATTTATTGCCGCAAGTCTTAGAGACGATTTCCAAGGAAGCCAGAATTGGAACGCCGCTTTGTGTCAGGGTAGCAAAAGTACGGCTAAAACGGCTGATGGCGACCTTACGCATCAGTTCGCCAAAAATAGGGACTTTCAGTTTAAAGGTATCAAACTGCAGACGTCCTCGTTCCGTACGGATATAACGTAAAAAGAGGAAACCCAAAAGAAACAAGCCGCCGATCACCGACATAAAAGATTTTTGTAACGTATCACTGATAAGAATTAAAAATTGGGTCATCCCAGGCAATTCCTGTCCCAAAGAATCATAAATTGCTTTAAAGGTCGGGACGACTTTAATCAAAAGAACCAGCGTAATTACAAACGCCATGGAGATGACCACTATCGGATAAACCATGGCGGCCTTCACTTTTCGTTTTAACTTTAATGTCTTCTCCATGTACGCCGCGACGCGGTCCAAGGTGACATTGAGTTTTCCACCGGCCTCGCCAACTTTGACCATGCTGATAAACAAGGTATCAAAAACCCTCGTATGTTTAGAAAAAGCCGCGGTCAAACTGCTACCCACCTCGATATCTTCGCGCAAAGAACCGATAATCTTTTTAAAATAAGGACTGGTCATCTGCTCCTGCAAGGCTTCAAGAGCCTGTAAAATGGGGATTCCCGCTTCGATCATGGTCGCGAGCTGCCGGGCAAAGATGACCAAGTCGTCAGGATTAACACTTTTGCCACCGAAAGAAAAATCTTTAAGGCTGAGTCCTTTGGTTTCGGTTACGGAAACGATCGTGAGTTTTCTTTTTCTTAGTTCTTCAATAACTTCCTGCTGGGTATCAGCCACGATCTTACCGGTGATGTTCCGGGCATTTTCATCTCGCGCAACATATTTAAAAGTAGCCATGAATTATCCTTTATAAATGTTTGACGGTCACGGCTACGGTGACGATGCCCGTTTCGTTTTGGGGTTAAGGTAGCGTTAATGAAAAAACGTCACCTTAACCGATTAGCGATACTGGCCTCGTCACCTTAACCGAGGACCGAATACTTTAAATATCCGATGTCACCCGTAAAACTTCCTCAGCCGTGGTCAGCCCAGCGGCAAATTTTCTTAAGGCATCGTCCCGCAGGGTTGTCATATGGTTTTGTTTGATCGCGTATTGTTTAATATCATCGGAGGAATCCCCTTTGATGAGCATTTCGCGAATGACATCATCAACTTCCATAACTTCCAAAATTCCCATGCGGCCTTTGTATCCTGTTTGACGACATAGCTCACAACCCTTGCCCTGATGAAAATTCTCCTTACCGTTGTTTTTATATTCCAACGACTTTAAAACCTCTCCTGGAATTTTAACCGCTTCCTTGCATTTTGCGCATATCCGCCGGCACAATCGCTGCGCGCAGACCATCACCAGACTCGAAGCCACCAAAAACGGTTCAACCCCCATATCCACCAAACGGGTCAAAGCTCCGGCAGCATCATTGGTATGCAGCGTTGAGAAAACCAACTGCCCCGTTAGCGAAGCTTTAATGGCGATATCGGCGGTCTCGGAATCACGGATTTCTCCGACCATCACAATATCCGGACTCTGACGCAAGATCGCCCTTAACCCCGCGGCAAAGGTCAAACCGATTTCGGACCTGGCCTGGATCTGCGTTAATCCCTCAATGAGATATTCTACCGGATCCTCAACGGTAATAATATTCTTATCAACCGTATTGAGCTGATTGATAATAGAATACAACGTTGTCGATTTTCCGCTTCCCGTGGGTCCGGTCACTAAAATCATGCCGAAAGGTTTGGTGATCGCCTCTTTAAATTTTTCAATATCCTCCGGAGAAAATCCTAAGCCGTCAAATCCAATGGAAAGACTTCCCTTATCGAGGATACGCATGACAACCTTTTGCCCAAATGTCGTCGGCAGGATAGAAACGCGAAAATCCACTTCCCGGCTGGAAATCCTCATCTTAAAACGGCCGTCCTGAGGGAGACGAGTTTCCGTGATATCCAGTCGGGCCATGATTTTGATACGCGTGAGGACCGCATTTTGGTTAACCTTAGGCAAGTTGAGAATATCTTGCAGAACACCGTCAATACGGTAACGAACTCTCAAATCTTCCGCCGCCGGCTCCAGATGGATATCCGAAGCCCTTTGCTTGATGGCCTCTTTAATAATCAAATCGACGATTTTAATGATCGGCGCCTGCTCGCCTTCTTCCGCCACCACATTAGTGGCGTCTTCCGTTTCCTGGACACCGACAATTTCCAGGGCCTGGGCATCAATATCTTTACTGACTTCCGTGACACTCTGGCACTCTGGCGTCCCGTAATAATTATCAATGGCCTGGCGGATTTCGGTTTCGGTCGCCATGGTGACATCAATGTCCCGTCCGGTAATACTGCGCAAATCGTCAACGGCAAAAATATTTAAAGGATCGGCGATGGCGATCGTAATGGTTTTCGTGAGTTTGGAAATCGGGATGAGATTGTACTGCCGGGCGATCTTTTCAGGGATGATTTCTTTTAGCGTAGGATCAATTTTATACTTGGATAATTTAATGGTTGGGATATTCAATTCCTTGACGAGCAACATCAATAAATCCTGTTCGTTGATAAGCCCGCGTTCAATGAGGGCCTTATCCAGGCTCATCCCTTTCGTCTTCTGAAATTTTAAACAAGCATCGATATCTTCTTGTTTGAGATTCTTTGTCGAAATAAGGGCTTCCATAATTCTATCGCGAAGTGTTTTAACCATCGATATCATCATCCGGTGCCGTGACCCTTAAGACTTCATCCAGAGATGTCAATCCTTCTAAGGCCTTGACCAGACCGTCTTCGCGCATGGTCACCATTTTTTCTTTGCGGCCGGCCAGTTTAATTTTGTACTCCCCAGCCCTCTTCATAATCAAATCCTTGACGGACGCGGTCAGCACAAGGACTTCCGTGATCCCCACTCTCCCCGCGTAACCAATATTAAAGCACTGTTTACACCCCTTGTGGCGAAAAAGTTTTACTTCGCCCGCGAGGGCGGCTTTCCCTAAACCAACCTTTTTGGCTAAATCTTTGGGAACCGCGTACATTTCCTTACAATGCGGACACAGTTTTCGCAGAAGCCGCTGGGCGACGATGGCCAACACCGATGAACAAATGAGAAAAGGTTCCACGCCCATATTCATCATGCGGATGACCGAACCCGCGGCCGTGGTCGTATGCAAAGAACTTAAAACCAGATGTCCCGTCAAGGCCGCCTTGACGGCAATATCCAAGGTCTCAAAGTCGCGGATTTCTCCAATCATAATGATGTCCGGGTCTTGGCGGAGAATAGACCTCAGGCTCGAAGCGAACGTCAGTCCAACCTCCGGGCGGATATTGACCTGGTTGATGCCTTTCATCTGATATTCCACCGGATCTTCAACGGTGATGATGTTTTTCTGCGGGGAATCAATAAATTTCAAGATTGAATACAGCGTTGTGGTTTTCCCGCTTCCCGTTGGTCCGCAGGTGAGAATCATGCCATGCGGTTTTAAGGAACATTTTTTTAATTCTTCCAAGGAAGCGGGATTAAAACCCAACTTGGTCATATCCAGATTAGCCGAGGTTTTATCCAAAACCCGCATGACCACTTTCTCCCCGTAGGCTGCCGGTAGAACATTGACTCGAAAATCCACCTCGCGTTTCCCGTCCACTAAAATCTTAAAACGGCCGTCCTGGGGGAGGCGGTGCTCCGAAATATCCAAGCTGGAGATAATTTTAATTCTGGAGACAACCGGAAAATGGAGGGACTTGGACATCCTGTCCACCTCGCGGATAATGCCATCCACCCGATAACGGATACGCAAAACTTTTTCCAGAGGCTCAATAAAAATATCGCTGGCCTTCACCGTGACGGCCTGACGGATAACCGCGTCGGTCAACTTAATGGTCGGGGCCTCTTTGGTGATTTTCTCGATTTCCTCTTTATCAAAGACATTTGAAGACTCTTTGACTAATTCGAGATTCTCGGTATCGGAAATATCTTTGATGATTTGCTCAAAAGCAGAACGGGAATCATCGGTATAATACATCTCGATGGCCTGTTGAATATCTTTTGACCGGCTGATGATGGGGTCAATGGTCAAATCCGTTAAGGCCCGGACATTATCAATCGCAAAGATATTCAAGGGGTCGGCCATCGCCAAGGTCAGATGATTTCCGATCTTGGAGATAGGCATGATTTGATAATTGACGGCGATCTCTTTAGAGATGATTTTAACGACCTGAGGGTCAATCTTAAAACGGGAAATGTCAATCTGGGGAAGGCCTAAAACCTGACTTAAGAGTAAATTGAGCTCTTCCTCCGAGATGAGTCCCATCTTAACCAAAATCTTACTGAGCTCACCGCCGTGCTCTTTTTGTTCGGCTAAAGCGCTGGTAAGGTCCTCTTTTTTTATGAGGTTATTTTTGATGAGGACTTGCTGTAGGCGGTCTTTGAGGGAAAACATAAAACTATGATTTATAGTATGTGGCTATAGAATTTTTGATATCCGTGGTGGTGCTGACAAAGGTTTGTATGGCGCAACCCGTAATCACTTCCACCTCTTCGATGGCCTGCACATTCAACGGATTAGCCATCGCCAGGGTAAGGCTTTTCCCGATTTTATCAATGGGGATAAGACAAAACTGACGGCAGACATTCTCCGGGACGGACTTAACCACGTCCGTTTCGATTTCATAGTTGGCCAAGGGTAGATAGGGAAAGCCGTATTGGCAGGTCAGGGCCTGGGCAATGTCTTCTTCTGAGGCAAACTTTAAATTCACCAATACCTCACCGATAAGGCCCCCATTATCTTTTTGGTGCGACATGGCCCTGGCGAGTTGATCACGGTTGATCACTCCCCGTTCAATCAAGAGTTCTCCGAGCTGTTTGTTGGTGACTTTTTTGTAATGGGTCATAAATAATTATACTGACTTTTGCATTAGTAATAGGAACAGTGGTAGTCAGTATCTCAACGTTTGTTTTCGCAAAATTTATCCTATTAATTGTACAAACGTCAATAGAACTATATAGTTAAATATACTGAACGAACCTTCGTTTGTCAATTTGATTGCTTTCTGATTAAAAGACAGATCTTCTTTTACTTAAATTCAGAAGGAATCCTAAAATGAAAACAAACATCAGGAAAGACGACCGGCCGTAGCTGACCAACGGCAGGGGGATACCCACAATAGGAAACAAACCTAAGACCATGCCAATATTAATCACCACCTGAAGCGTCAGAATCGTCACCATCCCCATGGCAACCATCATCCCAAACTTATCCTTGGTCTGTTGGGCAACATTAAAACAACAGATGATCAGGATAAAAAAACAGGCTGTAAGAAAAGACGTCCCCAAGAGACCCCATTCTTCTCCAATGACAGAAAAAATAAAATCGGTGTGCCGTTCGGGTAAGAAATTCAATTGATTTTGGGTGCCGGCCTGCCAGCCTTTACCGAATAATCTCCCCGAACCAATGGCGATCTTCGACTGAATGATGGTATACCCCGCCCCTAAGGGATCAATATTGGGATTAAGAAAAACCAATAACCGATCTTTTTGGTATGGCTTCAGGAAATGCCACAAGAAGGGAAGCAGAACTAAACACCCGACCACAAACGAAAAGAAATACCGGTATTCGATTTCACTGACAAAAAGCATGACCAAAAAAATGCCAAAGATAAGAATCGCGGTGCCCAGATCGGGTTGTTTAAAAACAAATAGAGCCGGAATAACCGTTAGCAAAAAAGGAAAAAATAAATCCCGCCATAAAACTTCCTTTCTCCCGCGGATGTCAAAATCATGCGCCGGCCTCTGCCCGCTGAAATAGCGTCCCAGCGCGAAAATCACTGCTAATTTCGCCAGTTCGGAAGGTTGGAAATTAAAAAATCCGATTTCAATCCAGCGTTTGGCCCCCAAAATATCGCGGCCAAGGATGAGCACCGCAATCAGCAAAAAAATGCTGATCCCGTAAAAAACATAAGCGATATCGTAAAATTTACGGTAATCAAAATGGCTCAACAAAAACATGATGACAAATCCCACTAAGGCACAAATCAGCTGTTGAAAAAAAACACTCTGAGAAACCCGGACATTATGCGCCGTTGCGCTGTAAATCGTCACCAGACCAACCAGAGTAATGACTATCGTTGCTATCCAAATCATCCGGCCTAAATTACGGTATTCCATCATATTGATTTTAATCCAATACGTACATTCCTCTCCCTTGAGGAGGAGGAAATTCAGAAATTCTTGTTACCTATAAAATATTCTCGCTTTGCATAAAGGTCAGTAAATCCCGGGCAAGCTGACAGGCATAATAACTGGATCCACCGTGTTCCAGGAAGACACAAAAGGCAATCTTGGTTTTTACATTCGGAACAAACCCAACAAACCAGGCATGCGTGTGTTTGTCCTGCGATGACTGAGCGGTCCCGGTTTTTCCCATCACGGTTAAACCTTTAATATCGAGAATATGGGCTGTCCCCGAATAATCTCCCACGGCTGCCCGCAGACCGGCCTTAACGGTCACGTATGTTTGATTATGAACAGGCTTATCTATAAAAGGGATTTCAACGTTGGTCTCCACAGCACCAATCTCTTTAACCAAATGCGGATGAACGTCCCGGCCCTGATTGGCGACTACGGCCATCATCTGGACCAATTGAATCGGTGTCACTTGCACATCGCCCTGGCCAATCGAAAAATTTAGCGTGTCTCCCTTTGACCAACTTCGTCCATGCAAGGCCCGCCATTGACGTGCATCCGGAAGAGAACCTCGGGCCTCATACGGTAAGTCAATCCCGGTTGTACTTGCCAGACCAAACATCCGGGCAAATTTATTAATAAGATTCACCTCCAGCAATAACCCCGTATTATAAAAATAAACATTACAGGAATGGGCAATGGCCTCGTTTAAATTCTGATCGCCATGAACATGCGTGCAGCGAAATTGTCTTCTGCCCAAGTTATAATATCCCGGGCACGAAAAAGTCGTTTGGGGCAATATTTTTTTACTCTCCAAACCGCACAAAGACATAATCACCTTAAAAACCGACCCCGGGGGATACATTCCTCCAATGGCCCGGTTCAATAAAGGCGACTGCGGGTCGGCGAACAACTGAAAGACCAAACGGTTTCCCTCGACAAAAAGATTTGGATCAAAAGAAGGCGAACTCGCCATGGCTAAAATCTCACCTTTGTCTAAATCCATCACCACCATGGTTCCTTTTCGTCCCACCAGTAAATCCATGGCCGCTTTTTGAACGCGGCTGTCAATCGTTAAAGCGATGTCCTGCCCTTTAACAGGTTCTTTAACGCCTAAAACCCGGACTTGTTCTCCCCGGTGATTAACCTCAACCTGAAGGCCTCCGGTTTCTCCTTTCAAATAACTGTTATAAAACTCCTCGATACCGGATTTCCCGATCAAATTGTGCACCGTATAGCCGTAATCCTTAAGTTCATTGAGCTCCGACTGGCTGAGCTTTCCGACATAACCCGTCACATGAGCCGAGATCTCCCTGAGGGGATAGTAACGTTGGAATCCGACCTCGATGACCAACCCCGGGAACTGAAACTTATTTTCTTCAAGAACGACCGCTTTCTCTTTGGGAATATTTTCCGCTACCATCACCGGGGCAAAGGAACTGACGGTCTTTTGCTGATAAGTCTTCCATAATTTTTGCTTATCTATCTCTAAGACTCCGCTTAAAAAGGAAAAAAGCCCGTCTCTATTCTTTACTTCCTGAGGCACAACCATAACGTCAAACGAAAGCTGATTATCCGCCAGGACAACCCCATTGCGGTCCAAGATGCGGCCGCGACGGGCTTCTTTGGGCACCACGCGGATACGATTATTCTTACTTAAATTAAAAAAATAATAACCTTTTAAGGCCTGCGTATAGACCAACCCACAGGTAATAAACGTAAATAAAGTAATAATGATTAGACCGAGAATCTTAAGACGCATTGTTTAAGTCTTCTAAAGGTGAACAATGAAATAAAGGTGGTGGCCAGGACTTCCGGGAAAAAGATATGCCGGATCGACTGCGGAAAATCAACAAAGCCTAATACCGAATTAATCCAGTAAACCAATAAGACGCTGAGCATGCTCAGGCACAAAGCCAACAGAATTCTCGAAAAACCATATCCCTTGTGATAAAGAAATAGTTTCATCAGTGAGGTCACATAGGAACAGGTCACAAAAGTAAAAATGTACGTGCCGAAAGCGCCCGTGCTGAAACTGTCCTTTAAAATACCGGCCAAAAGGGCCGCAAAGAGACTGTGACGGACACCAAGTCGAACATTCAAAAAAATAACCAGAAGCAACAATAAATTAGGCTGGAACTTATTGCCGAAAATATTAAACAAAAGAAATTCCAGAAGGAAAACAACAAAAGTCAGTCCAGACAGCAGAGCAATTCTTTTCATCCCAATTCTCCTTTATAATCCCCACACCTACGAGGTGTCGCAGAGTTATACTCAAACGACACCTCGTCAGACTAGGTCAGATGCGATATCTTGAAAATTTTTAATAAATTTTAAACCACTTTGAATCCACCTACGAGGTGTAATTTAAGAATTCTAAGATTACACCTCGTAGGTGGAACATGGGTCACTCCACTTCTCATAAAAATTTTGACACTACCAATCCCAATTTATTAAAGATGAAATTGGGATAGTACTTATTTCATCTAATTATTTTTAAAGGAAAATAAGTGCATAGAAATAACATCAACTTTTAAAATGACCAATGTCTAATGTCAAATGACAAATAAATTCCCAAATGACCAATTTGACATTGACATTCATTAGACATTTTTCATTTGACATTTGGTATTTATCGAAAGTTATTCATTACTGTTTAAAATGACCAAAACCTCTTCGACCTGGCTAAGTCTCACGGCCGGCTTGACCAAACATTCCAGAGTGGGACTGCTTTGGCTCTCTTCAACTTGTGTCACGACGCCAATCAAAAGACCTTCCGGAAAAGTCGAACTCAACTTTGAGGTGATCACCCTGTCCCCCACTTTGACATTGGCGTCGTACGAAAGATACTTCATGCGGCAGGTCCCTGTCAGCGTCCCAGCGACTAAACCATTTTCGCGATTGCGCTGAACCAAAGCGGCCACGCTGAAATTGAGATCGGTCAATAGCAACACGCGGCTGGTTGAATTCCCGACTTCCGAAACTTTTCCAACAACACCCAGCGAATTGACCACCGGCATGCCGGGTTGAAGGCCGTCCTTCTTTCCCCGGTCAATCACAATGGAACTGGACCAATTCGTCGGGTCGCGGCCGATAACATTGGCGGCGATTGAGGAAAAAATAAAACTGCGTTTAAAATCAAAAAGCTGTTTCAAACGGACGTTTTCCTGGATGATCTCCCGCCGTTCCAAGACCTGACTTCGAAGAACATTGGCTTCTTCCTGCAGACGCCGATACTTATTATACGTACTTCGATACAACAAAATCTTTTTGATTTCACTGAAAGGAAAAAGAATGATTTTAACGGGGAGTGTCGCCAACTCTACGATGCTCATACGGAAAGGAGTAAACGTCTCGGGTCTCAGGAAAAAAAATGAAAAAGGCAGCAGGAGGATGAGAAGGTAAATCAGAAATTTTTTATTTCGCTTGGACACACTGACCCCTTTGGGAGTCTTTCCAGATAGGCACTCGCTTCGCTCGCACACTATCTCCCTTTGGGCCGCCTTTGGCGGGGTCACATCGGCTCTCCCACCTATCTGGTCCCGCCAGAGGCGGAATCGGATATCTCAATTTATTGAAATTCCGATGTGATAAAATAATCGAGGGGCCATGAGGGGCTCGAAAAAATAAGACCCCTCAAAAATCTAATTTTGACGGAACAACCAGTTGCCGGCGTAAACGATGCGGCATGTTTAACGTTTGTCCGGTCCCTAAAACAACCGCCGTCAAGGGATCATCGGCAATATGAACCGGCAATCCTGTTTCTTCAGCAATCAATTTATCGATACCGCGAAGCAATGAACCGCCGCCGGCCATGACAATCCCCCGATCAATCAAATCAGCGGCCAATTCCGGAGGAGTGCGTTCTAAGGTTGATTTAGTGGCATCCACGATGGCCCGGACCGGTTCCTGCAGGGCTTCACGGATTTCTACCGAAGTGATGGTGATGGTCTTGGGTAAACCGGCAATCAAATCCCGCCCGCGGACATCCATCGTCAGCTCTTCTTCCAAAGGATACGCCGAACCGATTCGAATTTTTATTTCTTCAGCCGTGCGCTCGCCAATCATCAAATTATATGTCTTACGCAAATATTCAATAACCGCCATGTCCATTTCATCACCGGCAATACGGATAGACTTCGAGTTAACAATCCCCCCTAAAGAAATCACCGCGAACTCAGTTGTACCGCCGCCGATATCCACAATCATATTGCCTAAAGGTTCTTCGACGGGAAGTCCCACGCCGACGGCGGCCGCCTTGGGTTCCTCGATCAGCTCCACCGACCTGGCGCCGGCCCGTTCGGCAGAATCTTTAACCGCCCTCTTC
>Ga0247727_10009568_pt1 | contig 17490 bp, 14 predicted proteins | sample WisWelCaveWW1625_FD_202498 | JGI IMG/M metagenome (GOLD analysis project Ga0247727, IMG submission 202498) | Biofilm microbial communities from Wishing Well Cave, Virginia, United States - WW16-25 | ecosystem: Environmental > Aquatic > Deep subsurface > Groundwater > Cave microbial mat | place...
GCCAAGGAAAAGCTGAAGATTCAACGAGAGTCCCAAACGTATGCGACAATCACCTTTCAAAATTATTTTCGCATGTACGGGAAATTGGCAGGTATGACGGGTACGGCGGATACGGAATCGGTTGAATTCAAGAAGATTTACAATTTAGACGTTGTCGCTGTCCCGAGCCATCGACAAATGGTGCGGGTTGATCACGCCGATGTGGTCTATAAGACGGAGGCTGGAAAATTCAAAGCGGTGGCTGATGAGATCAAACAGCTGCATGCTCGCGGGCAACCCGTCTTGGTTGGTACCGTTTCGATTGAGAAATCCGAGAAGTTATCGCGGATGTTGAAGAAGATGGGCGTTCCCCACAACGTATTGAATGCCAAACATCATGAACGAGAAGCAGAAATTGTGGCGCAAGCCGGTCGGTCCGAGGCCGTGACGATATCGACGAATATGGCGGGCCGTGGGACCGATATTATGTTGGGCGGGAACCCCGAAATGCTGGCTCGAAGTCGGGTGGATGAGGGCCAAGAACCTGAGCGCTTTAGGGAGGCAGTCGCCGATCTACGTCGGCAGGTTGAGCAGGAGAAGGAGGCCGTTTGTTCCGCCGGTGGACTGTTTATCCTTGGGACCGAACGGCATGAATCCCGGCGAATCGATAATCAGTTGCGCGGTCGATCTGGGCGGCAAGGAGATCCCGGTGCGAGTCGTTTTTATTTGTCTTTAGAAGATGACTTGCTGCGAATCTTCGGGGCCGAGCGAATCCAGGCATTGATGAATACACTGAATATGCCGGAGGATGAACCGATCGAGGCGGGTATGGTGAGTCGTGCGATTGAACGGGCCCAAGCGAGGGTCGAGGCGCGAAATTTTGATATGCGAAAGCATATCCTGGAGTACGACGACGTGATGAATCAACAGCGTTCCGTTATCTATAAAAAACGGAGGGAGGTCTTGGAAGGTGAGCAGCTGGCTGAGATCGTCACGGGGATGACATCGACAACGATCGACGGACTCGTTGGACGGTATACGGATTGGGGTCCGAATGCAGACCAGTGGGACCTCACTGGATTGCGTGAGGCGTGTGGGAATTTTTTTGGTCTTTCATCGGAGGTGATCGATAAGATTTTTGCGACGCTATCATCTGCTGAGTGCCTTGCGGACTCGATTGAGGCGGCTGCGTTAGCCGGCTACGAAGCGAAGCGCTCACAATATGGAGCGGAGATTATAAAGCAGCTTGAGCAGCATTTGATTATTCAGACCATTGATGTGTCTTGGAAAGACCATCTGCTTCAGATGGATCATCTCCGCGATAAGATTGCCTTCGAGGGGTATGCGCAAAAAGATCCGCTCAATGAGTATAAGATTCAGGGCTACAATCTTTTCCGACAGCTTGAGACGCAAATCGTCGAGAACATTGTTCATCGGCTGATGACCGTTCGCCTGGTTGAGCAACAGCCAACCGAATTGCCTCGGAGGGTGGCACCTCCTCCCGCAGTGCAGTTGGGGCGTGGTGAAACGCCCCGGGCAGCCGAAGCCATTTCCAGGGCGGCGCCTTCATTTCCGTCGACAACCGGGGGGGGAGGGCTAAAGGTAGGGCGTAACGACCCATGCCCGTGCGGCTCTGGGAAGAAATATAAGAAATGCTGTGGGGTTAAGGAAGCGGTTAGCTAGGTTGATGTGGCGTTTAACAATCGATTCTACTTGCGTTTTCCCAGGCAGCTAGCATAGATTCCAAGAATTTTCTGCGGTTGAGTTGTTAGAGAAACGAGTTCTGCGCAGGCGGGGTTGAGTATGATGCCGCGGCCCCACGTAAACCACACGCCGACTGGACTGGGTAATAGGGTGTTCATCTGGTGAGGGATGAATTTTTATCCGGGAAGAAGGGGGCGGACGAATAACCCGTTCTAAGGAGATGGTTCGATGCTCAATGTGACAATGAAAGATCTGCTTGAGGCTGGTGTACATTTTGGACACCAGACTAATCGATGGAACCCGAAGATGAAGCCCTATATCTTTGGTGCCAAAAATGGAGTTCATATTATCGATCTTCAGCAAACGATGGAAGTTTTCTTTCGTGCGAGTGTTTTTGTTGTTGATCGGATGACGCGTGGTGGATCTCTGCTTTTTGTTGGCACGAAGCCGCAGGCGACAGATATCGTCGAGCAGGAGGCAAAACGTGCTGGAATGCACTTTGTTACGACACGATGGTTGGGTGGGACTTTGACGAACTTCGCGACGATCAAACGCAGCATCGATTATTTGACCGATTTAGAAAAGAAACAGGAAGAAGGCTATTTCGATCGTCTTTCTAAGCAAGAGAGATTAGAGAAAGAACGAGAGATTTTGCGGCTTGAGAAGTCACTAGGCGGGATCAAAACGATGACGAAAATTCCGGACATGTTGTTCGTTATTGATCCTAAGCGGGAACATATCGCCGTGCACGAAGCGAATATCTTGGGGATTCCGATTATCGCGGTTGTTGATACGAATTGTGATCCGGCGTCGATCGATTATGCGATTCCTGGTAATGATGACGCACTGCGATCAATTACCCTGTTTACAACGAAGCTTGCGGATGCATGTCTGGAAGGTAAGCGTCGTTACAGCGACCGGCGTCGAGACGAAGCGAGTGTTTCGACTGCAAAAGGGGTGGGGAAAGCGCAGGTTATTCATAAGCGACGTAGTAAGGCAGCGGATGCGACAGATTCGTCCGAGGATGGGCAGCCGGCGGTCACGGAGATCGGTTCGGCAGACGTTGCTCAGGCCGCGGGCGCAGACTCCGCCATTAGCTGAGCTTACCTTGTCCTTTGTGCTGACGTCAGAACATGCGGGCTCGAAAAATACAATTTGGCGGTCTAGGTGGTATATGAGGATCGGCTTGTTGAGCGACAATCGACTATGAGCGTCGCCTCGATCGATAGACCCTAAGGGATGTGGGGCTAGGCAAGGCAACTGTGGTTAAAGAGTCAATCTGGTGAACGCTAAGGCATAAGCAGGAGGAGGCGGATGGTTGTTTCAGCGGGAATCGTCAAAGAGCTGAGAGAGAGAACGGGTGCGGGGTTCATGGATTGCAAACGGGCTTTAACGGAAGCCAGTGGCGATATGGAGAAAGCCATTGAGGTATTGCGTAAGGCCGGATTGTCTCAGGCAGCAAAACGCACGGGAAGAGAGGCCAAAGAGGGACTCATCGCGGCCTGGATTTCAGAGCATGGAACCGAGGGTGCACTGGTAGAAGTCAACTGTGAGACAGACTTTGTGGCTAAAACAGAGGACTTTCGACAATTTGTAGCGAACCTGCTGACCCATGTCCGTGAGCGCACATCGTCAGATGGATTTTTATTGATAAGCGGAGACCATTTAGGAGAGAACCTGCTCCAGCAACCGTTGTTCGCAGACTCGCAAAGCCGTACGGTCGGTGATGCTCTGACGGCACTGATCGCCAAGATTGGCGAAAATATTGTTGTCCGGCGAATCTCTCGGATCAGTTGCCCCGTAACAACGTACCTAGCCTCATATATTCATGGGGGAGGAAGGGTTGGGGTTATTGTTGGTGTCGACACGGGTAAAACGGAATCCGCGCGGTCAGATCAGGTTCGTGATTTAACGAAGAAGCTTTCTCTCCATATCGCGGCGAGTTCCCCGCTTTATGTCAACGCCGTGGATGTCCCGGCAGACGTCATTCAACGTGAAAAAGAAATTTATCGCGCTCAATCTGAGCAAACTGAGAAACCTGCGGCGGTCATTGAGAAGGTGATCGATGGAAAGCTGAAAAGTTTTTTTCAGGATAGTTGCCTTTTGGAGCAGGTCTTTGTCTCTGAAGATGGTAATAACAAGGACTCGGTGCAGACTGTATTACAAAACATGGGTAAACAGATTGGTATGACGTTCAAGATTCCAGGCTTTGTTCGCTTCAGGCTTGGCGAGGCCGAGTAATTAATATGGCGCGTTATCAGCGCATTTTACTCAAATTGTCCGGTGAGGCCTTGATGGGCCAGGAGACCTTTGGGATCAGTGGGCCTGTGATTCAGCGTCTCGTCCTTGAAATAAGAGATATTCATCAATTGGGTGTTGAAATTGCCATCGTCGTCGGTGCCGGAAATATTTTTCGGGGGCTGCGAGCGAGCGTGGAAGATGGGATGGATCGTGGCACCGCGGACCATATGGGGATGTTAGCGACGGTCATTAACGCCCTCGCCCTACAGGATGGACTTGAGCGGATGGGAGTCCCGACGCGTGTATTGAGTGCGCTGCGCATGGATCAGGTTGCGGAGCCATTTATACGCCGTCGTGCCATTCGACATATGGAAAAGCATCGTACGGTTATCTTCGCGGCAGGCACAGGGCTTCCGTACTTTAGCACGGATACCGCGGCTGCACTTCGCGCGATCGAGATTCATGCCGACGTCCTTTTGAAGGCCACGCGCGTTGACGGTGTTTTTGACAAAGATCCTCGACAGCATCCGGACGCGACAAAGTTTGATCGAATCCCCTATTTAGAGATAATCAATCGCGGGCTTAAAGTGATGGACACAACCGCAATTTCACTCTGCATGGACAATCAACTCCCCGTTATTGTTCTGAATATGAATGTCGGAGGGAATATTCAGCGCGTTGTTGAAGGGGAGAAGGTAGGAACGTTAATCGGAGTCGACGGTAACTAACCAGCATCATCGCGAGTTTATCGAGCGGAGGGATGATCGTGAAAGCTCAAGTCGTGTCGAAATGTCGTGATGAAATGAATTTGAGTCTCCAGTCGCTAAAGCAAGATCTTGCCAAGGTTCGTACGGGACGCGCGACCATTGCGATGCTGGATGGGATCCGTGTCGATTATTATGGTTCGCAATCGCCAGTTAATCAGGTTGCGAGTGTTACGGCGCCGGAACCGATGTTGATCATGATTCAGCCTTGGGACAAGTCCTTGATTCCTGTTATCGAGAAAGCGATTATCACGTCGGACCTTGGGTTCACGCCCCAAAACGATGGACAGGTGATTCGCATACCGATCCCGTCACTAACCGAAGACCGACGGCGGGAGATCGTCAAGCAGGTCAAGAAGTTGGGAGAGCAGTCTAAAGTAAGCATTCGCAATCATCGGCGTGATGCTAATGAGAAGCTAAAAGAGCTGCAGAAGAAATCGGAGATTTCTGAAGACGATCTGCGCCGTGGTCAGGAAGAGATTCAAAAGCTTACGGATGATTTTTCTCATAAGGCCGATGAACAGACCGTTGCAAAGGAAAAAGACGTGATGACGGTTTGAATTGCAAGAGATGGAGATGCTATTAAAACGACTAGTTACGGCGGCGATCGGTATTCCACTATTTCTGGCCGTTCTTTTCACCGCTCCACCCGCGGTGTTTTTGATTCTGATACTGATTTTATTTCTCATTGGGACATGGGAAGCGATCGACTTAGTTTTTCCCCAGGGTACAATTAAAGAAAAACTGCTTCTGTTTGCGATGGCGATCCTGCTGCTTTACAGCACGTTGAATGGTCGACTTGGCGAAAAAACGATTATTCTCATAATCGTAGGACTCTGTACATTTGGCTTCATCAGCAGTCGCACCAAGCCGATTCAAGAGGTTGTTGATCGGTTAGGCCGGGCCCTGCTGCTCACACTCTATACTGGGATTTTATTCGCGCTTCCGGCTAAAATTTGGCTCGATCCTTTTGGGAAAGGTTGGGTGTTATTACTTTTTATGGGAACTTGGGCCGCGGATAGCGGCGCCTATGTCGCGGGTCGGATCTGGGGTAAACATAAGCTGCTTCCTGTTGTCAGCCCGGGGAAAACGCTGGAGGGAGTATACGGTGGAATTGTGGTTGCAGTTATCGTTGTGTTTGGAAGCGGATCGATCCTGGCGAATCGTGGGCTGTTGCCCCCGCTACCCGGGTGGCAACGAATTGTGCTAGGTATCGCCTTCGGCTTATTTGGTGTTGGAGGAGATTTGTTTGAGTCGTTGCTGAAGCGATCCGCTGGCAAGAAGGATTCGGGTGCTCTCTTCCCAGGGCACGGCGGTGTCCTCGATCGTTTTGATGCCTTGCTATTTAACGGTGTGTTGGTCTGGGTGTTGATGAGATCTCGGGAAAGCTGGATGTAGGAGAAATTTGATCATGTTATTGACGATTGGGTCATTCATTATTTTGATCGGTATTCTAATTTTCATTCATGAGCTAGGTCATTTTGCGGCGGCCAAGCGGATTGGGGTCCGCGTGGAAACGTTCTCGCTTGGGTTTGGGCAAAAACTGGTGGGTGTTATTCGAGGGGAGACGGAATACCGAGTTTCGCTGATCCCATTTGGCGGCTATGTCAAGATGTCGGGTCTGGAGATGGATGAGGTTGAGTCGAGTGGGGAGTCGCGGCTACCCCCATTGCCTGCGGGTGATCCACGTCTATTCAATAGCCGCTCACGCTTTGAGAGATTGCAGATTATTTTGGCCGGGCCGGTAATGAACCTCCTTCTAGCGGTGGTTGCTTTACCGCTCGTATTTTGGGCGGGTGGTTATCAGAGGGATATCGCCAGTTCGATGCCGGTCCGTGTTGGATCTGTGGCGGCCGGATCGCCGGCTGCCCAGCAGGGTATTCAGGTCGGTGACCTGATTACGGCATTGAACGGAAACCCGATAGCGACGTGGCAAGGTTTTTGGCAGGAGGAAGCGCTATCTGCTTCGCGGCCGCTCACATTATCGCTACTGCGGGAGCAAGAGACCATCGAGCTCGAAATGCGTCTCGCGCTAGATCCAGGAACAGGAATTGGAACCATGGGCGTCAAGCCCTTTGAGACGATTATTGGAACGGTTGTCCCCGGATCCGGGGCGGAACAGGCAGGATTACGGCGTGGCGATATCATTCTTCAGGTCGATGGCCAGGATTGTATGGGGTGGGGGAAAATGACTGAGTTGATTCAGGCCGGAGCAATGGATCACCCAGCTCGACCCTTATCGATTCTGTTCTTCAGGGACGGTGCAACGAATCAGGTAGAAGTTGTACCTCATGATCAAAGGATAGGCATCAGCTACTTTGTCTTGGAGCAAAATGTTTCGTTGGGTCGCGCGTGGCACTTGGGTCTAGAACAAAATTTTGAGTGGACAAGATTGTTTCTTGTCACCATGGGGAAACTGCTGACGGGACAGGTTTCTTTAAGAGCGATGGCAGGGCCATTGGGGATAGCGACGGTAACCGGAGAGGCGGCGCGTCAGGGATTTGGAAAATTCCTCAATCTACTAGCGTTCATCAGCCTGCAATTGGGGTTGATCAACTTATTTCCGATACCCGTTTTAGATGGTGGACATCTGATGTTTATCGGAGTCGAGGCGATTTGGCGTCGACCGTTAAGCCCTAGGTTATTACACGCGGCGCAATTGGTTGGACTGGCGCTGCTTTTATCGCTGATGGTGGTGATCTCTTATTTTGACGTCGTTCGAATGATTGGGCGTCGTCAGGCAAAGGAAGTCTCTACCACCGAGTCGATAATAGAAGACGTCCCAGCGATGACAGCTCCGGATCGATCTGACCCCTCCACCGACCCGTAACCTATGTTCGGTTGATCATGTGCGAAAACGATCATCTCATTCTGGCCATTGAGTCGTCGTCAAGGAGGATTACGTCGGTTGCGGTCGGAACTCAGGACACGATTCTCGCCTATTATGAAGATCGGTCGAGCGGTGCCTTGGCTGAGTCCCTGGCAGGTTGGATCGAGAAGATCATGTCGCAGGTCGAATCGGCCTGGCCCCGGCTCCAGGAAATTAGTGTATCGATCGGACCTGGCTCTTACACCGGACTCCGCATTGGAATCGCTGCGGCAAAGGGTATTGCTGTCGCCCGAAATGTCGGGATTCGTCCTGTTTCGACGTTTCATGTGGTTGCAGAGCAATGGTTGGACCGATATTCAATGGTCCTGGTGTTGTTGGATGCAGGGAATGGAAATTTTTTTGGTCAATATTGCGCATTGACGGCTGACGGAGCGGTGGTGGATCAATTCCCCGGCACGCAGTTGCGGGGGTCATTTGATCTAATTTTGTTGCAGATGCGTACGGTGTCGCTGCCAGAGGCGATCCTGGTCCCGGTTGATCATGCCAGTCAACCGGCGCTGCAATCGCACGGTGGGTTATGGCTTCCTACCGAGGCATCTGCGAAATCGGTACTCCGCCTAACTCAGGGGGCCAACCGATGTCGGGGAATCTCAGTCTCTGCCTCTGAGTTAGTACCTTGCTACCCCTCCTGGAGGTCCTAGCAGAGATACCCCCCCAATTGACACTGATCCGGCACGAGCGCTACCATCCTTTGTTCTATTGTTCTGGGTCGCTTTTAAGGAGGAGTTGTCTTTGCCTGGTGTTGTTCGTCGATCCCCTAAGGAAAATTGGTTGATCGCTCCTGAAGGCTTTCCGTTCATCGCGGTGGCTTCAATCCTGGCTGCGATCGCTGGGGTCGCATGGAGTACGCTGGGTTGGATTTCTGGGCTTCTGGTTGTTGGGTTCGTTGTTGCCTTTTTCCGGAATCCGCGGCGTTATCCCGCAGATGATAGCTCGTTGATTGTTGCGCCTGCTGACGGACGCGTGATTTCTGTTATCGAGGCAGAAGATCCCCATTTCGGCCTCGGTCGATGCAAGCGGATCTCGATCTTTCTCTCGATTTTTAATGTCCATGTCAATCGGTCGCCACTAAATGGCGACGTGGAGCAGGTGAAGTACTTACCGGGCCGGTTTCATTTTGCGAATGTGGACAAAGCATCGTTAGATAATGAGCAGAATGCGATGTTGCTACGAGGGTCTGATGGACGTCGCATTTCAGTCGTGCAGATCGCGGGGTGGGTTGCGCGACGCATCGTTTGTGACGTTGCTGCCGGAGCGTCGGTGACGAAGGGGCAACGACTGGGTCTCATTCGGTTTGGCTCGCGGGTCGATATTTACCTGCCTGATGGTGGAGATATACTGGTTCAGCCCGGCGATAAGACAAGAACGGTACGAACGGCAATTATTAAGCTTTCGTGAAGGGGGATTTAAGTGGCCAGGCGTCGAATCCAATCGCGATTTTCAGTCTTGCCGAATCTGCTCTCTGCATCAAGTCTGTTCATGGGATTTCTTTCGATCTTGTCATCAATCAAAGGAGACTATTCACAGGCGGTCATTTATATTTTCGCAGCGGCACTATTCGATATGTTAGATGGTCGGGTTGCCCGCATCACGAAAAGCGTGGGGCCATTTGGAGCTGAGCTTGATTCGTTGTCCGATTCGACCTCATTTGGTCTAGCGCCAGCGATTCTGCTCTACCTATGGAAGCTTCATCAGCTGCAGCCGCATGGCATTATTGCAGCATTTTGCTTTTTTTCGTGCGCTGTCGTCCGGCTTGCACGATTCAATATTCAATCAAAAAATATCGAGTCGTCTGAATTCCAGGGACTCCCGACCCCAGCCGCCGCCGGATGTGCTTCATCCTTTTTTTTAATTAGCCAGCATCTTGGAATTAGCGAAATCGGCGGAATTGGGCTGGAATGGATTTCGTTATTGTTGATGATTGCGCTCGGGCTCCTAATGGTTTCATCTGTTCGTTATAGCAGTCTAAAGGAACTAGAAGGCCCAACTCGTCGTGCCTTTTATCTCTTCCCATTGTTTGCGGTGACGATTGCCGTGACCGTACGGTTATGGCAAGTGATGTTTTTTGTAATTTCGGTGGTCTATATTTTGGGGGGGCTTATCGAAGACTTGCGACAAGGTCGTGCAAAGAGATTGGGTAGTCCAGCACCTGAAACGGATGCGGGCACGGCGCATTTGGCGGCGATTTCCATCAGCCAACATCAGCGAACCTCCCGATCCGCTGGTCAGAACACCCAGGCGTCGAGCGATTCAAGGCGTGTGAAGGAGTGATGTCGTATGCGTCGTAATGGTTATCAGGTGGCTGTTGTCGGAGCGACCGGGGCCGTAGGCGAAGAGATGCTTCGACTTTTTGATGAGCGAGATTTCCCGATTTCGACATTGCGAGTATTCGCGAGTCATCGCAGCGTTGGCCAGGATGTCGAGTGCGGGAAGAAGAGAATATTGGTCGAAGATCTTGAAAAAGCGAATTTGAGTGGAATTGAGATCGCACTTTTTTCGGCGGGATCGAAGACTGCCCAGCACGTGGCGCCGCGATTCGTGAAAGCAGGTGCCGTAGTTATCGACAATAGTTCCGCTTTCCGAATGGACGACGACGTCCCGTTGATCGTGCCAGAGGTCAACGCACATGCATTGGCAGATTATCGAAAACGACGCATCATCGCCAACCCCAATTGTTCGACGATTCAGTTGGTGGTTGCGTTAAAACCACTTCATGACGCGGCGACGGTGAAGAGAATCGTTGTCTCGACCTATCAGGCGGTTTCCGGTGCAGGACGGCGAGCGATGGACGAGCTTTCGTCTCAGTGCGTAGACCTCTTCAATCAACGGGAATTGAAGAGAACGATTCTGCCACAGCAGATCGCGTTTAATTGCTTTCCTCAGATTGGAGCGTTCACCGATGATGGCTATACAGAAGAAGAGATCAAAATGGTGAACGAGACGAAGAAGATTATGAGCGCCCCGGATATCCGGGTGATCGCGACCTGTGTTCGAGTCCCGATTTTTTGTTCCCATTCTGAGGCGGTAATTGTCGAATTTGAACGAAGTATTTCGGTTTCGGAGGCGCGAGAGCGATTGATGGCCGCACCCGGGGTTGCGGTGGTCGACAATCCAGAAAAGGGAAGTTACCCAATGCCGATTGACGCGACCGGCAAAGACGCGACGTTGGTTGGTCGAATCCGCAAGGACAATACGGTTCCAAACGGTCTGGCGTTCTGGATCGTCGCGGATAATTTGCGGAAAGGCGCGGCGCTCAATGCCGTCCAGATTGCTGAACTTCTTATCGAACAGGATGATTTCGCATAATGAGTGGTGGTCGGCTTTGGCAGCGTGTGGCGCTGCTGCTTATCGATCTTGTCGGGCTGGGGATCGCAACCCCGGTAAGCGCACAGCAGACGAGCCATTTGCAGTGCCCGGATGGTTTTTCGGGAGCTGCTGATATTCCCCTAACTGATATTTCGGATACGGTTATTATCGATTGCGATCTGCTTGGTCATACTGGGGACTATATCCGTATTTTGATTACCAATGTGTCAGACGGTGGATCAAGAGACACGGCAGTGCCGTTAAAAGGGATTGATGCCGACCGACCAAACGATCCAAACGCATTCGTCACGTTTAGTGGACAGAATCGGGTTGAGCAGGATGGACAGCTTCAGCTCGGGGGAAGTATTACGAATAGCTTGCAGCGATTGCCCCCGCAATTTCGCATTTCCAATAATCCGATCGACGTCGAAGCGGCGGATCCTTCGAATGGCGAAGACAAAGAGTATCGGATATTCATCGACCTCTCGGAAAAACCTGATTTTTCTACCCTTGATGGGGATAGCAAGAATTTTAGCTTGCGCATTGATGACAACGCGCCAGGCATTCCGGTTTTTTCAAATGTAACCGGTGCGGTGGGCGGTAACGGATTTGTCCGGTTACGTTGGGCTTACGATGACCATACAGGAGACAAAGATCTAAACCGGGGGACGATTCTCTACCGAGAGTTTGCCGATCAGGCGTCGATTCCAGCGGATGCCGGTAACTTTGATGCGAATACCGCTGGCGTTACAAGTTTAATGCTTCTTCTGGGTGATGCGCTTGCTGGGAATGGCGATACCGTCAAGGTTCCGAACTTGACCAACGGGCGCTATTATTTTTTTCGGGTACAGGTATCGGATATCGGCTGGGAACGTGATAATGCGGGGCAAGCGGTTGTAAAGACGAGTGCATTGTCAGAGCCGATGGCCGATCCTATTGTTCCGGAGCCTGGTAATAACCTTAAACAGTATTTCGGCGATGTGGGTTGCCAAACAGCTCTACCTACCGCCGATTTTTGCGGTGGTATCGCTTTTGCGATGGCGGTGTGGATCGTTAAACGACGACGTGCCGCGACAGCTTTGATGCTTCTGCTGATATTTTGGTCTCTCCCCGGCTTCGCTGAATCTGGTCGACACGGATCGGTCTCCTTTCGGGGATCCGCATATCGCCCAGATGAGCTCAATGACACGACCCATTCGGTGTCTGGTGAAGGCGTCTATGATGCGATTTATGGTGGGAAGCGGCGCTTTTGGATCGAGTTGCAAGCTGGCCGCAATTTGTATCATGGGATCGGAACCACGAGTGTGATGGGGACAATTGGCTATTGGGGGGCGAGAGGTGAAGCGGTTTCAGAAACGAGTGGAACGCCGACGGCCGACGGCACCCATTTTGTTATGGTTCCGCTTAACGCTGCTATCAACTACCGACTTCATCTCTGGGATCGTCAGTTTCTTGTGCCGTATGCTGAGCTGGGAGCCGATGCGTGGTTGTTTCGGGAATCCGGGCCGGACGGCACGCTAAAGGGGATGCAAAAGGGGTATCACACAGCGTTGGGCTTGCTCGTTTTGTTGGATCTGTTTGACCCGGAGGCAGCAACGAATTTGGATGTCGACTGGGGAGTGAATCAGACCTATTTATCTATCGAATACCGGATCGCCCAGATGACAAATTTTAGCAAGGATCCGTTTGATCTATCAGATCGTATGATTGTAATTGGCATCGGCGTCGACTATTAGCCGGGTGGGTCCTATCTTGCGCGAGCATATGGAGATTAGGGCGTGAGAACCTGACGACGTGTAGCGATGGTTCGAGAAATGTTGTGCGAAATCTAAAGCTCACAATCGAATATGATGGCACGAGATACCATGGTTGGCAGGTTCAGCCCAATCAACCAACGATTCAGGGCTGCATTGAAGCCGTTTTTGAGCAGATCTCCGGTGGAAAGGCGCAACATATGGTTGGTGCCAGTCGAACCGATGCAGGCGTCCATGCACAGGGCCAGGTCGCCACGATTTTGACCGACCTATCGATGCCGTTACCGCGACTACTGAACACGTTGAATCGCTTGCTGCCAGGTGATATCGCGATCCACGACATTTACGATGTGCCCCTGGCGTTTCATGCGCGGCGATCGGCCCGTTCCAAACGATATCGATATGCGATCCTAAACCGTGTGATTCATGCCCCGTTGTTACGGTATACCTGTTGGCATATCGAAGATTTTTTGCATCTCGATCAGATGCAGGAGGGGTTGATGCTTTTTAAAGGGCGACATGACTTCAGTGCCTTTAATGCTGCCGGGAACGATTTTGTGCACGCAATCCGTGACGTTCTGGATGTTGATCTGTTGACTGAAGGAGAGATGGTTTTTATTGAGATCGAAGCGACCGCATTCGTGAAACAGATGGTACGAAATATCGTGGGAACCATCGTTGAAATCGGGCTTGGCAAGCGCTCTGTGGATGATATGGCGCGGCTGATCGCTTCAAAAGATCGATCCCAATGTGCACCCCCAGCGCCCCCGCATGGCTTAACGTTACTCCATGTGCGCTACTGAGCGTCAGAGAATTTCAACATCGTCGCGGGCCTGGCGAATGATTTCGCTGAAACGGCTGGCTTTGAATTTGGACTGAGTTGCACGATGCGGAATGCTTGTGATCGCACGAATGACTTTTTCAATCTGGTCGCTATTCGCCGAGCGTGGGAATAGTTCCATGAACGGCTTGTGTTTGTTTTCGGCCTCGATCATTTGTTCTTTATTGAATGCCATGCTGCCAAGCATTTCAAGGTTTACGGAAAAGTCCGGTTTATGCTTGTTGATCGATTCGGTCGCAATGCGTTGAATGTTCCTTCCAATATGATCGCCCTGCGCAGCGGTTTCAACTTGGTTGATAAACAGGGACGTGCGTAATACCCGATTCGGACTATAGCCTGAGATTGCTGTCGCGAGACGTTCCTCATTTTGAGAGAACCGAAAAAAAGAGGCCTTGATACAGGCATATCCAGCGATGATATCGCGAGGTGTGGTCACGACGACAATTCGATCGGTTGCTAATGCAAAATCGATGACGTCCCGACTGATTCCAGCAGGCAGATCGAAGATGACATAATCATAGTCTGGAGCGATTTTGAGGAAGTTTCGAATAAAGCGAAGTTTCTGCGCGTAAATTAAGTTCGCGAGTTTAAATTCCCCTGCCTTGGACGCGATAAAATAGAAACCGTATTTCGTCGATTGGATGATGTCGTCCATTTCGGAGTCACGATTGAGGAAATCGAATAACGTTTTGTCGGGAAAGAGCCCAATCTTATTAGATACGTCGGCATTCCCAAGATCGAGATCGATCAGCAATACTTTCTTGCGATTTTTGGCTAGCCCATAGGCGATGTTGACTGCGGTATGGGTTTTCCCAACCCCGCCCTTGTTACTGATAAAGCTGATCAACTCCGTTCTTCCGGATGTTTCTGTTTTGCCGGTTAACTGTTCAACGGACCGTTCGAGCATTTCGATCGTTGGGAACGGCGAATTACCATTAGGATAATATCGTTCGATTGCTCGTAAGATGGCGTCGGTGGGGGCGACGCCGCGCTCAATTTCGCATTTTGAAAAATAGTGGAGATCCTCCACGGACTGCAGGTTGAGCGGCTCCGCCATCGCAACCAACAGGCGACCGTCTTTGATTTTGACCGGTAGGCAAAGATTTTTTAGCGCAAATACACGAGGATAGAGTGCAATCACCGTCGGATCGATGTCGATCTTGTCGAGTTCTACATACGGCAAATCGAGCTGTTCGGCCGCGACGCGTGCGATCACCGCAGGTGCAACAAGGCCTTGATCAATCAGTATCTGGCCAATATTTCGAGGGGTTACCTTTTGTCGGTCGAGCGCAACCCGCAGTTGTTCTGGGGTAATTAACCCCTTCTCAACCAGCAGTTGACCAAGTCGTCGGTTGCTCATAAGTATTGAAAGATAGGAGGGAAAAGGGTTCAATAAAATCATACGCGACTCGCGGAAAGAAGTAAACCGCCGTTTCGGTCGCTTTTGGCGGCGGATAGGCTGAAAAAGGATTTTAGGGATGCAAGGTCGATCGTTGCCTCAAGAGTTGCGCTACCGACCGGCGCAAAATCAGCTTCTGTTACGGGTGAAACGATTGGAGGGGCGACCGAGTACGATTCGCATAGATCATCGGTTCCGATGGTTGAGAGAACTGATGAACGATGTGTTTCCGGCGATCACGCAGCATGGTCCGTCTGCGGAAATTATTTTCGATCTGGTCCCGGGAGCAGATCATGTGCGGATGGGCTTAACTGTTGCACTTCCTCTCACGCCTACCTGTGATGTTTGCCTCGATCCCTATCCTGATAGGTTGCAATTCTCGGTTGATCTGGTATGCCGCGCCGCGGAGGATATGGAGCAAGACGTCGGAGCACTTTCGGCAGGCGAGCGGCAGTATCTGGCAGAAGATGCAGAAACAATCCCCTTTACGCAGGGCGAGATTGACCTTACGGATATTTGTCGCGAGCAGATCAACCTCTTTCGCCCGCAACGGTTTCGTTGTCGGGAAACGTGCCTTGGGCTCTGCCCGCGATGTGGTGTGAATCTGAATCGATTGCGGTGCGATTGTACGCGAGGGGACCTCTCGGCATCAGCTTGGGGAAAGCTCCGGGATTATCGCCCATCAAAAAAAAGCCCTTAGTTTACAGGGGGTTTCAAACAAACTAGAATGAGTCAACATTAGAATCAAGGTGGTTCGTTGTGAAACGGTTCAGACGGCTAATTTTAGGAAGTCTCATGTTGACGGGCTTAATGATGGACGGCCCAAGTGATGCTTGGGCCGGAAAATCGATGGCCGTGCTTAAGTTCGATGCACTGAAAGTATCGAATACCGAAGCTGATTCGATCCGCCAACAAGTGTTGGCGCTGATTTCAAAACGGTCAGAATTCACTCCATTGAGTGTGCGAACGATGGAGCAACGCGATCCACGAACTCGTAAGGCGGCGACTCAGTTATGCGGGCATGCGGGGGCCGACTGTTATGGGGATGTTGCCCGACAGCTGCAAGTTGATTGTTTGATGGTAGGCGTCGTGGAGAAGCTTGAGGCAAAGATAGCCATAGAATTGAAAATATTTGATCTGAAGGAACGGGACTTTATCAAGTCTGAGGTCGGGTTCGCCAGGGACGGGAGTGTAACGATCGACCAGGCGGTCGCAGTTGTGACAGAGAAACTCGTTGGGTCGTATGGAACGTTGATGGTTATCGCCAACGTCAAAGACGCCGATGTCTTGGTCGATGGACAGGTAATTGGAACGGTTGCGCAAGGAAATTTCGATCGTGTGCGAATCGGAAAGAGGCGTGTGCAGATTCGGCGCAAGGGGTATAGTGAATTTTCCGGAGAAGTCACGGTTCGACCCGTTGATGTGGTGCGGGTGGAGACGGTTTTAGCGCCATTTCCGCATAAGCTCGACATCGAGTCCAACGTGGTTGGCGCGAAGGTCTATATCGGTGAGACGGCTATCGGTTTTACGCCGATTCATGGCTATCAGATCCAAACCTTCGGCACGTTTGTGCTAAAGCTTAGCAAACCCGACTATTTTGACGCATCTCGAGTCATCACCATCGATCCGGGGGGAGAAACCAGACTGCGTATCATGATGTCGACGACGCAGGGAACGCTGCAGGTGTTATGCAATGAGTTGGATGCCGAAGTTTTTTTGGATGGCGCGTCGATCGGTCTGACGCCGATAGAAACAATACCCGCGGTATCCAACGGCAAGCATGAACTGAAACTGATCAAAGCCAACTTTTATCCGTATCTCAAGCAGATTGTCGTTAAACCTGGGAAAACCCTACGTATTGATGCTGATTTGAAGCCGCTATTCGGTCAACTTTCTGTGACGTCAAATGAATCCAATGCGCAAATTCTGATCGATGGCCAGGCGATCGGACAGACACCCTACGATTCATTTGTCGAGATTGAACGTGGTCGACACAGATTGCGTGTTGAGAAGGCCAACTTCTTTCCATACGAGCGTGATATCAAATTATCCCCTGGGAAAAAAAATGTGGTGTTCGCTGAGTTGAAGACCATGCTCGGGGTGTTGAATATCCGAACGCCCGTTATCGGGGCGCGCGTCAAAATCGACGGGAAATTGATTGGGCTTACGCCTTTGGACCCGATTGGCGGAATTCGCATGGGAGACCACAATCTGTCGGTTTCTCATCCGGATTATTTTCCTGAAGAGCGTTCGTTTGCGCTTCAAGGAGGTGAAACGAAAGATATGCCGTTAAGATTGCGGTCATTGTCCGGAAGTCTCAAAGTGATCAGCAATGTGAAGGGCGCGCAGGTCACACTTGATCGCGAACTGTTAGGTGTCACGCCGTTTGCTGTGCCACAAAAAATTGCGGTAGGTGAGCATGAGATAGCGGTAGTTGCCAATGGCTACCACCCTTATCGGGGGAAAATATCGATCGAATCAGACGCCGTTGCCACAAAGGAAATCGCCTTAGAACCGATTTTGGGGTCGCTTAGCATCAAGTCGACAATCGATCCAGTTCAGGTTTACCAGGACGATCGATTGTTGGGCACAACGCCACTGGAACTGATTAA
>Ga0247727_10009569_pt1 | contig 17490 bp, 12 predicted proteins | sample WisWelCaveWW1625_FD_202498 | JGI IMG/M metagenome (GOLD analysis project Ga0247727, IMG submission 202498) | Biofilm microbial communities from Wishing Well Cave, Virginia, United States - WW16-25 | ecosystem: Environmental > Aquatic > Deep subsurface > Groundwater > Cave microbial mat | place...
TTCAAATCGGCATTGGGGAAGACCACGGTTCCGATGTCTCTCCCCTCCAGAACAACTCCTCCCGCGGCTCCAATCTCTCGTTGGATATTGACGAGTGCCTCACGCACTTCACGAATCCTGCTCACCGCGCTGACATTTCGCGTCACATCTGCTGATCGGATTTGTCGGGTGACATCTTCGTCATCAAGAAGAATGGCCAACCCGTCAACTCCGGTTCGCCAATGAATGCTGACCTTTCTGGCAATATTACCGACAAGCGCCTCGTCTTCTACAGGGACACCCTCGCGTACGACCCTGAGGGTTACCGCGCGATACATCGCTCCGGTGTCCACATACAAATAGCCGAGCTTCCGCGCCACCAAGCTTGCGGTCGTACTTTTTCCTGCCGCCGCAGGACCATCAATCGCGATAACGAGCCTTTTCAACCTCGGAAATGCCGAAAAGTCAAGGTTTTAATATATGAAATTGAGTATTCCTCCGCAACCACAGCGTCAACATCCAAAAGGACCCCTTCATTGCGGAATTGCATCATAAATCGATATATTCGCTGACACTTCATCCAGCAGGCCATGCGAAAACTGACCCACGAAGAGATTGCCGGGAGGCGAATTCCTCGGGATTTGATCATGAAAACAGAAAGATTCCCACTCTATGGGATGCTCGACAACATCAGGAGCCTGTACAACGTCGGATCGATGTTCCGGACCTCGGACGGCGCACTGGTCCGAAAAATGTACCTCTGTGGTTATACTCCGATTCCACCGAGAAAAGAAATCGAAAAAACCTCTCTTGGCGCGACGAACACCGTTCCCTGGGAGCACTACAAGAACCCGCTCGACGCCATCGTCCGTCTCAAAGCGGAGGGTGCAAAAATCTGCATCCTGGAACAAACGACGGGGACCATCCCGTACCACCAGCTCGACAAAAAAGATTTTCCTCTTTGTCTGGTTGTCGGCAACGAGCTGACAGGCGTCTCGCAGCAAGTCATTGATGCCGCCGATATGGCAGTCGAAATCCCCATGCATGGTATGAAGCAATCGCTAAATGCAGCCGTCGCCTACGGCATCGCCCTTTTTGAGCTCGTTCGGATATTGAAGGGTACGTAGGATCTACGACACATCATACGCCAGGGTGAAATAGTCGGTCTTCTCCATCGTGTGAATCCGAACCACCCCTGCTCGTACAAGCGACACAAGGATACGAGAAGCTCGTTGCTCGGAAATATTGACAAGTTCGCTGAACTCGCGGGTGGTAATTCGCTCATGCTGATCCAAAAAGCGGAACAACCTCTTCTCATTCTCACCGATTTCGATTTCCATCGGGGGAGCATCCGACCGCTCATCCCGGAGGATCCTCACCACTTCTTTGCTCGCCATAACGGTCTTGTCGTTTACCCGGATGAACACTTTCGTATTGTCGGAGGCAGTGATATCACCGTTGACTGAGCCCGTATAGTAGTGCGGCTTCGAATCACTCTGTCGCACATATGCCACGATCACATCCATCCCATCGAACGGAACAATATCAATAACCGGTTCCACACCAGGAAGACAGTACATCGACCCTGCATGCCGGATAAGATCGACTTCGCTTTTTTCGCTCTCCACACCGACAATGGATCCATCGTCGTCGACACCGAAGAGGATGTACCCTCCCTTGGTATTGGCAAAGGCTATCATCGTCCGAGCGATTTTCTCCGGCGTGCTCACTTTTCGCTTGAACTCCACCTCGAACCCCTCTCCCTCCTCAATCAGTCTCATGACATCCCTATGATCCATCATGACCATTCTCTGCAGTGTCGATAACCACCGTATCTTCCATGGCGTCCTGTGTCTCTGCCCCCTCGATCGACGGAGCCTCCGGTTTCTCCCGCGTGAACAACGGCACATGCGTATCGCCCCGTGCCGCCATCCGGTTCAAAACAATCTGCTTTCTCCGAAGCACATACCGGCTGTTCGTGTCTGGCCGGTGCGACAGCGGACTGGGAATGACCGCTGCCAGACGAACCGCCTCGTCAAGCGTCAAGGTATTTGCCGGCTTTCCAAAATACGCACGTGCTGCTGCTTCAATACCGAAGACACCGCGTCCCCATTCGATCGCATTAACATACAGCTCGAGAATCCGATTCTTGGTCAGATGCTTCTCAAGAAGAAAGGCGATGATGACCTCCTTCAGTTTCCTCATCGGTGTTTTCGATGTTGAAAGATAAAGATTCTTCGCCAGCTGTTGGGTAATCGTGCTTGCGCCGCGTGCAGCCCTTCCCTCTCTGAAGTTTCTCTCGATCGACTCCTGGATTTCGAACCAGTCGATACCGCCGTGAGCATAGAATGTTCCATCCTCGGCAACAACAATGGCATCAAGGGCAAAGCGTGGAATTCTTGAAAGGGGAATCCATCGCTGGGAAATCGTCAGGGTCTTACCCTGGACCTCCGCTTCGCCAATTCGCTGTTTCATTAGCGCCGTTTCGCCCGGGTTCCCATGGGCAAGAAGAGCAATGTCAAGGTACGGAATGGTAAGAAGCTCACCAATGACATAGAAACCGATCACGAAGAACAGCACTTTGATTTTATGGGCCCACATCCATGCGGGAGCCCTCCGGAGTTTGTAAAGAAGTTTGGACCTCAAGGGTATGTCAGGTCCTGCCCGATCGCCTGATGCCATTCACTTCCGACTTTGCGCGTCGAGGTATTCCTGCAACAATATCCGGGCGGCCATTTCATCCACCCTCCCCTTCTGCCTCCGCTTCTTACGCTTCATCCCTGAAGCAAGGTGTATTCTTTCAGCTTCCACGCTTGTCAGGCTTTCATCCCACGTGTCTATCTCAACCGGAATCACCTCCTTGAGACAAGAGACAAATGTCTCGATCTCGTTCGCCCTGCTTCCTTTGCCCCCGTCTGCGGCGTAGGGGATACCGACAATCACCTTCACAACTCCATGTTGGGAAACGAGGCGGTGAATGTTTGCAAGGAGTTGTCGGTCATTGAGAAGAACGCCCGCGCCCTGCGCAAGCACACAGAGGGGATCACTCATTGCGAGCCCGATCCTTTTGCTGCCATAATCAATGGCAAGAAATCGTCCGCGTTGTCCGCCATCGGTTCGTTCGTCGCGATCACTCTTCAAACCGGTGTACCCCTGTGACACCCCGAATCTTCCTGATCTTTTCGAGAATACGCCCGAGGTGTTCCGTATTCTTTACGTACAGGAAAAAAGTGCCCTCGAAATGCAAATCGCCCGAATCGATGTTGACGCTCCGGATATTCGTGTTCAGATAGGACGAGATTGCCTGGGTAATGTCACTGAGCATCCTCTGTCGATCGTTCCCCGAAACCTTGATTCCGGAGACGAACATCGCACTGTTGTCCTGCGGCCAATCGACATCGACAACGCGATTGCTCTCGATCTGCATGAGGAGCCTGATGTTCTTGCAGGCTTTGCGGTGAATTTTCACTCCCTCACCCGTGGTCACGAAGCCAACGATCTCATCGCCCGGAATGGGGTTACAACATTTCGCGTAGTTATGAAGGAAATTCTCCTGCGCCCCGCTCAACACGATGCCACCCGGGATGCCCCTCGCCATCGTGATGAACCTACTGAACAACCCCTCGATTTTGCCTTCCGGAGTCACAACGCTCAGGGGATGCTTTTTTTCTTCCAGAATCATCTGAATGACTTCGTCGGCGTCGAGTTTACCCTGCCGGAGACCGAGGTAGAACATCCCGAGGTTGTCGATTCTTCTCCCATGTAGGAATTTGACCAGCTCATCATCGCTGATACTCGCCTTGGCTTTCTTGATCCTTTTCTCCCACAGACTTCTTCCCTCTTCAGCCGCCTGGCGTTGTTCTTCCTTGATCCATCGCCGGATTCTCGACTTCGCCTTGTGCGTAACGACGAATTTCTCCCAGTCGGGATTTGGTGTCTGGGCCTTCGAGGTCAGAATTTCCACTTGGTCTCCGCTTCTCAGCTTTGTATCGAGGGTGATCAACTTGCCGTTGGCTTTTGCCGCGAGACAATGGTCGCCGATCCCTGAATGGATTGCATAGGCGAAGTCGACCGGGGTTGAGCCCTTCGGCAGTATCTTCAGGTCGCCTTTCGGGGTAAACACATAAATCTCTTCCTGGTAAAGGTTCAGCCTGAAGCTCTCCAGGAGCTGAGCCGTCGACTCCTGTCCCTCCGATCCTCCTTCAAAGAACTCACGAACCCAGCTTACCCAATTGGTCAGATCTTCGTCCACTGCGGCAACCCCCTCCTTGTACTTCCAGTGGGCAGCGACTCCCTTCTCGGCAACTTCATGCATCGCCCGCGTCCTGATCTGCACCTCAACCATTTTTCCTTCCGGTCCGACGACAGTGGTGTGGATCGACTGGTAGCCATTTTTTTTCGGAAGGGAGATGTAGTTTTTGAACCGATCGGGGTTCGGGGTATAGATATCGGTAACACGCCCGTAAGCCGCGAAGCAATCGTTCGGGTCGTCAGTGTCGAGAATGATGCGCACGGCAAAGAGGTCGTAAATCTCCTCGAGGGGCTTGCTCCTCTTGACCATCTTGTTGTAGATGCTGTAAAGATGTTTCGGTCTGCCAACGATTTCGAATCGTATGCCATCCTCTTTCAACCGCTTCGCTATCGGGACGGCAAACCGTTTGATGTATGACTCCCTCTCCCGCCGGCGGGACTTCACTTCTCTTGCCACCGTATCGTACGCTTCCCGCTCCAGGTATTTGAAGGCCAGGTCCTCAAGCTCCCACTTGATGCTCGCCAGGCCGAACCGGTGGGCAAAAGGCGCGTAGATGTCGAGTGTTTCTTTCGCCAACCGTTTCTGCTTTTCGGCCGGGAGGTACTCCAGTGTCCGCATGTTATGAAGCCGATCGGCAAACTTGATGAGCATAACACGGATGTCGTTGACCATCGAAAGAAGCATCTTCCGATAGTTCTCGGCCTCCGTCACGTCGTGGCTCCGGAAAATATCCGAAATCTTGGTCGCACCGTCGACGATGTCGGCAATGGTACTGCCGAACTCAGCCCTGATGTCTGCAATCTGATATTCGGTATCCTCCGCCACATCGTGCAACAGGGCACTCGCCACCGAAACGTCATCCAGCGGGATCTCCTTGGCAACAATCCTTGCGGTTTCGTAGGGGTGATCGAAAAAAGGTTCTCCGGAGGCACGGAGATCGTGGCGGTGAGCGTTGAAGCCGAAATCAAAAGCGCGGCGGATCAGATTCTCATCCACCTTGGGAAGATTTTTCCGGCAGGTAAGAAGGAGGTCGTCCAGCTTTTTCTTGTACTTTGGGTTGGTCATATCCCGCCACTACCGTCCTGCCATCTCCAGAAAATATAATGCGTTTGAGTCGTGAAACAACTCCAAGAAAAATATAGCGGGTAAGCAATGAAATGTCAAGAAATGGAGTGGTCATGTGGTCGACCTAACACCAGCAGAACTGAAAACGGGTTGTCGGGGCCAGTTCAATCCTGATGCCACCGCGACACGGTCGATAGGAAATCCGGAATACTCCTCACTTCAGGGCTTCTCACGCTTCCAACGCTATTTTTGCTTGAAACCAAGAACGAGCGGGACTCCTCTGAATACAAAGTGATTTCGAAGACAGTTTTCCAGGTAGCGTTTGTAATTCTCCTCCACCAGCTTCGGCTCGTTGCAGAAGAAGGAAAATACGGGTGGTCTCACCTTGACCTGAGTGATATAATTAATCCTCAGCTCCTTTCCGGAACGGCTTTTCGGGGGAACGTTTCGTATGTCACGGCCAAGCAGCTCATTCAACTGACCGGTGTTCACACGCTTGTTCTGTTCTCCATCGACTTCCTTCACAAGTTCCAGCGTCTTGTGTACACGTTGACCTGAAAGAGCCGAAATAAAAATGATAGGGAGAAAATCGTAGACCCTTAGGCGCTCGAGCAATGCTTTCTCGAGCATCTTCGCGGTTTGATCATCTTTTTCGATCAGGTCCCATTTGTTGACCGCAAGAACGGCAGCCCGATGACGCTGCATCGCGAGATCGATGATGCGGAGGTCCTGGTGCTGGAGCCCTTCCTGGGCATCAAGAAGGATGACTGCAACGCCACAACGTTCGAGGCTTTTGATTGTTCTGACGGTGCTGTAGAATTCGACACTTTCCTTGATCTTACTCCGCCGCCTCAGCCCGGCAGTATCAATCAACACAATCTCTTCACCATGATACTTCAGCGTGGCATCCACCGGATCGCGGGTAGTCCCAGGAATATCCGTAACAATATTTCGTTTCTCCTGCAGAAGTGCATTGACAAACGAAGACTTTCCCACATTGGGTCTTCCCAGAACGGCAATCTGAAGACGCGAATCAGCCGGTTCTACTCCCGAAGGCTGAAAGTCTTTTGTGATATAATCCAGCAGATCGCCGGTGCGAAGGCCCAGCAGGGCCGAAACAGGAAGAGGGTCGCCCAGCCCAAGTTCAAAAAATTCCCCCGCAAGGGACTCCCGCTGCGTGTTGTCCAGCTTGTTCACTACAAGAATGACCTTCTTTCCGGCCTTTCGGAGAATGCCTGCGAGCTCGAAGTCGGTCGGGAGGCATCCGGCTGTTCCATCGACAACAAAGAGAACAACATCGGCCTCGTCAATCGCGATCTGCGCCTGTTCCTTGACGGCATTCTCGATCACGCTTTGGGACTCCGGCACGTAGCCGCCGGTATCGATCAGCGTAAACCTCTTCCCAGCCCATTCAGCGTCCCCGTAGTGGCGATCGCGTGTTACACCAGGAACGTTGTGCACAATGGCCTTGCGGCTTCCCATCATCCGATTAAAGAGCGTGGATTTTCCGACATTGGGCCGCCCGACAATGGCAACCAACCACTGCGACATTGTTTCTCTTTCTCCTCTTGTTCAGGACATGATGTTTGGCAAGACGGGAAGGTCAGACGGAGCGGACTCGACGAAGCAACTCCAGTCGAAGGAACAGGGGTTGTTACCTGTTTCCGAGCGTGTAGGTGTGAATAGAGGCTATTGCTTTGTTCAACTGCTCAAAGCCGCCCGACTTGCTGATGTAGGCTGCTGCACCCATCTGGGAGGCATAGCGCATGTCCTCTTCGCGATCGGAGGAACTCACTACAATAACAGGAATGTCTTTCAGAACCTTGTCACTCTTGATGATCTTCAGCACTTCCTTTCCGTCGATCCGGGGAAGATTCAAATCCAGGAGCACGACGCTGGGTCGCGGGCATGCTTTGGTGTCCGAATACTGGTTGCGGCGATACAGAAAATCAATTGCTTCCTGGCCGTCACGAACAACGTACACATCACCCGGCACATTGTTGTTTCGCAGGATGTACTTCGTGAGTTTGAGGTGCTCGAAGTTATCTTCGACCAGGAGGATCTTCAAATTCTCAGTCATACGGGCTTATACATAGTCAATTTTCCCCAAAGATACAATGCTTCCCCAAGCCGATTTTCAACCGGACACTCGTAGAACGTAGCCCGGTTGCCTCTGATTCAGCCTCTTCTTATCATGAAGGCGTAAACTCTCCTGCTACCCGCAGAGAACCGCTAGGTGTCCAAATCTGGAGGATGGGCCGATGAAATTTAGGATTTTTCTTGTATGTGGTGCGGCATTGCTCTCATTCTGGTACAATGCCGGCCGAAACACCCCTGAGGGTTTTCAGGGCTTGGAAGCCTCAGACGTGGAAGATAACGAGTGGTTCATGTTGCAGCGGATGTACCCCTACGAAGACCTGGACCCCAGGTTGTATTATGATGCGCGTCGGGCTGTCGCCTCAGCCCGAATGACGGGGACGAACTCGAACGCGTTTAGTGCTCCCTGGATGATTGTTGGTCCTTCCAACATCGGCGGGCGTATTACCTCACTGGCTCTGCATCCTTCCGATCCCAATATTCTGTATGCCGGAGCGGCCGCGGGTGGGGTTTGGAAATCTACCGATGGCGCGACGAGTTGGAGCAACATCTTTAATGAATCTCCTTCGACCGGCTCCCTCCTCCTCGATCCCACAGATCCCGAAATTGTTTACGTCGGCACCGGTGAAGCCAATCCAGCCGGACTTGCTACGTACCCCGGAAACGGCATATGGCGGTCGACAAACGGCGGCACCGACTGGACCCCCCTCGGTCTTGAGAACACAGGATACCTGGGGAGGGTGGCTATTCACCCGCTGGCTCCACAACGCGTGTTTGTTTCCGCGCTCGGGCGTTACCGCAGCCGAACAGAGGAAAGAGGGATCTACCGCTCGACCGATGCCGGAACTTCCTGGGAACGAGTGCTCTTTATCAACGATACGACAGGCGCGTGCGACGTGGTGATCGATCCAGCTAATCCCGACAGGATCTTTGCCGCAACTTGGACTCGCTACCGCCCGCTCACGTATAGCATCATCAGCGGGACGGGATCGGGTCTCTGGGTGTCGGCCGATGGAGGGGGTTCGTGGACACAGATGACAAACGGCTTTCCGTCCAACGATGCCAGTTTGGGAAGAACAAGTCTCACCGTCTCAGAATCACAGCCGAATATTCTCTATGCGCTCTCGACAAACGGTGTCTCTCCGCGTGGGATATACAAGTCAACAGATAGCGGAGCAAGCTGGACTCTGGCCGCGGGGTCTTCCCCCTTTGGGGGCGAGGGACAGGTCTGGTACAATAACTTTATCGCCGTCCACCCCTCCGATCCGAACATTTTGCTCGCAGGCATGACGGACATGTACAAGTCTACAAACGGAGGGTCGACCTGGAGCGGGGTTCTCGGATCGATGCATGTCGACCAGCACGCGATTGAGTTCGATCGGAACAATCCGGCCCGTGTGGTGGCAGGAAATGACGGCGGCGTTTTCGTCTCCACTAATACCGGTGCGACATGGATCAAGTCCTACAATCTTCCGGTATCCCAGTTTTACGCGGGCACGATCGATTTCACCAACCCGGAGAGGTACTTCGGCGGAACACAGGACAATGGGACGCTGAGGACACTGACAGGATCGGTTGACGATTGGTCTCTCATCTATGGCGGTGACGGCTTCTATGTACTTGTGGATCCTACGAATCCGAACCGTCTTTATGCCGAATCTCAATTCGGCGGCCTTGGCTACTCGACAAACGGCGGCGCTTCGTTCCTCAACGGTAGAACAAGCGGCTTCGGGACGAACGACCGCACAAACTGGTCAACGCCGATTGCTATGGATATCAATAGCCCTTTGACGCTTTATGTCGGAACATACCGAGTGTTCAAAACGGTGAACGGCATGCAGAGCTGGACTTCCATCAGCAGTGACTTGACCCGTGGTCTCAACGGACGCATTGGGACGATCACCACTCTCGATGTTGCCCAATCCGACCCGAACGTACTCTACGTTGGGACTGATGATGCCAAAGTCTCTGTGACGGAAAATGGCGGCGCTTCCTGGACAGATGTGACGGGAACCCTTCCTGTCCGTTGGGTCACACGGGTGACTATTGACCCCTATTCTGCCGGGACCGCATATGTCACACAATCGGGTTATCTGGAGGATGAGTTTGGAACGCACATACACAAGACCGCGGATTTTGGCCAAACCTGGGTCGATATCGGCGGAGGAATCCCGGATATGCCTGTGAACGACATCATCGTCGACCCTGAGCAGGAGGGTTACTTGTTTATTGCCACAGACACTGGAGTGATGTACAGCCCGGATGGTGGAACGACTTGGGACATACTAGGAACGGACCTCCCGGATGTCCCGGTTCACGACCTTACGCTCCACTCGCCTACTCGAACCCTGCTCGCCTCCACTCATGGAAGGTCATCGTTCATCATCGACCTCACATCGCTGGTCTCGGTTCCTGAGATCGCAGGAGAAATTCCAAGCGCATACAGGCTGGAACAGAACTACCCGAATCCGTTTAACCCGGCGACAACCATACGCTTTTCGCTGCCAGAGGGCGGGCCTTACCCGGCGGAGTTGAGCATATTTGATGCGGCAGGCAAAAAAGTGGAAACGCTGATCAGGAATGACAACCTCAGAGGCGGCACGTACGAGGTGGTCTGGAATGCTGACGGAAATGCGAGCGGCACGTATTTTCTGAGGCTCTCCTCACCCTTCGGCTCGCTTTCGAGGAAGCTTAACGTTGTAAAGTGACCCGATGGTCATTACGATCCATCCGAAAAACCCCGAACCGCGGCTGATCGGGCGGGTGGCAGAACAATTGCGTGCGGGCGGGGTTATTATCTACCCCACAGACACGGTCTATGGCATTGGGTGCAGCGTCGAGGAGAAGGACGCCATCGAGCGCATCTACATGATCAAGGGGCGGCGAAAGGACAAACCCTTCAGCTTCGTTTGCTCCGACCTCACTCACATCAGTGAATACGCCCACGTCAGCGACCCTGCTTTCCGGATCATGAAGCATCTTGTTCCGGGCCCTTATACCTTCATTTTGAAGGCAGCGAGAATGAGGCAACTCCCAGGGATTCTTGTTTCAAACAGAAAAACGGTCGGCATCCGGGTACCGAACCATCGCATCACCCTCGCAATCGTCAAGGCACTCGGTCATCCCATCCTGAGCACGAGTGCCCGGCTTCCCGGGAACAGCCAAATCCTGAATGATCCTACTGCAATTCCCTCAGCGTTCCGGAATCAGGTCGACCTCATCATCGACGGAGGCGTGCTGTTGTCCGAGCCATCGACCGTGCTCGATCTGACCGGTGAGACACCGAAAGTGGTTCGGGAAGGATCCGGCGACGTATCGATGATTCGATAGCAACGTGGTGGGTCAGTCAACCTAAAAAACGTAGGGACATGACAGGTTACGCCCTTACCAATCTTCACTCGGCCTGTCGCTGGCAACAATATCTTTACCGCTTACGGAGCTGGCTGTACCAATGTGGAGTGGGAATGACACTCGATGAGCTTACATAGAAATCTGAGGCGGTGTTTCCGGTAAAGTAGGCCCCGGCGTACCGTTGTATCGACTCGAATTCCGGCAGCGGTCCTGTGGAGAGATTACCCAGGTATGGGTCTGTCAGGCCTGAATACACATAACCACCGTAACGAACGACATCTACAACGTTGCCCGCCGGATCCTTTAGAACCAGCTGATCGGTTGGTTGCAAAAAGAAACCATAGAACTTTGCGGTAGCCTGTATCGTGATCAGTGTATCTGTTGAGTCGATGATCGTCACTGTTTCGATTGGACCCTCGAACCCTCCTTTTTCGCTTCGAAATCTCTCATCTCCCGGTCCCCATTTGGTGTGATCCTCCAATCGATCCTCGCTGTTGACAATTGTATAGAGGCCTCCCGGGAGGATTTCGACGGTATCTTCTTCGAATCCCGGAATATCGAACACCCCTCCTGCAAAAGGAACATCGAAGACCCCAAAACTATCCGGGACAACTGTTTGCCCAAATGCAACAAAGTTCCCAGCAGAGTCAATGCTGACCGTGAACACCGCATTGGCGCTGAATGTTGTAAGGGATAATGTCCAATTCGTAAGATCGATTGTATCGGCGGTTGGATTGTAAAATTCAATCCAGGAATAGGGCGTTGGATGATCCAGGGGAAGGGTAAACACCTCATTGATCACGAGGTGACCTGCCGGGCTCACTTTGGGAAGATCTGACGAATCAGACGACACGGTTTCCAGTTCACATGCAACAAAGAGGAACGCAGAAAGACCTGCTGCCATTGAGAGAAGCGCTTTCTTCATACTCAAAATCCTATTTCGGTGGAGAACATGTGGGTGCCGGAAAGGAACTTGTAGTTCGTGTAAGCATAGTCGAGTTTGCCGTTGATGCCGAGGGAAGCCAGGCTCACGCCCACCCCGCCACCCCAATTCTCCGTATCATAATTGAACCTGTAACCGGCCCGCAAAGCAATCATATCCTGAAAAACATACTCGGCTCCGAGATTGTATTGCTCATCTGCATCGTTCGGTCGTGAGACCTGAAACGCAGCATAGAGGAGGTGGTTACCTTCCTGGTAGACCGTGGTTCTTGCACCAAAGCGCAATGCCGTGGGAAGTGAATATTGCTCATTGATGTAAGTCATGTCTTTTCCGAGATTGTTCACGGAAATCCCGAGCCTTGTTCTGAGAATCGGCATATCGTAAAGCGAACCAATATCGAACCCGAAGGAGTTGGCCTTCAGGTCGTCGTTGTACAGGAAGGATTTGATGTATTTGGCATTGATACCGATGCCAAATTCTTCGCTGATCTGGCGTGCGTAGGTGATCGTGAACGCATAATCACTTGCTTTGAACAGTTCGCCCGTACCTTCGGGAAAGGCAGGTGTCGTTACCAGCATGTCATCGGTGGTGAGAACAGTCACCCCGGCTCCGACAGTCCCCCATTCTCTGAGGTTTACGGCGACTGCCATGAACGAGTGCGTAATGTCTGCAAACCACGCGTTGTATGTTCCGCCAAAGGACACATTCTGTGCTGAAAGCGCGCCGGCAGGGTTATAAGCGATGGAAAGTGCACCTTCCGCCAGCGCTACTTGTGCATTTCCCATTGCAGTCGCACGTGCGTTTGTGGGCAGCTTGAGAAACTGTGCCGTGACGATTCCCGATCTGTTCCCCGCATCTGCATCGAAGTGAACGATGGCAAGCAGGACGACGAAGGTTCCAAGAAGACGGTGAAGCTTTGCGTTGTTCATGGTTGACAGGTCATCTAGTGAGTGAAGACAATCTATCGAATGATGACGAACTTGCCTGTTTGAATTCCAAACTCCGAATCGACCGTAAAGAGATAGATGCCGCTGGCCAGTGCGCGATTACTCTCACTCACGAGCGGCATTTCGACATCTCCCCTTGAGATCCCCACGGTGCTACGGCCGTCGTGCTCGATCGTTCGGATCAGGTCCCCGGCCAACGAAAAGACCCTGACCGTACACACCTCTGGAAGATTGATGAATTTCACAACTCGTTTGTTCTCATCCCATTCACTGAATAATCCTTCGTAACCGCCGCTTTCGAGAGTGTAATCCCGGTCCGTCCGATAAGGATTCGGCACCACGCTGACTTTCCCCAGCTCGTTCGACACGGAAAAGGGAAGATCAATTCGCGTCGCATTGACCAGCTTCCCGCTCTCCAGAGGTTCAATGGGAACCTCAACAATTATGTTACCGGTGGTGTCCGGGTTCGGGATAGTCTGGTACGCGAGACTCGGGATCGACACGGAAGTTACGGAGTATACATAGGTCTTTCCCCGCACAAGGTTTGAATCCGTGAAGCTGTATTCGAGACCGGTATTGTATTCAAATGAATCTTCCGGGACATCATACTGTGCAAGGAGTGTAAAGCTCGCATCCGGATAGTTCGGGTTCTCGCTTCTCCATACGCGATAGGCCGAAAAGTTTCTCCCACCCCTCGTGGTGTCGATATCCGGATCATGCCCGATCGGATGCGGCGCCTGGTACCTCGACGGGTACCTCCTGGCGACATTGTTCGTTGTGTCCCAATTTGCTTCGGGGTTCACCCGCCCGAATATCCTCGAATCATCATGCCCGGCGTACAGCGAATCATCGCCAACCCGCCATTTCCAGTCAAGAGTGACTTTCCGGAATCCGACGCCAAGTCTCAGGGGCGGAGAGGGAGGTGATGGCGGGAGTGAAATCCCTCGATTGAGGTAAATATCCTTCGCCCGATTCGCATTTGTCTGAAGAACGATCCTGTGATCGATGCGCCGGGAATAGCCTGAAATGATTCCAATAGCCACCCTCAGCGTGTCGGCCGTAGGATCGGAGGCTGGCTTGATGGTAAACGGGCCGAATGCAAAAAGGAACCTTGTATCGGAAAGGGACGGATACTCATCTGGTTCAACAATCCCCGAGCTCAGAACATCATATTTGGGACCGTCCGGCGTCGGGGTCTGTGATCCCGGAAACCACGCGAACGTGTATGTCAATGTAGTGTCCTGCGGCCAGAGGAGCGTTGCGCCGATCGGGGTTGACCCTTCATCATCAGGGTTGTGGATATAGGCCGTGAAGGTTTCCGGAATGTAAGCTGTAAAATTGTTGGCCCAATACTGCGAAATATTCGTCGGCCCAACGTCAGCCTCAAAGAACCAACCGATGTAAGCATCATCGATGGGCTTATTGCCGGTGTTGATGATCCGGTACTCAACAACAATAATGGCATCAGCATAAGGATCGTTCCACGCATAACAACTCTGAATGAACTTGAGGTTCATCGGAATATGTGAGGGCTCGGGCCGGTTGTAGTCTGTGTATCTCATATAGAAATCCCGGTCCGAAATGGGGTCAAAGGCAATATCACCACCCCAATATGCATCCCAACCTGGAGGTTTCACGGTATCGAGCTTGCTTGCCACCCAAATCGTATCTCCCGGGTCGTTTGCCGGATAGGTTTCAACAAGCGATGGAGGAGGACCGGCCCAGCCCTCATATGATGTTGTCACCAGTCTCAACGGTGTAGAGACTCCCGAAGCAGACGTATCCAGAAGGCCGCCAACCCATATCCCGCCGCCAAAAATATGCTCGATGTTCGTCCCGACAGGATATTCACAACCCAGAGAATCGTTCGGAATGCTGCCCGGAAATGCTTGTCTCCCGAACACTCCACGATTGTCCATCCAGAGCCTTAGGGAAAACCCTTGTTTCTTTTCTTGAATCTCAAAGGCATGTGAACTGCTCTGATAGCCAAGGCACACCAAACCCAACCATAACATGACCTTGACCATCTGCATCATTTTCGCGTTAAACGACTGTCTCATAACCTGCCTTTCGAAATCCGGGGAATCACGACAAAGCGCATCTGTTGCATTCTGATTTTCAGTTCCAGCTCATCTTGAAGCCAAGCGTGATCTGCCTCGGCGACCCGAACGCGAAAGGTGGAACCGCTGCATCAAACGAGCGGCCATCCGGACCCCAGTTGTAAATCCCTTTCGGATCGACGGGTGTGTAGTCACCGTACGATGTCACTTCCCCGGTAAACGTGTTGAATCCACCCGCGTTGAGGTCGACGTTCCGACGATTGAGGAGGTTCTGTACAGCGAGTGTCACGACGAGGTTCAGGTGATCGAGGAGGATAAACCCTTTGTCGATCGCGAGATTCACCTCCGAGGTGTGCGGTCCGTCGCCCGTGTTCTTCAAATACAGATCATCCAGCTCTCTTCCGGGATTATATGGAGTATAGGGGAACCCGCTGCCGAAGTTCCATGTTACCGAAGCCCCCCAATTATTGAAGGGCAGTCCAAATATGGAGAAATCCTCATTGGGACCTACGCGGTATCCCATAAAGAGATTGATGGCGTGTGTTTGATCATAGTCGAGTCTCACTTCGCGGGGTAGACCGAACAGCTGCGGACTTGCCTGAACGGCAAAGGGATCGGACGACCGTCCCTTTGCAACCTGGAAAGTGTAGGAGATGTTGCCAAGATAACGGCTGCTCAGGGCTTTGTTCAGGATAATCTCAAAGCCTCTTGCACTCGCGTAGTCGAGGTTCACGTACGAATCAACCGCCGGTGAGACAGGCAGGCGGCGGAGGGAAGCGTAGTCAAAGATATCCTTGTAGAACCCTCGGATGTCGAACCTGAGGTCTTCAAAGATAAGCTGTTCAAATGCCGCTTCATACTGGACGGTCCGCTGTGGCTTGAGCGCCGGGTTGCCCACATAATTCCCTGGAAGTGTTGTCGACACCGGTGCATGGAAGAATTGATCAAGATCCGGATACTGGAGGAAGTGTCCGTAATTGAAGTAGAAATGCGCACGGGCAGAGATTGGGTAATTGATTGCGAGGCGTGGGCTCACATTGCCGCTCACTGCTTGGGAGATGAAGGATTCATCCCCGAGCCAGTCGGCCTTCTCGCCTGTCACGAATTCCCACAGCTCGATGAAATCTGGAGCAAACACTTGTTCCCCCAGGTAATAGAAATCATAACGCAACCCGACGTGGATACCTATCCCCGTAAGGTCGATTCTGTCCTGAATATACAATGCCCCCCTGCTGGGAATCGCGTTCGTTACCCAACGGGAAAAGCCGTATCCGGGGTACAGTCCTGCCGTGGTTGTATCCCTGTCTTTGATCGGCGCATTCGGAAACGAAATTGCCGTCGATTGATAGTGCTGGTAGTAGTAATCTGTTCCCGCTCGTAACATGTGCAGCGGATGGACCTGGGACTCAAAGTGTACTTTGAAGTTATATTCCGTGGTGTTCGAATTGCTCCATCCCTGACCACTTCCGAGATCCACAAAACCATCGCCATTGAGATCGCTGGCAGTGCTTGTCGCCGAAGGCGAATACTGATACGGAGCAAGTCCGCCGACGCTGGATGTCCGTTCCGTCGACAGGCGGCTCAAGTGTCCCCGCAAGAGCGAATTTGTCCCAAAGACATGTGTCCAGGCGAGCACGTTCTGAGAGATCAGCGCGACATCCGAGCTTAAGGAGTCTGAGTAGTCCCTCCATCCGTATCTGCCGTACAACGGCCGGCCGCTTTCTGCATTCGCACGATAGCTGTACGAGAACTGATCGTTCTCCCCCGGCTGGTAAGTGAACTTCGAGTTGAATGTGTACTCATTGGACTGCTTGTCCGAGTATGTGAACCCGGCGTCATTCAACAGGTCGCCTAGGAATCCCGAGAATTTCACCTTTCGCTGGAGGGGATTATAGAACTGCGCCGTGTTGAAGCCATACGGACCATCAGACTGGTCGAAGGTCGCATTCATGAAGAAGGACAATTTTCCGGGAACCTCAACTCCGAGTGACGGCAGAAGGTATGAGGTAATCGGTTCAGGTCCGCCAACATCAGCCGCGAAGTACCGCTCATTGTAGGTTTGAGTAGTAATCCCATCGGTACGGTAGTTGAGTGAACCAGTGTAGGAATCACCGCCGGTTTTTGTTTGGATACTGACCACGCCCGATTGCGCATTTCCAAATTCGGGATCGAGTCCGCTGCTGGAAACAGTTACCGACTGGATGGCGTTGGAAGCAACGCCAAGAGCGCCTCCGACCCCTCCGCTTGAATTGCCGGAATACAGTTGGGCGAGCTGCTCATTCGCCGTGCTTGTCCCTGCTGTCCCGACGTTCCCGCTGACATCGTTGACCGGCACACCATCGATCAGGATCTGCGTCTCATTTGCGCGACCGCCGCGGAGAAAGAACTGCCCGCCGAACTTCGTGATCCCGGCCTGGAGACCAAGAACATCCTCGACCCCCTTCACATTGGGAATCTGCTCGATCTTGTCGCGACTGAAGGTCTGGTCTCCTGCAGTTTTGGTCACATCGACGAGCGGTGCCTGCCCGACCACCGTGACTCCCTCCAGCTCGATTTCGGTGCTTGCCATCTTGAACTCGAGCACAGATGTTTCGCCTGCCACGATCTCCACTTTTTTCTCCTCGCGGGTCTTGTAACCGAGTAGAGAGATTCGGATTGCGTAAACGCCCGGGGTCACTTCCTTGACAAAATAGTCGCCGTTACTCTGGGTCACGGCTCCCCTGCCGCTCCCGACGACAAGAACATTTACACCCGGAAGGGCCTCTCCCGTGGAGATGTCAGTAACCTTCCCTTTCA
>Ga0247727_10009570_pt1 | contig 17488 bp, 15 predicted proteins | sample WisWelCaveWW1625_FD_202498 | JGI IMG/M metagenome (GOLD analysis project Ga0247727, IMG submission 202498) | Biofilm microbial communities from Wishing Well Cave, Virginia, United States - WW16-25 | ecosystem: Environmental > Aquatic > Deep subsurface > Groundwater > Cave microbial mat | place...
AAGACCTCGAACTTCTCCGCCGAATACGGGCGCAATTCGGGCGCTTCGATCAACGTCGTCACCAAAAACGGCGCCAACCGCTATTCGGGCAGCGCCTTCGAGTTCCTGCGCAACGACAAGCTCGACGCCAACAACTTTTTCAACAACGCGCGCAGCGTCGCGCGCCCCGCGCTGCGCTACAACAACTTCGGCTTCAGCTTCGGCGGGCCGATCATCAAAGACAAGTTCTTCTTCTTCGGCGGGATGGAATGGAAAAATATTCGCCGCTTCACCGGCTCGACGCTCCGCACGATCCCGACGCGGGCGGAGCGCGAAGGCGATTTCTCTTTCCGTTTGCGCGGCCCGGACGGCGTGGCGGGCACGGCGGACGATGGCGTGTTGCGCAATCCGGCCAATGCGGTCAACACCTGCGTGGCTCCGGTGATTACGAGTGGCGTGGTCACAACGCAGGCGAATCGCACCGGCTGTTTCCCCAACAACCGCATCCCGGCCAACCTGATCACGCCTGACGGCAAGGCGCTGGCCGCCGTCTACACGGCGATGGAGAAGCAGGCCGTCTCGTACGTTGACAACGCGGCGGCCAACAATGCGCTTTATCAACTGCCCAACCCGTTCAACTTCCGGCAGGAGATTCTGCGGCTGGATTACCGCTTCAACGAACGGCACACGATCTACGGCCGTTATCTGCACGATGATTACGACCTGATCGAGCCGACTGGCACCTTCATCAATTCGCAACTGCCGACGATCCCGACCAATCGCCGCCGTCCCGGTTTCAGTTATCAAGCCGTTCACACCTGGATGATTCGCCCGACGCTGATCAACGAGGCGAAGATCAACGCCTCGTGGAACGGCCAGCGCATCCCGCCCGCCGGCGAAGCGTGGAAACGCAACACCTACGGCTTCCAGTTCCAGCAGTTGTTCCTCAACGGCGGCAGGTACGAAGAGGGCATCCCGGATGTGACTATCTCTGGCTTCGCCAGTTGGAACGGCCCGGCGCAATCGTTGCTCTCGCCGACGACCGACATCGCCATCAGCGATTACATCTCGTGGGTGCGCCGCGCGCACGCGGTCAAGACCGGCGTGCTCGTCATCCGCAATCGCAAAGACCAGAATGGCCGTTCGCCTTACACCGGCGCGCTCAACTTCAGCAGCGATGCGGCCAACCCGAACCGCACGTTCCAGGCCTTTGGCGACGCCTTGTTGGGCAATTTCCGCACCTACACCGAAGCGGCGATTGATCCGATCGGCTTCTTCCGCTTCTCGCAGATCGAGGCGTTCGCGTCGGACAACTGGCGCGTCAATCGCAAGCTCAATGTCGAAGTGGGCCTGCGTTACCAATACGGCTGGCCGACCTGGACGCAAGCCAACAACATCGCCAACTTCGTTCCGGCGCTCTACGATCCGGCGAGAGCGGTGACGGTCATTACCGTGAGCGGCGCGGCGGTGATTGACGTGAACAGAGGCGGCAATCCGTATAACGGTCTGATCCGCGCGGGCAATGGCGTGCCGCAAGACGAGCTTGCGCGTGTGCCCAATGGCAATAGCGCCGCGGTGCTGAGCGTACCGACAGGCGCCCCGCGCGGGCTGTACAAGCCGCAATCGCTCTTTGGCCCGCGCTTCAGCTTCGCCTACGCGCCGTTCGGCGACAACAAGACGGCGATTCGCGGCGGCTTCGGCCTCTTCTATGACCGGCCCGAAGGCAATATAGTCTTCTCGTCGGCCAACCTGCCGCCCTTTGCCGGCAGCCAGCAGGTGGAGAACGGCAACATTGCCAACGTCGCGTCGGCGCGCGCGTCGGCTCCTGCGCCCTTCGGCGGCATCATCGCCATTGATCCGGACCTGGTCACGCCGCGCAACATGAACTTCAGCCTCAGCGTGCAGCGCGAATTGCCCTGGGGCATCTTCCTGGAAACGGCTTACGTCGGCGCGCTCGGACGCCACCTGCTCCGGCGGCCTGACATCAACCAGGTGTCGTTCCAGGCGCTGCTCGCCAATGTGGCTTTGCCGACGGCGCAGCGCGCGGCGACCAACGCCTTGCGCCCGTACAAAGGCTTTTCGACGATCAGCTACACGCTCTCGGATTCCAACTCCAACTACAACTCGTTGCAGGTCTACGCGACCAAGCGCAGAGGCAACACGACCTTCAACGTCAGCTACACCTGGTCGAAGGCGCTCAACGACATCGGCAGCGGCGGCGGCAACTTCGAGAACCCCGAAGACCCGTTCCGCCGCGATTTCAGCTACGGCCCGCCCAACTTCGATCGCCGTCACATCCTGGTCGGCAGTTACGTCTACCGCATTCCCTTCCTGCGCCGGAAACGCGATGCGTTCAGCCAGGCGCTGCGCGGCTGGGAGGTCAGCGGCATCACGCGCTGGCAGACCGGCGCCCGTCTGACGCCGACCGGCAACACTTCGACAGGCACACGGCGCGCTGATTACGTGCTTGACCAGGAGATCAACCAACAGGGCGCTAACCCGCTGACCGAATTCTTCAACAAAGCAGCCTTCGTCGCCGCGGCCAACGAGCGGCGCGGCACGGCGGCCATCGGCATGATCGAAGGGCCGGGCCGCTACTTCTGGGATTTGTCGTTGCGCAAACGCTTCAATCTGACGGAGCGCATCAACCTGCAATTCCAGGCCGATTTCTTCAACGCCTTCAACCAGGTCTTGTTGAACAACCCCAGCACCACCGTCACGAACAATGATTACGGGACGATCAACGGCACGGCACCGGGGCGCAACATCCAGCTCGGCCTCAAGCTGAATTTCTGAGATCCGCAGGGTGAGGTGATGAAAGGGACAGGCGGAAAGGGTTGTGCTATTCTGTCTGTCCCTCTTGCCGTATTTCAATTTCAAGGAGACATAAGTTATGGAAAGGGCGCTGACGGAAGAGACGAATCCTGATGAAATTGCGGCAATCAAGGCCGCGATTGACGAATGCTTTGCAGAGATACGCCGGATCAGAGCCGAGATGAGAGCCGCCGATGTGCAAATGGCAAAGGATCAGGAAGAGATAGAACAACTAAGAAAAGAGACCTGGGCAAATCTAGCCAAAGTGGATGAAGATCTGGCCGAACTAAGGAGATCGTAGCTTATGTGGAACAAAATATTCGAGACGGCAAAAGAGCTGATGACTCTTTATCATGACGTAGGCCAACTTAAACAGGGATGTGCGCCAGAATCGTGAAGACATCAGACAATTGGAGCGGGAGTTGATGGCGATGTCTGAGAAGATAACCATGCTGGCTGCGGAGCTGCGGGTTGTGCGCGAGAATGAGCGCCACGAACGCGAAAAGCTGGTGCTGCAACTCCAAAACACGCTGCTTCAGTTCGAGCGCCGTCTGCCGCCTGCCAAAGATAGTCAAGACTCGTAATCACCCATCCATCGAAAATGTCACAGAAGAAAGTTTACGACGCCATCATCGTCGGCTCAGGCGCTGCCGGAGGCATAGCCGCACACGTGCTGGTCAACCGAGGCCTGAACGTCCTGCTGCTGGAAATCGGCCCGAAGTGGGATTCGACCACGAAGTTCCACAGAAATCGGTGCTGAACAAATGGAATCAGGCGCACGAGGTCAAAAACCTGTTCGTGGTTGATGGCGCGGCGTTCGTGTCGGTGTCGGAGAAGAATTGCACGCTGACGATTGCGGCGCTGGCGTGGCGCGCGAGTGAGTATCTGGCGGAGGAGTTGCGCAGAGGCGATTTGTAGCCTTTCTCTGTAGCAATCGTTTAAGATAGCAGCATCTCGCGGAGGTATAGGATATGAATCAAGTTGAAAACTCAGTGAAAGAATTGCTGCACGAAACAATTGACCTGATCAATGAAGAGGTTGAGCAATGAAAAGAGTTTTGATCGCAACGTCGTTGATTTTGATTGGTGTGATGATTGGCTGGCAAACTGCGAATTGGCGTCAGCCGGACGCTTCGGCTCAGTCTTCCGCAAACCACGCGGAAGGTTACGTTCACGAACGCGATGCCGATGTTGCCAGGCCTGGCCCCGCGCCGCACAACGGCCCCGGGCGTTCGACCGGCTACAGCTTCTTCGAAAAAACCTCTGACTTCAATTTCATCTTCCGCAAACGCGTGCTGCATCCCGGCGCTGCGATCGGCTATCACCCGCAAAAAGAGGACGAGGTCTACTACCTCCTCAGCGGCGCGGGCGTGATGCAGATGAACGGCAAAGAATTTCCCGTGAAAGCCGGCGACGCGATTTTGACCCGGCCCGGCAGCTCGCACGGGTTGAAGCAGACCGGCAAAGACGACCTGGCGCTGATCATCGTTTACGAAAAGATGAACTGACGCTCGCCTGGCGCGCGGTTGCAATCTTTTCTCACCCTCGCTCTGTTTGCCGCTCCCGGCCAGCAGTGCTATATTCGCGCTCGCATCAAACAGACCAATCACACATCAAAATTTGCATGGGATTTCCAATCGTTGAGCCGGACGGTGAGCCGGAGACCATCACATCAGCGGAGAGCGAAGCGCCATCGGAAATGACGCTGGAAGATTCGCTCAGGCGATTACGCCTGCGGCGTTTCCAGCCAGAAACGGCGGCATGGACTGCGAAACCGCAAGCGGAACCGGCTGAACCTGTCGCGCCTTCCAACCACACAATCGAAGCAGAACCGGCCGCGGAAGAAGCTTTAACGGCAGCGATGGAAGCGACTGCCGCAGCGCCGGCGGATTCTACGGGCGCAGCCTCGGAGGCAGCGCAGCTTGCGAGCGCAGAGCCGGAGGCAGCGCCCGGTCAAACTGCCGAAACCGCGGCCACCAGGCAGGAAACCTTTGCGGACAAAGCCATCCGGCAAACCAGCCTGGTGTTGGAACAGGTGGCCGCCGGCGCGGCGGAACAGACCAGACACCTGCTCGGACAGGTGGCGGCGGCGGCAATGCAACAGACCGGCCGCGTGATGGAGCGATTGGCGGAAGACGCCGCCGAACAAACGAGCCGGGTGCTGGGGAAGCTGGCGGCGGATGCGGCTTCACAGGCAGGTCAGACGTTGGAGAAACTCGCCGCCGAAGAAACTGCGCCTCCCCTGAACGAAGCGGTCGAGGATTTATCGGGCGAAGTCCGGCGCGTCGGGCGCGAGTTGTTTAAAACCACCCGCGCCGCAGAGCGCAACCAGGACCTGTTCGATTCGGCAATTGCGGAGCTTCAGCGGTTGACCCAGCGGGTCGAGCAGGTGCCCGGGCAACTGCACAGCTCGGAGTCAATCGTCGAAGTCAAAGCGGCGCTCTGCCGCGAGATGCTGGGCGTGGCCGACGCGCTCGAAGCCAGCCTGGCCGCGGCGCAGGAGACGTTGGAGCAGCTTCAGGAACAAATCGAACCGGCAGAGATCGGGGAAAAGATCGAAGCAGAGGTTGAAGGAACGGCTGAGGGAGAATCAGCCGGGCCGGTAAGCGCGTCTGCGCCGCAACCGTTCTGGCGCTGGGTTTTTTGGCAGGAGAAGCTGAGGCAGTGGGCGCTGCGCCTCGCGCCGTCTCCATCGGATCGAAATGAGGCCGCGCTGCGTGAAGCGCTGGATGAGGCGATGGCCACGCTGAGCCAGTGGCTCGACGGCCAGCAGTTGCTTTACGAGCGTTTGCAAACAGTCATGCAAGGCGTCGGCGTCCGCCCGATCGAATCCGAGGGACAACCGTTCGATCCGTCGCGCCATCGCGCCGTCTCGGCTGAAACGCGCAGCGATATCCCGGCCGGAACGGTCGTCGGTGAGGAGCGCAGGGGTTACACGCTCGACGGCAGAATTTTGAGATACGCGGAGGTCATTGTCGCTAAAAATGAGTAGAACAGCCGGGATTGATCTGGGCACGACCAATTCGCTCGTCGCCATCGTCGAAGACGGCCGCCCGCGCGTGCTGGCGCGCGGCGATGAACGGTTGGTGCCTTCGGTGGTAAGTTTATCCGACGACGGCCGGATCATCGTCGGGCAGACGGCGCTCAACCAATTTGTGCTGGCGCCTGAGCGCACCGTGCGTTCGATCAAGCGCAAGATGGGCGCGGACGAGCGCGTGCGGCTGGACGACCGCGAGTATTCGCCCGAAGAGATTTCGGCCTTCATCCTGCGCCATCTGAAGACGATGGCCGAAGAGGTGTTGGGCGAGGCGGTTGACCGCGCGGTGATCACCGTGCCCGCTTATTTCAACGACGCGCAGCGCAACGCGACCAAGCGGGCGGGCGAGTTGGCCGGACTCGAAGTCCTGCGCATCATCAACGAGCCGACCGCCGCCGCGCTGGCTTACGGCATCGAGCAGCAGATCAATCAGTTCCTGATGGTCTACGACCTGGGCGGCGGCACGTTCGACGTTTCGGTTATCGAACAGCAGGGCGACATCCTGGAAGTGCGCGCCAGTCACGGCAACGTGCATCTGGGCGGCGACGATTTCGACGAGCGGGTGCTGCAACACCTGCTCGCCCATCTGTCGGCAGAGCATCGCTACGATTTCAAAACCGACCGGCGCGCGATGGCCCGGTTGGTGCGCGCGGCGGAGAAGGCAAAGGTCGCCTTGTCCGATGCGCCATATGCCCGCGCGGCTGAAGAATTTCTGGCGCGTTACGACGGTCAGATCGCGCACCTGAACACTGAGATCGGGCGCGACGAGCTGGAGCAAATGATTGACGACCTGCTGAAGTCAACGCTCGATTCGATTGACCGCGCGCTCGGCGACGCTCAGCTCAAGGGCGAACAGATCAACCGCGTGTTGCTGGTCGGCGGCTCGACGCGCATCCCGCGCGTCGCCGAATTGATCCGCCAGCACATCGGGCTGGAGCCTTCGATGGAGCTCAACCCCGACGAGGCCGTAGCGCTGGGCGCAGCCGTTCAAGCGGCGATCATCAACGGCGAGGAGGTCGGCGCGATGCTGATTGACGTAACCCCGCACAGTCTGGGCATCGCCGTCGCGCAATTCATCTTCGGGAACATCGTGCCCGGTGGATTCAGTCCGCTCATCCGCCGCAACACCACCATCCCGACGACCAAAGCCGAGCGGTTCCACACGCTCTCGCCGCATCAGGACACGGTCGAGGTCGAGGTCTATCAGGGCGAAAGCCCCGTCGCCGCCGAGAACAACCTGCTCGGCAAATTCATGCTCACCGGCATCCCGCCCGCGCCCAACCCCAACGACCAGCGCGAAGTGATCGTCGAGTTCAGCTACAACCTCAACGGCATCGTTGAAGTGACGGCGCGCGACCGGCGCGGCGAGCGGCGCGAGATAATGACCGTCAGCACGACCACGGGCAAACGCGCCGCCTCCGAACCCGAAGTTAAGAAGCATTTCGACCCGGCGCTCGAACGCGACGTGGCGCGCGCCCTGGAATCGGCTGCGCGCCTGGAGTTGCAGCTCGAAGCGGACGGTCGCGTCAAAGACGTGCCACGGCTGCGCCAGGCGCGCCACGCGCTCGAAGCAGCTCACCGGGGCGTCGAAGAGAAGCGGGTCATGGAAAAGCTCAACGAACTCGAAGACGCGCTCTACGATCTTGAGGAGTAAAGATCAAAAATCAGAAGGCAGTAGTTGGCGTTTCACTTTTGATTTCCCGGCCAACCGATGGCTACCAAAAAGAAGAAACAGAAACATATCCGCCAGGTTTCGCCCGCCGATCTGGTCAAAGTGGCCGAAGGGCATTTACAGCGCGGCCAGGTTGACGAAGCGATTCAGAATTTGAAGCTGGCTGAAAAAGGTTTGAAGCCGCGCGCGACGCCGGACGGCAGGAAGATCACCATCCCGCCTCAGATCGCCGCCGCGCAAGCGTCATTCCCACCATTGATGGCCCGCGCTCTGGCTGCCCGCGCGCTGGTCTCTTCCGATCTCAAACAGAGGCTCGCCGAGCTTGAAGAAGCGGCGAGCTACGCTCCCGAAGACCCACGCTATCTGCTGGCGCTGGGCGCTTGCCGGTTGCTGTCGGGAGAAGCCGAAGCCGCGTACTCGTATTTTCAGAGAGCCGATGAGCTGAGTCCCGGCGATGCGCTCGTCACGCGGGCTTTTGTGCTCGGCCTGCTGGCGACGGCGCGCGCGCGCGAAGCGGGAGAATTGATCGGGCAAACGCCGGAAGAGCGGCGCAACAGCGATTGGCAGCGGCTGGCGGCGATTCACGGTCTGAGTGACGGCGGCGGGGCGAACGCGCAAAGCGACCCGCTGCTCAGCGGTTTGTCGCATCTGGCGGCGGGCGAGACCGGGCGCGCCGAGGAGCGATTGGGCGCGCTGCCGATGCCCGGCCACAATCCGTCGCGCGCCGAAGCTGCGCGGATGGCCACCCAGCTCTTCTACAGCGGCGCGCTCCACTTCAACGCCCGGCGTTATCAGGCCGCCATCGGCGATTGGCGCGAAGCGCAGCGGCTGGCGCAGGAACACAAGCTGAATCTCCCCTGGCTCGACCGGCTCGCGGCTTACTACCACCAGATTGCTGAAAGCGCGATTCGAGAGAATCCGGCGCTGGCCGTTGAATGCTGGCAGGAGGCGCTCAAGGCCGCGCCCGGCGACCAGGCGGCGCAGGTCAATCTGGCGGCGGTGAAACGCTCGCAAGCGCTCCACGCCTGGAGCGCGGGCGACGTCCGGCTGGCCGCTCAAATCTGGCAGGAAGCGTTGCAGACCAGCCCGCAGGATGAACAACTGCTTCGTTACCTGGCCATCGCGGGTGAAAAGCTGGAGCGCAAGACCGAAGCCGTCACGCATTGGCGCGCGCTGGCCCGCGTCTGGCGGCGACAGGCGAAGAGCCGCGCCTCCGAAGCCGGATTCAAAGACCGATTGCTCCGGCTGGAACAGCACCTCGTCACCTTGATGCTCGAAACCGGGCATGCCGATCAGGAGATAATCAACGAGCTGGAGGCCGCGCTCAAATTCGATCCCGAAAATCAAAAGCTCAGGCTGCAAGTAGCTGAGAGGTTGATGGAGGCCGGAAAGTCGCAGCAGGCGCTCAAGCATCTCAACGAGGTCGAGAAGCAGCACGGCCTTTCAGTTGACCTGCTGGTGCGAAAAGGCATCGCGGCGGACATGCTGGGCCGCCACGCCGAGGCGCGCAAAACTTTTGAGCGCGCGATGCAGCTCGATCCGGCAAACGCGCAGGCGCGCCGTTTCTTCGTGATGTTTTTAGGGCAGGAGGCGATTCGCGCCGATGAACGCAACGACCTGCGACGCGCCATCGAACTCTGCGAAGAGCAACTGGCCGTTGATCCAAGCTTCGATCCGGCGATGATCCACCTGGCGTCGCTTCATCTCGACCTCGGGCGCAAGGCTGAAGCGAAGAAGCTGATCGCGCGGTTCATCGCCGCCGGCCCCAACAGCCCGCACAAGCACGTCGAGGCCGGCGACGTCTACCTCGATCACCGGATGAAGAAAGAGGCCGAGACCTTTTTCAAAAAGGCGATTGAATTGGAGCCGAGCGCCGACTGCTTCGCCGCCATCGGCACGTGTTACTGGGAGGCCGATGAGGAGAAGAAAGCGGTCAAGTATTTCAACCACGCCGCCGAGACGGCCAGTGTGGAGATGCTGATCGGAATCGCCATGACTTTGACCGAGGGGCAACGGACGCAGGACGCCGAGCGATTTCTGGAGCTAGCCATAAGGCGCGATCCGAATCACCCCGTTCCCTATCTCATCAGAGGCATTGCCGCGACATTCAACCCGATCCTGCTGCTGCTGAATCCGAAGGCGCTCGAAGACGCGGTCAAAGACCTGGCCGAGGCGGAACGTTTGATGGAGGGCAAAGCTCAATACGAAGCGATATTGCCCGAAATCCGCACTGCCAGGAGAATGCTCGAGCAAGGCCCCCCGGATTTCGATCCAAGCAATCCGTTCTTGTTCGATGACGATGACTTCGACGATGACTTCGATGACGACGACCCGTTCTTCCTGGACTTCCCGCCGCCGCGCGCCAAGAAGAAGAGTACGAAGAAAGCGCGAAAACGATGAACCTGACACTGATCGAAGATCCGTATAAAACGCTCGGCGTCAAACGCGGCGCGACCGAGGCCGAGATCAAACAGGCCTACTTCGCGCTCGTGCGCGAACACCCGCCCGAACGCGATCCCGACGGCTTCAAGCGCATCCGGGCGGCTTACGAGAAATTACGCGCGAGCAGCGAACGCGCCGAGACCGATCTGTTCCTGATTGACGAACAGGACGCGGCCTTCAACGCCGAAAAGGTTCAACGTTACGCCGAGCCGCCGCCCACGATCACACCGGAGTTGATCAAATCCGATCTGATTGCGCTCGAAGCTTTGCTGTTGATGGAAGAAGCAGTCGCGGGCAGATGAAACCTATGACCATTGGTTATTGAAAATTGGTCATTGAAAGGCAGGAAAGGAAGCATTTTTCTCTAGCCTGACAATGGCCAATCGCCAATTGACAATGACCAATTGGATAACTTTCCGAGTCGTGATGGCACGCTCGCGAACAGGAAAATGTCGGACAGGAAAATAAGATTCAACCGGATGTTTCGGATTTGATCAGCCACGCCGCCGCCGCCGCCGCGATTCGGACGCTATCCGTCGCATCCGCAGCCGCCAATCGTTCGAGCCTGTTCAATGCCGATTGCGCGCGCATACGTCCGAGCGCGCGAGCAGCCGTTCGGCGCACACCCTGACGTTCGTCATCGAGCAACCTGATCAGATCGCCAACTGCGCTGGCGCCGCCGAGTTGTCCCAGCGCGTCGCAGATCGCTGTGATCATCTGGCCGTTCGTCGTTTCGCCGAGCAGGTCCAGCAATGCGCCTCCCGCTTCTTTCACGTTCAAATCCTTGAGCGCATTGATCACCACGATCAGTTCTTCGCGTTCGCGCAAATCGCGCAGCAAATTCAACAGAGTCCGGCGATCAGGCTCCGCTCCGCCCTGCCGCCAGATTTCCACCTGCAATCGCCAATCGCGCGGCGGATCAAACGCTGGCTGCGGCTTCGATTCGACCGGTTTGTTCTCGGCGCCAGTGGCGAGATCACGAACGACGCTGATGATCTCCGCGCCCAATTGCGCGAGCTTGGCGTCGCCGATGCCTTTGATCGAGCGAAGCTCATCGGGTGATGACGGGCGCTGGCGGGCGATCTCTTCGAGCACGCTGTCGTGCAGGACGACGTATGGCGGGACGCCCGACGCGGCGGCCTTTTCGCGCCGCCATTGCTTCAGCCTCCCGACCAGTTCGGGGTTGATCGGTTCGTCGGGTTTTATGGATGTCATCGGTCTGCTCGGTCGAGCCAGTTCCGACAACGCCACGAGCGCTTCGCCGTTCAACGCCTCACTCCCCTTTTCCGTGATGAGAAGGCAGGGATACTCGTCCGGCGTGACCTTCAAGAGCTTTTGCGCGATCAGCTCGTCAATCCAGCGGAGCGATCTCTCCTGTGTGTGCAACCGCAACGCGCCGTAGTGCTCCGACCGATCCAGGCCAAGCTCGATAAGTCGTTTGCGCTTGCTTCCGACGAGTACGTCGGCGATGGTCGTGCGCCCCAATCGCCCGCCAAAATCGGCGACAGTTTGCAGGATGATCCTGGCCACGCGATCCGAAGCTTCGGTGGCGATCAATTCCGGCTGCGGCGTTGACGCGCGCGGCGCGACGGCGGAGCCGCACACATCGCAAGCCTGGCAGGGCGGCGCGAATTCCTGGCCGAAATAACCGAGGATTTGCGCCCGCCGGCATTTGTCGTCTGCGGCATAGGCGATCATCTTCCGCAGCCGTTCGTTGGCGCGCCATCGCCGTTCGTTGAGCGCGCGCGTTTCGACCTTCAACTCGCCCGCTTTCTCCTGCGACAACTCGTACTTGCCTTCCGCCGTCATCCGCAACCACTGCTGCTCGTAGAGCAATTGCAGAGCCGCGTTGACGGTGATTTCAGGCAACCCGCTCGCCGTCGCCAGATCATTCGCCGCCACCGCCAGCGGATGCGCGTTGCGGAGCAGGTCGTAAACGCGGAACAAAGCCTGCGGGTCGGGATAAGCCTGATCGAGCAGGAACCGCTGGATGCGCACGTCCGGCTGCCAGTAAAGCAGTGTGCACGTGGCCTGCTCGCCATCCCGCCCCGCGCGTCCCGCCTCCTGATAGTAGTTTTCGAGCGAGCCAGGAAGGTTGTAATGAATCACGCGCCGCACATTCGGTTTGTCAATGCCGAGTCCGAAAGCGACCGTCGCGACGATGATGCGATGTTGATCGCTCAAGAAACCGCGCTGCGCGCCGGCGCGCTGCGCTGCGCTCAACCCGGCGTGGTAGAGACAAACGTTCAACCCGCGGGCTTGCAGCGATTGATGAACGCTCGCGGCCTCTTTGCGCGTGCTGGCGTAGATGATCGCTGCGCCGCCGTCTTTCGACAGCAATTCGGCCAGACGCGCGTCCTTCTCTTCGCGCTGATTGACTCTGATGGTTTCAAACCGCAGGCTGGGGCGATTGAAATCGGCGACGATGCGAGCGATCTCCGGCAAAGCCAGAGCCGACGCGATGTCATCTTGCACTTCGGGTGTGGCCGTGGCGGTGAGGGCGAGAAAAGCGGCGCGGCGCAGTTCGGGCAATCGCGCGAGCAGCGTGCGGTAATGCGGGCGGAAATCGTGTCCCCACTGGCTGATGCAATGCGCTTCGTCAATCACCACGAGCGCAATCTCGGTCTGCCGCACCAGTTGCTGGAAACGCGGCGAATCGCAACGCTCCGGCGCGACGTAGACCAGCTTGTACGCCCCGCGTTCGATTTCGTTGTAACGCCGTCCGACTTCCGACGGCGAGAGCGCGCTGCTCAAGGACGTGACGTTCGTGAACCCGCGCCGCGCGAGCGCATCAACCTGATCCTGCATCAGCGCAATCAGCGGCGAGATGACCAGCGTCAATCCGTTCATCATCTGCGCGGCCAATTGATAGCAGAGCGATTTGCCAAGCCCGGTGGGGAGCACTGCGAGCGTGTGCCGATGAGCCAGCGCGCGTTCGATCACCTCGCGCTGGTTCGGACGGAACTGCTCGAAGCCGAAATGCTCGCGCAACGCACGTTCAAGCTCGTCCATAAGTTTCCGGCGCCGTTCATCACAACTTCGCGAAATCAATCTCGACCGCCAACTCAGGGGTCGAATGCACGCCGACCAATATCAGCCAGTGTTTGCCCTGGAAGGGGCGCGAAAGTCCGACCGAGAGATAGGTGCGCTGTTTGCCGCGCTGTCGAAAGTCGTCATCGTTCAACGAGCGTTTCTCGCCACCCGATTGTTCAAGCATTTTGCGGCCCAGCGCGCGCATTCGCAGGTCGGTGCAGCCGACATCGCCGATCTGCACATCGCCCACCGCGAACGACGCGCGCACAGAAACGTCATCGCCGCTTTTGTTCATCCCGAAAGAAAAAGAGAAACTGTCAGGCTTGATCAACGCGAGCGAACGCCGGCAATTGTCATCGAGCAGTGGCAACCCTTCTTCGACGTGCTCGGCCAGGAATTGCTCCTGCTCTTCGCTCGTGAGCTTGCGAATCAACTGAGGCTTCCGCGCCAGGTCCATCGTCCAGTCTTCAGTATGCGGCGGCTGCGGCGCGGGCGCAGTGAAGGTGAATCGCGTCACGCCCAGGTTGACCAGATGCGAGCAGCCGCCGTGAAAGAAATCGAGCGGCAGCAGGCAGTAATCGGTCACCGCCTCGAATTGCGGCTTCTGCGCAGCGTGCGGGCGCACGGGACGCACCCAGGCGCTCTCGGCGTCAATGCCCGCAGTGCAAACGCCGCCGTGCATCTTGGTCAGCGCGAGTATGGTGATCTCCTTCGTGACGCTCATAGATGCTTCACCTCGACTTCAGGAATTAGTGCTTGCAGATACTCCGCGACCAGACGGCGGTGGCATTTGTCCGGCTTTGGCTCGGCGCATAGCAAACAGATCGAATCCTTCTCCAGCAAGGCGCTCGCTTCGGCTTCGGGATTGCGTTCCGCCAGCAGTTGGTTGAACCGCTTCTCGTAAAGCGCCCAGTCGCGGTCTTCTTTGTAACCGTCGAGCAATTCGTCGGTCGGCGCAAATTCGGGATGATGTTCGTAAGCGATGCCGAAGCCATCTTCGAGCAGGTAAGCGAAATCGGGTTGCTTGCTCCAGCCGGCGAGCTGCGACGTGTTGCGCAAACGCACGTCAACGACACGCTTCACTCCGGCTGCGCGCAGAATTTCTATGAATTCGCGCAGGGATTTTTTGGTGAAACCGATGGTGTTGATAATCTGCATAATGGCTGAAAAACAGGCGGTTAAAACATCGGCCCTCGGTAACAGTATTCGAGCCGAAAAACATCATCGCTCGAAGACACGCTGGCAGAACGGAACCAAAATCGGAATCAGTAAATTGACCGCAGCATAAATCGTCGGGCCGAACTTTCCTGGTACCAACGGCAGTTCGCCCGCTTTGGCAAAGTTTCGCAAAGCAATTCGCGCTCGCAACAGCAAATCATCGCTGATTGAATACGTCATGCCCTGTGGCGACATTCGCATTCCACGCTGTATTTCGTCGCTGATTTCCTCAAACAGCGTGTCGCCTTGTTTACGCACTGTTTCGCGAAAGCCAACGCCAATCAAAGCAATCAGACCGAAAAAGAGAGAGGAGGAGTAAAACGCATACAGAAACGTTCGAATGATTTCCGAGGGGCTGACAATCACCCAAAAAAACACCAGAAAGAAGACCGTCAGGTTCAGCGATGTAGCCAATAGCACCACGTAACCCAACCGGCGCAATCTTCCGTTGACGTCCTCGATCATCGTTACATTTTGATTCATCGCGGCCATCGCCACACCACTCTGCTCTTCTTTTCGGTTCTGCACACTGTAATCAAGCATGACTCAACTCCCCACGGCAGCCAACAGATTGCGAATCATCTTCTCTTTCGTCCGATACGATCGGAGTCCTGGAAATCACCAGTCATCCGCGCCTGACCATAAAATTTCTGAAAAACTGAGTTGTATTCTAACACAACAGGTTTCAATCGCTGCGCCTCTCCGAGCGCGCGGTAGTAATCGCCGGTTTTGTAGTAATCCAACACTTCATCGCGCCGATTCCACCACAAATCCGCCTTGTTCACTACTGTGATCATGCATCTCGCTATGTCTCCGGTTAATATCGGAGTCCATTCCTTCAATGCTTCGATCTCGCTGGCGCGTTGTTGTGCAAGAAAGGTTTCGCTGACGCTACCGTCAACTTCGATTTCCGGAGCTTTCACCGCTTGAGTTTCGTGATAGCCGTAAGCAACCAGATTGATGATTCCAGCAATGCCTCCCTTTGTTCTCATCGTCTCAATATAAACCTCTTTCCGCTTCGAATAGTGATAATCCGGTCCGGGCACATCTGTAAACACCAACAAGCGATTTGCAATCTTGACCCGCGACCTTTCGACAAACTCGGTGCGATCCATCAAATCAATCGCCTGCGCTGAGGCTTTGGTCAAAGACTGAATGAAAGCCGTCTTCCCCGTGCCCGTCGCCCCAAGCACCAGCACGTTGTGTTCTTTGCGAAAAACGTCAATCAGCCTGTCCAGCCACCCTCGCTGGTAAGCCTTCTCCAGGAAATCCGCTGCCGCCCTAACCATTGCGACTTCACTGCCGGTTATCCCGCTCATATGTCTACACACCTCCTGATTGTGTTATCACAAACTCTCAAAATAGGCTCGGCTGCTCCGGCTCAAACTCCGAAGCTTCCGAAGCGACCGTCTCGCCCGAATGCAGAATGTGCTCGACCTCGACGCCGCGCTCGACCAGCGTCAGTGTGATCAGCCAGTAACGGTGGCAGGATTTGTAATCGCCCTCGCTGCACATAAACGCGACGCGGCGCTCGGCGGCCAGTCCGAGCAGCCGCTCAACGCCCCGGAGATAAAAAGGCGCAGTGGAAAGCCGCTCGTAATCAACCCTGCCGCTCCCGAAATAAAACTCTTCGGATTCAGGACGACCGCCAAGCTCCTCGCCCATAAAGACGTACTCGATGCCTTTTGCATTCAGCGATTCTTTCAAAGGCTCGCGGCTGAAGTGCGGGTTGTAGCGGCTGTAAGGCTTGCTGCGCGTGTCAACGAGCACAGTGATCTCGTAGCGCCGGAGTAAAGCGATAAAGGCGTTGATGTCTGCATTGCTGTGTCCGATGCTGAAGAGCGTCATGGCCGGGGCGGATTATAGTTTGAGTGATTCGATTGAGCAATTGCGCTACGAAGCTCGCTCGATCTCGACCTCGGCGTTGAAATCTGGGATGCCGCATTCGGGATCGCACACGCCGCGTCGAATGAGAACGTTGCCTTCGGGCCAGTGGACCTGGAGGTTGCCCGGAGCGATGGGCGCGATGCGGCAACGCCCGTGCAACTTGCCAACTTCGCTGCGCACGATGATCGCGTCGCCGTCATTCAATCCCAACTGCTTCGCATCGTCCTCGCTCATCAGCACATCTTCGCGTTCGGCGCCGGTGAGCGGATCGCGCCGTTGGTGCACGATGCTGTTGAACTGTTTGCCGCGCCGGGTCGAAAGCCGCAGCTTGCCATTTTTGCCCGGCTCCTCGATTTCAATCAACGAAAACTTCGCGCGGCCATCTGCGGTGGAAAATTTCGGAACGATCTGCCCGTCGTCATTTCGGGCTTCGCACAACCGCTCGCCGCCCCACTGCACCTGGTCGCCGGTCTTCCGCAGATGCTGAATGCCGTCGTAAGCAGGCACAGCGAGTGCGATCTCGTTGCGGATCGCCTGCGCGTCGTCGAAGTGAATCAAATGCGCAAGCTCGGGCTTCGCGCGTTCGGCGATCAGCCTCGGGATCTCCCACTCCGGCTTCGCTTCGCCGATTCGACGGCCGGGGATTTCGGGGCTGAAGAGAATGCGACGCTCGGTCGAAGTCTCGGTCCCGCCGCCGCGCTGTTCGTATCGCGTCTGCGCGGGCAGCAGCAAGACCACCTCGTTCGGGACGATGAACATCTGCGGGCTGAGCACGATGTCCTGATGGATGCGAACTGGAACACGCTCGATGGCTTCTCGCACGTAATCCGGTTCGGGAAGCGTTTCAAGGAAATTGCCGCCGCTGATGTAAAACCAATCCACCCGGCCTTCGTGCGCCGCGTCAATCATTTCGACTGCGTTCAATCCGCGCTGCGCCGGCACATCGAATCCCCACAGCTCGCGCATTCGACCTGCGCCTTCTTCGTTGATCGCCACTCCGCCTGGAAATTGATTCGGAACACAGCCAACCTCCGCTCCGCCCTGCACTCCCGAATGGCCGCGAATCGCCATCAGTCCCGACTTCGGCTGCCCGATGAATCCGCGCGCCAGCGCCAGATCAACAATCGCGCGCACGTTCGCCACGCCGTCGCGGTGCTGAGTGATGCCCATTGACCAGACGAAGATCGCGGTCTTCGCTTCGCCGAGCATCCGCGCGAACCGCAACATCTCATCGCGGCTCGCGCCCGACGCGGCTTCGAGCAATTCCCACGAAGTCTGGCCCAGCTTGGCTTTCAACTCACCGAAGCCATCGGTGTGTTCGCGGATGAAGGCGTCGTTCGTCCATCCCTGCTCGATCAGATGTTTGATCACGCCCGCGATGAACGCTTTGTCGCCGCCAGTGTGAAC
>Ga0247727_10009571_pt1 | contig 17488 bp, 12 predicted proteins | sample WisWelCaveWW1625_FD_202498 | JGI IMG/M metagenome (GOLD analysis project Ga0247727, IMG submission 202498) | Biofilm microbial communities from Wishing Well Cave, Virginia, United States - WW16-25 | ecosystem: Environmental > Aquatic > Deep subsurface > Groundwater > Cave microbial mat | place...
GCAGGTCTAAGGACTACTGTGAAGCGTAACTCTTTGAACCAGACAACGCCAGCCCGAAAATGTAAGTGCAAATCGGACAGTTAATTAATTCTCATTCCTAAGTTGACTCGACGTTTTACAAACCGGGTTTCTCCAAGCCGAAGGAAGCCGTAGGCCCGAAACCTGGTTTGTAAAAGAGTTATAGCACCCTCTCATTAATATTTCCTTACAACAAATTGCGCCGCACACTCTCCAGCCACGAGCGCTGAAAGAAAAGATTGCCGTTCAGCTTCACTTCCAATTCAATATCCATAACGAATTCGGTCTCGGTGCAACGGACGTTGCCAGCCGACCGGATTTCTGTTTTGTACTCATTTTCTCCTAATACGTACAAGACTTCATTGTACATCTTCGTCCGAAGCGGATCGCGGTGGTGGGCCGTCATCTCGATCCGTTCCGACGTCCTCAGGGACGCCCGACCGTCCGGCAACAGAGTCGTGTCGCCGCCGTAGAGGGTGACGGTAACGGTTTGGGCAATCACATCTTCGGTGATCTGCCACACCGGAGTTTCTCTGGCGCCGCCGCCGAGTTGGATGAGATCAGGTGGTGTGGTTTTGAAAGAGGGCGGGGAAACTTGGGACATGGGGGAAACGACCGGAAGAATTAGATGTGAGGGATGATCTGGGCCGTGATGGAGGGTGTTGAGAGATTGATAGGGCGAAGGCCAGATGACGGGCCAATAGGCGCTGGCGACGCTAAGCCGGAGGCGGTGGCCGGGGAGGAAGCGGTAGGCGGCCGCGCGGAGTTTAACGTGGATTTCGTAGATGTGATCGGGGATTAGCGATTGGGGATTGGTGTGGCTGTCGCCGTGGGTGAGGTTGAGGACTCCGGCGGCAACTTGAAACGATGCCCCATCGGGCGCAACATCGGCGAGGCGGACGACGACGTGGGCGACGGGCGCACTGCAACTGAGGTGGAGGACGGCCTCGGGGAAACCGATGATGTCGAGTGGTTCGGTGAGTGGTTCGCTGGTGTACGTCGGGATGAGGGCTTCATCGGGGCGCAGGTCGCGGGCGAGGCCGTTGGGCGGGGCGCCGGCCCCCCAGCAGAGGGCGGCGTGGGTACCGTGAGTCGGGCGGTGGAAGTAATGATCGTGGAGGGGGGAGCGAGGAGGGTGGAGGGAAAGAGCAGCGTCGCCCAGGTATAAAGTTTGGAGTTGAGTTTGGTCAATTGGATAGGCCGGGAGGCTGATCCACTGACCGTTGAAGTTTTGCGGGAAGGCCTCGGGGTCGGTGTACTCGAAACGGAAGAGAGTCAAAGGCGGCTCGTCCATCACCCCGTTGTCAATACCTTTGAGCCAGTAGTCGAAGAAGCGCGTCATCTGGTGCAGATAGTCGAGATTGGGGCCGGGGTAGGCCGAGTCGGGCATGGTGTGCGACCAGTTGCCGATGAGGCCTTTGCGCGGCGCGTTGAGGCACCGTTCCTGCATTCGCAACACCGAGTCCACGTATTCATCCATCCAGCCGCCAATGCTGAAGATGGCGCATGTGATCCGCGAGTAGTCCGGGGCCAGCGAGCCACTGCGCCAGTAGGGGCCATCAGTTTGTTGCCTCAGCCATTCGATGAGCCACGGCGGAGTCCCCTCGAGCCGCTCTTTCCACTGCTCCGCCCACTTCGCGCCGGCGTAGTCGAGTTTGGGCGGCATGGCGTTCATCGCCACCATGCTGACGGCGTATTGGGCCAGTTCACTCACGGTGAGACAGCCGCCGAGATAGTGCATGTCGGTGGTGTAACGATCATCGGTGGCATACATAGGGATAATGGCTTTGAGGTGCGGCGGTTGGAGCGCGGCGACCTGGATCGAGGTGAAGCCGCCGTAACTGATGCCCCACATGCCGACGTTGCCGTTGCACCACGGCTGGGCCGCCAGCCATTCCACCGCGTCGTAACCATCCTGCGTCTCTTCGCGCGTGTATTCGTCGAGCGCAATCCCCTGACTGCTTCCCGTGCCGCGCACGTCGAGGCGACAGAAGACGTAGCCGCGTTGAGCGAAATATGCACCGCGCTGGTGATCGGCAATATAGCGCCAGTCATCTTTGCGATAAGGGATCATTTCGAGGACGGCGGGGAAGGTTTCGCCGTCGACGTGAGTAACAGGCATAAACAAGTTCGCTGACAACGTGATCCCGTCTCGGGTAGGGACACGAACATTGTAGTAAGTTTGCGATGCAGGGTGCTGTTGATCGGTCATGGCGGTGATCCTGCGCACGGTTATGGCACTACAACGAATTAGGGGATGCAACGAATTCGTTTTATCCTTCAATTCGTTGTAGTCTTGGGTGAGGCATACTCTAATATCTTGTCGTTTGACGGCTCACGCCTTACGTTTCACGCTTTACGATACTTCCTCATCACCCTCACCAGCGCCTCCAGCGGTAAGGCATACGCTGTGTGACCCTCAATCCCTGTTGTCGTCTCGGCGGCGGTGATGGCGTTGAGGATCGCTTCCTCTACCGCTTCCGCTTCGGCTTCAAAGAAATCATTCAAGTGATGATGGGGCAACATCTGCAAGGCAATGGGCGACTCGGTTTTGCCGGGGAGGTGATTGCCAGTGGCAAAGGCCAAAAACAAATCGCCGCTGCCATTGTGGCCCACGCCCCCCACCCGCGCCATCCCCACTGCGGCCCGTTGCGCCAGCCGTTTGCACTGGGCCGGGATCAGCGGCGCGTCCGTCGCAATAATGATAATAATCGAGCCAAGCGGCGGCTGACGGCCCCAGGGCAGTGGCACTTGCCGATAGTCAATCTCGCGGCCCACCGGCACCCCATCCACCCGGAACAGTTCCCGGTCGCCATGATTGGCCTGCACCAGCACCCCCAGCGTGAACTTCCCGCTCGGCGTTTCAATCACCCGCGATGAGGTGCCAGTGCCGCCTTTGAAATCGTGGCAGATCATCCCGGCGCCGCCGCCCACACAGCCCTCGGCCACCGGCCCCGGTTTGGCCTCAGCCAATGCCTCATACACATGCTCTCGTTTGATGTGGAAAGCAGGCATGTCATTCAGCCAGCCATCGTAGGTCTCGGCCACTACCGGCAGGGACCACGATTGCGTATGGCCGTTCTCTTGTCCATACGCCGTCAGCGCTTCATGCACTGTGCCGATCTGACCGGTGTTGGTCAACGCAATCGGCGACGACAGCATCCCCGACTCGGCGATCCAGTGAATGCCCGTCATCTCCCCATTGCCATTGAATGAATGGAATCCCGCAAAGGCATGATCGCTCCAGATCGCTCCTTCACGCGGCACGATCACCGTCACGCCTGTGCGGGCAATGCGCGGTTCATCATAAATCAGCGTCCGATACCCCACCCACACCCCTGGGACGTCGGTAATGGCGTTATGGGGACCAGTGGGATAGGCGCCAATCGTGATCTCTAAATCTCGTAATCGTGCGCGGGTCATAAATCTCCTCCTGAACAGTCTATCAGCATTTTATCAACCTTTCCTCAAATCGACTCGCCGCACTTATGCTATTCTTTGAGGTATGAAACCTCTCCTACTCGCCCTATCATTGTTGACGATTGTCGCCGGGTGTGGGGGCCCGCCATCTCCCACCCCGACCCCCTTGCTCCTCGCCACGTTTACCCCCACCGCCATTGTGCCAACGATTGATCTGGCCGACCTCACTTCCACGCCGGAAGCGCAAGGCCAACCGTCGGTATTTGTGCTCGCCTATCCGGACGGGGATAAAGCCATCGTCGGCGGGTCACTGTCGTTCAATCTGTCCTTTGAACCCGTTATCTTTCAGGCGCTGGAGGGCGGCACTTCACAAACATTATGGGAGTCGCCGACTGTGGCCGAAGCGCAATATTGCTTCGCGCCCGATGCGCCGTGCGAGCTGGGCGGGCAATGGGTTCCGTTTGCAGGCGATCAACAGTTCGCCGTGCCAGTGATCTGGCTGGGGCCGCGCACGTATTGGTTCAAAGCTCAATTCCGGGACTCGGCCGGCAATATCGTGCCGGCCATTACCAGTGACTCGGTTGCCCCGCAGGAGACGGCGGAAACGTCCATCGAGATTGTCAGTGTGATCGAGGCCGGGACGCCGATCCACGCCCTGCCTGAGCAAGTGCAAACTGCTGTCGCCGCCACCCAGGCCGCCTTCCCCGTCAGCGGGTCGGTGAAGATTGAGGGTAGCCCATGCTGTGTCGGCGGCAAGGCGGGATCAACTCTTCAGGTCAAAGTAAATTTTGCGGCGGTCAGCCCATCAGGCGAAGTGGCGGAGATGAAGGTCAGTTCGTGCTACGTCTTGAATGAGACCCCGGATCAAGCTTCGTGGGAGCCGTTCACGCCCGAAAAAACTTTTGATGTCAGCGTGGTGATCAACTGGACAACGTTTAGCATAGGAGTGCAGTACCGCGACGCCAACGGGAATCTATCGCCGGTTTATTGCGATGAGATCGCAGTCGAAGGCTCGCCATGATGAACACAGCGTAACGTTTTTCGCCGGAACAACGTTCATAAGATTGCGGCGCAATCTTTTGCAGTTCAACCGGCTGAGCCGTCAACATACCCAAGTGCCGAGCTGAAGGGGGAGGAGGAATGCTATATGGGTGACGGCACAAAACGCACCATCGTCATCTCCGTTCTGTTTGCCATCGTTTTTATTGCGTTCGGCATCCCTTATCTTTGGACAAACCTTAGCGATTTGACGCTCCTCACCGACCCCTGGGCCACGCCCATCCCGGTGGAGCCGTTACAAATCGGGGCCGCCCTCAGCGCCGAGGCCACCGCCGCCGCCCTCCGCAGCGGAGACTTGGCCCGGGTGAACGGCCAAATCTGCGTCACCAACAACGGCGCACGCCTTGCCAAATCCCTCACCATCGCCTACCGCATCCAATACAAAGTTGGCCTCGGCGAGTTTCAAGATATCCCCTTCGCCGCCGACACCCTTTTCCCCAAAGACGATCTGCTTCCCGATAACCAGCGATGCTATGACTACGAAAGCGAATTTGAACCCGTTGCCAGCGCCGAGTATCGCACCCTCGCCACCGTGACGATTACGAATCACACGGACTGGCTGCCTGGCGGGAAGAATTGCCCTGGCCCAGCCCTGTGCCACTTCGGGCCTAAAGTGGACGCCGCCTTTCGCCTCCCAGCCGTCCTCTCCGCCAAACCCACCAACACCCGGACACCCACTCCCACCTTCACCATCACCCAACGGCCTCGCCCCACCGCCACTGCCACACTGATTCCAACCGAACCTCTCCCGACCGACACACCCCTGCCACAACCACCCGGCGATCAACCCCCCGCGCCCACCAGCCCCCCGCCCGCCGACACGTTGCCGCCACCGACGAGCACCCTCCCGCCACCCCCAACCGATACGCCTCTGCCAATTGAGACGGTCATTGTCGAATTAACGAACACCGCGCCGCCAAGCAACAACCTGCCTCCGATTACGCCATAACCTCGTTGCCGCTCAACCAACTCTTCTGTCGTTCGCGCCGCAGTGCAATTGCGGCGCGTTCTATGCTACACTGTTGAAAATCTTTCCCAAACGGAGGCCGACGATGCAGACATCCGCCCCATCACGTTCGTGGTTATATCAGTCCGTACTGATAGCGATACTTGCACTACTCCTGCTCACACTGTTCGACAGCCAGGGCGGAGTGATCACCAAAGCCAAACGTCGCAGTCGGGCGGTCTTGAGCAGTGTCGTGAACGCCGCCGCTCTTCCAGTGACCGCCGCCGCGATGCCCCCGGTGGCGGCTTCGCCCCACAAACCCGGTTGGGCTTCACCGTCGGCGACCAATGGGAACCGTCCATCGCCGCCGACCGCTTCGGCCATGTCTACGTTCTCTATCCCCAATACTTCGGAGTCCCCGGATGCAGTGACTGCCCCAGCCCGACCATGATTCTGCAAATCAGCAGTGACCGCGGCGCGACCTGGGCGGCCCCGACGCAAATTGCCCCGCCCGGCACCGGCCAATGGGATGCGCAGATTGTCGTGGATCCGATTGATGGACGCACCGTTTATGGATCATGGTTGCAGAATGGCAAGAGCGATATTGCCGTTGCCAAGTCCACCGACTTCGGCGCGACATGGGCGGTTGCCGTCGCCGACAGCACCAATGCCGCAACCGATAAACCGATCCTGGCGGTGCGCGGGCAGGATGTGTATGTGGGCTACAACCACGCGCAGAAAGTTTGGGTGGCGTCCTCGCACGACGGCGGCGCAACCTTCACCGAAGTCCAGGTGAATCCGAGTGGCAAGCTCGGCTGGTCGCTGGCCGGCGGCGGCACGGTGACGCCGAACGGCAACGTGTATTTCAGTTGGGCGGGTTATGAGCAAAACGGCGGCGCCAAGGGGAAGGTGAATCTCTACGTCAGCAAATCATCCAACGGCGGAGGGACGTGGACGAATACGGTGCTCGACGTTTCGGGCGCACCCCCGGCCTGCCCGGAATTTTCGTGCGGCTGGGCCTACCTCGGCGCGCAAGCAACTCTGGCTTCGGACGCCTCGGGGACTTTGTACGCGTTGTGGAACGCGGGCGCAGTCGCCAAAGGCCCGGAGCGAATATATTTCGCCAAATCCACCAACGGCGGCTCAAGCTGGTCGGCCAAGGCGGATGTGTCGGCGGCCCCGGCCAATACCCATCACGCCTTCCCGGCCATTGCCGCCGGTGCGGCAGGCGATGTCCGCATTTCGTGGATGGATGCCCGCGCCGCCGGAATCGGGCTTGACCGCTGGAACACCTACTATCGCAGTTCAACGAACAGCGGCTTGACGTGGTCAGCCGAAGTTGACATTTCCACCTACGTCCCCGGCTACAGTTACATTTTCTCCGACGGCTTCCGCTTCCCGTTCGGTGACTATTACGAAATCGAGATTGACGATCAAGGCAAAACGCACGTGATTATGGGTGAAGGCTACAGCTACGACAGCCCCGGGTCGATCTGGTATACCAAAGGCCAATAAACTTTTTCACGAATACACACGAATGAGCACAACTATTCGTGTGTATTCGGGTTCATTCGTGGACTCGGCTTCATGTTCCTCTTCTACTTCTCCATCAGCCTGGCCATCATCTCCAGCGTTCTCTATCATCTCTTCCAAAAGCTCACCTCGGCCAGCGCCAACCCGGCGATTGCGTTGATGGTGACTTACGCCGTCTCCTTTGTGCTCTGTTTGGGCCTCATTCCGTTCTATCCGATCAAGGATGGGCTTGGCAATGCTTTCAAGCAACTGAACTGGGCCAGCGTCGCCTTGGCCTTCGCCCTGGTCGGGTTGGAGATCGGGTTTTTACTGGTCTACCGTTCCGGTTGGAACATCGGCTTTGCCGGCACGATCACCAACGTCGCCAGCGCCCTGGTGTTGATCCCGGTGGGGCTATTGCTGTTCAAAGACAAGGTCTCGGCGCTCAATTTGATTGGTGTTGTGGTGTGTATCGTTGGGTTGATCATGGTTAATCAAAAATAGCGTCAATCTGCTCACTGGATAGTACGGATTTTCAGAATGAGCGGATCACGATCCGTAAATTCTGCATATTCTTGCTATGAGTTGAGTCAATATCAAACACTTCGCCTATGCTCATCAAAACCTCCTTTCCCCACCCCATCCGCGAAATCGAAAACACCTTCATCCCCCTCTCCGATGGCGCCAAACTCGCCGCCCGCCTTTGGTTGCCCGCCGACGCCGAGCAAAACCCCGTCCCGGCCATTCTCGAATACATCCCCTATCGCAAGAACGATGGCACTGCGCCCCGCGATTCGATCCGCCACCCCTACATTGCCGGGCACGGCTACGCCTGCGTGCGGGTGGACATGCGCGGCAGTGGCGACTCGGACGGACTCCTGCTCGACGAGTATTTGCCCCAAGAGCAAGATGATGCGCTGGAAGTGATCGAATGGATCGCCAAACAAAAATGGTGCGCCGGAAACGTCGGCATCATCGGCAAATCGTGGGGCGGCTTCAACGGGTTGCAAATCGCCGCCCGCCGCCCACCGCAACTCAAAGCCATCATCACCGTTTGCTCCACCGATGATCGTTACGCCGACGACGTCCATTACATGGGCGGTTGCGTCATCGCCTCCGACATGCTTGACTGGGCGTCCATCATGTTGCTCCACAATGCCAAGCCGCCCGATCCTAAATTTGTGGGCGAGCGCTGGCGTGAGATGTGGCTCAACCGACTGGAGAACACGCCGCCGTTTGTCGAAGCCTGGTTGACTCATCAACGCCGCGATGCGTTTTGGAAACATGGCTCGGTGTGCGAGGAAGGGCGTTTCGCGAAACGCCCCTATGGCGATATTCAATGCGCGGTATACGCTATTGGCGGCTGGGCCGACGGCTACACCAACGCCATCCCCCGCTTGCTCGAAGGCCTGACCGCGCCGCGCAAAGGCCTCATCGGCCCCTGGGCGCACACCTACCCCGAAGAGGGCGTGCCGGGGCCGGCCATCGGCTTCCATCAGGAATGTTTGCGCTGGTGGGATTATTGGCTGAAGGGCATTGATAACGGCATCATGGCCGAACCAATGTTGCGTTCATGGATTCTGGACAGCATTCCGCCCGCGCCGCATCAACCGGAATGGTCCGGCCACTGGGCCGCCGACTCTGCCTGGCCGCCGTCTTCAATCACTAATCACCAATTACTAATTACCAATCACAGCCTCTCCCAACAACCTGCCCCCGGATCAACTCTCCACCTCCTCGGCGCGCAAACCAATGGACTGGACTCCGGCATGTGGTGCGCCTATGGCGTCCCCGGCGACCTGCCGCCCGACCAACGCGCCGATGACGGCCTCTCATTGTGTTTCGACTCTGCGCCGCTCGACTCCGCGCTCGACATCTTTGGCTTCCCCGAAGTCACACTCGCCATCGCCGTGGATCAGCCCAACGCTCTCCTGGCCGTGCGCCTGTGCGACCTTGCGCCCGATGGAGCGTCGGCGCTGATCACGCGCGGTCTGCTCAACCTTACGCACCGCGAGAGTCATGAGCATCCCTCGCCCGTTGAACCCGGTCAGAGGTACACAGTGACGGTGAAACTGAATGCCATCGGGTATTCGATTCCCAAAGGCCACCGCCTCCGGGTGGCGGTCTCCCCGACGTATTGGCCCTTGGCCTGGCCCTCACCAAAACCCGTCACCCTCACCGTCTTTACCGGGCAGGCGAGTCGCCTCGATCTCCCGATCCGCTCGCCTCAGCCCGCCGATGCGACTCTCAACCCATTCGAGCCGGTAGAAATCTCAACGCCGCTCCAACGCGACATACTCCGCGCCCCCGGCCGCACGCGGGAGATTCAACGTGATGTGATCAACGGCAAATACACACTCGCTGACCGGATCGATCACGGCTACCATCGCTACCCCGACGGCCTCGAATACGACAACGTTTACACCGACACCTTCAGCATTGTCGAGGGCGATCCCTTGTCGGCGATGGCGCGCTGTGATCGCTTCGCCGCCATCGGGCGCGGCGCGGCCTCCGGGCGTGGCGCGGCCTTCGGGCGCGGCGACTGGCGGGTGCGGATCGAAACGTCGAGCCTGATGACGTCTGACGCCACCATCTTCCGGGTGACAAACAGTGTGGATGCCTATGAAGGCAGGGTCCGCGTCTTCAGCAAAACGCGGACGTTCACTGTGCCGCGTGATATGGCCTAGAACACGGATCGGTGGGATTTAATAAGACCCGCCGGGTTTTGATGGATTGAAGTTTCGATGATCTTTCAGCCAAACCCGGCGGGTCTGAGCGTCTGCCTAACAGGAGAGGACTCCATGCCCACTCGACTCTGGCGCATCCTTTGTGTTCTGTCTTTGCCGTGCTGATCTCGGCTTGCGGCGCCGCTACCATTGCCGCGCCCGTTGCCACACAGGGGGCGGCGGCCACTGCCATCGCCATCAACAAACAGGATATTGTGGACATCGTCTGGCAGGGGCTGGCCAAACTGGCCTGGTCGGTCGTCGCTCCCACTCTGGGCGGCGGAGTCTGGATCAATCCCAATATCACCGACCACGAGTTCGACCTCGGCAAGGCCAACCAGCTTTTGGAAGAGGCCGGCTACACCCTGGGCAGTGACGGCCTGCGCGAAAAAGACGGCGTAAAGCTGGAGATGCACTTGCAGTCCGACGCGAATTGGATCGAATATGCCCGCACCGCCGACTTGATGAAGGATTGGTTCGGGCAGATTGGCCTCAAGGTCATGCCCGAAGCGGTGGACCCTGATCGGCTGACTGAGTTGACCATCGGCGTCGGCGATTACGATCTCGTCATCTGGGACTGGAGGGCTGACCCCGATCCCGATTTCATCCTCAGTATTTTCACGACCGAGCAGTTTGTGGTCGGCGGCTGGAGCGACAGCGGCTACGCCAACTCCGAATACGATATCGTCGGCCAGTGGGCGCAGGGCAATCTCGGCCTGTCGTGGTCGTCAGGCAAACCGGTCTCCAAGATTCTGATTTCCAAACTCGGCAATACGTTGTTGCTCGTCACATTGGGCCAGGTCTTTTCAATGGAAAACTCGCATAGCGGTGCTTGAAAAACCTGATCTACAAGACGAAAAAATTATCGCTTGTTTGCAGGATGAATATGGGTTACATGCCGCCCAAGTCGCTTTTCTTCCGCTCGGAGCCGATCTGAATACGGCCGTCTATCGCGTCGTTGTAGATGATGAAACGCCGTACTTTGTGAAGTTGAGACGAGGCGTCTTTGACGAGATGGCCGTGGTGTTACCCAAATTTCTCAGCGACCAGGGCATCAAGCAAATCATAGCCCCTTTGGCAACCAAAACAGATCAACTCTGGGCAAGCCTGGAGGCCTTCAAGTTGATTCTTTACCCTTTTGTTGAGGGCCACAATGGTTATGAGGTTGAATTGTCAGATCGCCATTGGGGCGATTTTGGCACAGCCCTCAAAAGCATTCACACGGCTGAAGCGCCTCCGGCGCTAATCAGACGCATCCGGCAGGAGATATATTCTCCACAGTGGCGCGAAATCGTGAAGACGTTCCTGAGGCATGTTGATGATAACGTTTTTGATGACCCCGTTGCAGTAAAATTAGCCGAATTTTTGAAGGCCAGACGCGATGAGATTCTCGATCTCGTCGGGCGCGCTGAACGGCTCGCTCAGGCACTTCAGGCTCGATCGCCAGAATTTATTTTGTGTCATTCTGATATTCACGCCGGCAATATCCTGATTGATACCAACGACGCTTTTTACATTGTCGATTGGGACGATCCCATCCTGGCGCCCAAAGAGCGTGATTTGATGTTCATCGGCGGTGGTCAGGGGTTTGCCGGGCATACAGCCCAAGAAGAAGAAACCCTATTCTACCGGGCTTATGGTCAAACGCAGATCAATCCAACAGCGTTGGCGTATTATCGCTATGAACGAATCATTCAAGACATTGCAGCCTACTGTGAACAGCTATTTTTGACAAATGAAGGCGGTGAAGATCGAGAGCAATCCTTTCAATATTTGACATCTAATTTTCTGCCCAACCACACTATCGAGATAGCCTATAAGTCAGATAAGACACGCTGATCAATTTTCATGAATCGAGTTGTCACATTAGATCAGGGCCGGGTTATGGTCGTCACCGATCTGCACGGTGACTATGATGTTTATTGCCGCTACCGCGATCACTTCTTCCAACTTCGGGCCGATGGCAAGGCCGACACTCTCCTCTTCTGCGGCGACCTGATCCACCACGACGGCCCGGCGGATACAGATGGCTCATTGCCAATCGTGCTTGACGTGCTTCGGTTGCGCGAAGAACTGGGCGAACATTTGATCGTGCTGTTGGGCAACCACGAAATGCCGCACCTGTACGGCGTTACGCTCGCCAAAGGCCGCAGTGTTTATACGCCGCGTTTCGAGTCGGCGATGGGCCAACAGCATCGCGCGAAAATTCTGGCCTTCCTCGACGGCCTGCCCTTTTTCGTCCGCACCCGGGCCGGGGTCAGCGTGGCCCACGCCGGGGCCAGCCGCGCGGCGGCCACGGCCTTCGACGTCCTCGCGGACTACTCGCACGCCGACGAACTGGCCAAAGTGGATGAATTGCTGGAGGGAGAGGATCGGGCCTCCCTCCGGGCCGGGGTGGAAAAGTTGGCCGGGCAATCGTACGATGAACTGGTGCTGGAAAATTTAGGCCCGTCGGCGATGAGGCCCGATCGCTACGATGAACTGTTGCGCGGCCTCTACATCGGCGCGGCCTCGGAGGCGTTCGATTTGCTATGGGAAGCGCTGATGAACAAGAATGAGGGCGAACACACGCTGGAAAATTACGAGTCGCTGTTGATGGCGCTGTTAGGCAACCTGTCGGAGGGCTATACAATTCAACACACTCTCGTCAGCGGCCATATCACTGTGCGCGGTGGTCATGCCATTATCGGGAAGCGTCAACTGCGGCTGGCAAGCTGGGCGCACGCCACGCCTCGCGAAGCCGGGCAGTTTCTGCTATTCAACGCCGATTGGCCGCTGGCAGGGATTGAAGAGGTGCTGGAGGGATTGGGATCCGTCTTCGAGAGTTGACACATCGCTGCCCGGCAATTGCCGTTGAGGAGTTATGCTTTCTCTTTCATCTTCGCCGACGCCGCTGGCGATTGCGCGGCGCACCCGCTTCTTTTTTCGCGGCTGGCTCGAGCGCCGAGGCGGGCGCTGAGGCGGGGGTTGAGGGTGGGAGCAGAGGCGCATGGAGCGTCTGCTGATAGTAGTCGTCCAACAGCATCGCAATCAGCGCCGACTCGTCTTCCTGCTCGGCCAGCGCGCGGGCCAGCGACACAAAGCGCTCACTCCGCTCGGTCTGTAATTTGTCACGCTCGCGCAGGCGGGCTTCCAACAGGGCCGTCACTCGTTGGGAGACGACGGCTTCCACGTCGGCATCGGCGGGCAGGGGCAACTCCTGCAGATCAATGTTGTAGCGTTTGGCGATGCGATCCAATTCAAACTTTTCCACCCCGGCCACCAACGAGATCGCCCGCCCGCTGGCCCCGGCCCGCCCGGTCCGTCCGGCGCGGTGGATGTAGGCCTCGAGCTCTTCGGGCGGCTCGTATTGAATCACATGCGAGAGTTCGGGGATGTCGAGGCCGCGCGCGGCCACGTCGGTGGCGACCAGGAAGCGCAGGGTGCCCTGCCGCACCCGGCCCAACACTTTGTCGCGGTCGTTCTGGGCCAGGTCGGCGCTCAATTCGTCGGCGTCATACCCGAAGCGTTGAAGCACGACGGTCACATAATGCACTTTGACTTTGGTGTTGCAGAAGATGATGGCTGAAGCCGGATTCTCAATTTCGATGATGCGGATCAGACTGCGGTCCTTGTCCATGCCCGGCGCGGTGTAATAGACATGATCGGTGTCGGTCACATGCACATGATCGCGGCTCAGGCTCAGCACTTCGGGCTGGCGCAAAAACTCGCGCGCCAGCCGCAGTACGTGCGGCGGGAAGGTGGCCGAGAACATGTAACCGTTAATCGGGCGCGCCGGCAGATAACGTTGTACCTGTTTCATATCCGGGTAAAACCCCATGGACAGCATCCGGTCGGCTTCGTCGAAGACCAGAATTTCCAGCTTGTCTAGCGACAGCGTGCGCTTGAGCAAATGATCCAGCACCCGGCCCGGCGTGCCGATCACCAAATGCGCGCCGCCACGCAAGGCTTCAATTTGAGGCCCATACCCCACGCCGCCGTACACGGCGACAGTGCGCAGACCCATATCGCCGCACAACGTCTCTGCATCCTGCGTTACTTGTCGGGCCAGTTCGCGGGTGGGAACCAACACCAGGGCCTGACACGCCGCCCGCCTCAGATCGATCCGCTCCAGAATGGGCAAAATGAACGCGCCGGTCTTACCACTGCCGGTGCGCGATTGGATCATCAAATCGCGTTTCGCCAAAATGTAGGGGATGGTTCTGGCCTGCACCGGCGTCAACGTCGCCCATCCAGCGCGGGCTATGGCGGCTCGCATTTTTTCGGGCAGGGCTTCCAGCGTCATCTCCGGCAGGGCGTTCGCCGGTTCGTCCATTTTTTCAATCTCAATCACATCGCTTTGAGACATCGGCTTTTTTCAGGCATCCTTTTCTCGCCGCCATTATAGCCCTTTATGAGCGAGCAGAATCAAAAAGGCCGCTGTCACCGTCTCTTCCTCCCCGACCTATTCCCCCACCAGCGCCAGAATTTTTGGCGCTTCGTCGGCGGTCGCGAGTCGCGGCAGGCCATCCTCAACGACGATGGAAAACCAATCGTAGTCGCGCAGGCCGTCCCGATCAATCGTCGCCGAGAAGATGGCGCTGTAGTTGGCAGGGAAGCCAAAGCTGTCGAAGACGAAGTTGCCCAAACTATAAACGATCAGCCCATTCTGATAGCGTTCCGTCTTTTGCAGAACGTGCGGATGCGATCCCAGCACCAGGGCCGCCCCGCCCTCAATCGCGGCCCAAGCCGCCTTTTGCTGGGAGGCGACCGGCTCGGTCCGGCCCTCGTAGCCGAAGTGCAACAGCACGATGACGACATCGGCCTCGGCGCGGGCGGCGACGGCATCGGATCGGATTCGGTCGGGGTGCGCCCAGGCCATCCCTGGTGAGTCCGCCGCCGCAACCCAACGCCGGGTGTCGAAGCCGCCATCTTCCACCAACACATCCACATACGCGAGAAAGGCGAGACGCAGGCCGTTACGCTCGACGATCAGCGGGCGATGGGCGGCGGCCTCGTTCTCGCCCACGCCGACGAAGGCGATGCCGCGATCATTCAAATGACGCTGGGTCTCGGCCAATCCTTCGAAGCCGTAATCCAACGCGTGATTGTTGGCGAGGCTCAACACGTCGAACCCGGCGCTGGAAAGCGAGTCGGCGGCGAGAGGCGGCGCGGCGAAGGTGTAGGATTTGCCCGGCTCGGGCTGGCCGCGATCGGTGATGGCACATTCGAGATTGCCCACAAGCAGGTCTGCCGAACCGAGAACGGGTTGCACACCGGCAAAGATGGATTGTGGGCCATCCGTGACCACTCGCTCGCCGATGGTGCGGGCCAGCATGAGGTCGCCGACGGCCATCAATGTGACTTCCGGCATGGGCGTGGACGTTGGTGATTCTGTGGTTGGGGAATTAGATGGTTGGGGGGTTGACGCTTCGCTTGGGTGGTTAGATGGTGTGGGCGGGACAGTGATGATGAGCGGCGGCGGCAAGGTGGTGAGGGGTGTGGACGGAGAGGCGGTGCAGGCGGTGATGAAGAGGAGGGTGAGGAGGCAACGAATGTGAAAAACGCGATCAGGCATAGGCAAATCATAGCATGATAGGACTGATACCCCACGTCTTTTTGTTGGCTCACTCGATAGAGGCGGCTATAATCGGCGCTATGGGTTTGTCCGAAGCCGACACCCGCGCTGAACTGATTGACCCCGTCATCCGAGGCAAAGGATGGGTGATGCCCTATGTCAGGCGCGAGGAGAGCGGCAAACGGGTTGACATTGTTGGCGGCCAACCACGCCAGAGTCGAACCGTTCATCTGGATTACGTGTTGCGAGTCGAAGTCAACGATCAGACTCAACCCGTCGCCGTTGCTCTGATTGAGGCCAAAGCCGAAGACTATCCCCCTGACTACGGGCTTGAGCAAGCCAAAGCCTACAGCAAGTGCAAACGCTTCAACGTCCCCTTTATCTATTCGTCCAACGGTCATCTGTTTGTAGAGTTTGACCGTTACACCGGCCACACCAGCAAGCCCCGACTGATGGCCGAGTTTCCCTCTCGCGCCGAACTGCGCCAACGTTACGAAGAGAAGATGGGCTTCAACCTGAATGAGCCCGCCGCCCGTCCATTGCTCACGCCCTATGCAGGCGGCGAGGGAGGCCGTCGCTATTATCAAGATGCGGCAATCCGGGCGGTACTGGAAAAGATTATCCAATGCGAGAAGGCGTATGAGCCGAAGCGGGCGTTACTCTCGCTGGCGACCGGCGCGGGCAAGACCTTTATTGCTGTGAACTTGCTCAAGCGCATTGCCGACGCCGGGCAATTGCGCCGCGCCCTGTTTGTATGTGACCGCGATGAACTGCGGGGCCAGGCGGCTACTGCCCTGCAAAACGTTTTTGGCGCTGATGCGGCTGAGGTCTATCGCAAGGCCGACGGCACGAACAATGCCCAAAACGCCCGCGTCCATATTGCCACCTACCAGACGCTTGGGATAGAAGACCCGCGCGGTCTTGGAGACCGCGCGGGTCTGGAAGCGGAAACCGCCAACTTTCTGACCGAAAATTACCCGCCCGACTATTTCAGCCACATCATCATTGACGAGTGTCACCGCTCGGCGTGGGGTAAATGGTCACAAGTCCTCACCCGCAACCCCGGCGCGGCCCAAGTGGGCCTGACCGCCACCCCGCGCCAGTTGGTCATCAAAGAGAACACCCAAGAAGCCGAAGCCGACGCCAAAATCACTGCTGACAACATCAAGTATTTTGGCGAGCCGGTCTATGAGTATGACTTGGCGCAAGGCATTGAAGACGGCTATCTGGCGGCTTGCGAGATTCAAAAGAGCAAAGTTGATTTGGACGATACGGGCATCACGATTAACGATGTGCTGGCGCGTAACCCGATCAATGCCCGAACCGGCCAGCCCGTTACCCGCGCCGAACTGGAAGAACTCTACCAGAAGACGGATTACGAAGATCGGCTCCAACTGCCTGACCGGGTGCTGGCAATGTGCCAGGACTTGTTTGAGCATTTACTCAAGACAGGCGAGCCGGAACAGAAGACCGTGGTCTTTTGTGTGCGCGACTCGCACGCCGATGCCATCGCCACCGAGATGAACAACTTGTATGCCGGGTGGTGCGCTAAGAACGGCAAGCCTCGCGCCGAACCCTATGCCTTCAAATGCACCCAGGCCGGAGGCGGTAATGAGCAACTGCCCGACTTGCGCGGCAGTTCTCGCACGCACTTTATCGCCACAACGGTTGAACTGCTGATAACGGGCGTGGACGTACCCTCTCTGCGAAACGTTGCCTTCTTCCGTTACATGAAATCGCCCATCGCGTTTTATCAGATGGTGGGGCGGGGAACCCGGCTTGACCCCGGCAGTAACAAGCTGATGTTTCGGGTATACGACTACACTGACGCGACCCGGCTGTTTGGGGAAGAGTTTTTTACCAAGCCGCAAAAAGACCGGCGCGGTCTTGGAGACCGCGCCGGTCTGGAAGAGGAGGAGCGCGAAGAACCGCTTATCATTTCGGTCGAAGGGTTTGACGTTCATATCTCTGAGGCCGGGCGCTATGTGGTGACGATGGTAGATGGGAAAGCGCAAGCCATGCCGTTAGACGAATACAAGGCAAAGCTGTCTGAACGATTAAAGCAGGAAGCGCCGACGGTAGAAGACTTTCGCGCGCGCTGGATTGACCCCAAACCGCGCCGGGCGCTGGTGGAAAAGCTGGTGACGGCGGGTTACTCGCCCTCGCTGGTGCGGGCCGTGGACGCTATGACCGATTACGACCTGTTTGACGTGCTGGGGCAGATGGCCTATCAACTGCCGCCACAGACCC
>Ga0247727_10009572_pt1 | contig 17485 bp, 16 predicted proteins | sample WisWelCaveWW1625_FD_202498 | JGI IMG/M metagenome (GOLD analysis project Ga0247727, IMG submission 202498) | Biofilm microbial communities from Wishing Well Cave, Virginia, United States - WW16-25 | ecosystem: Environmental > Aquatic > Deep subsurface > Groundwater > Cave microbial mat | place...
GGGCCACCGCGCCCGCCCAGCCTCCCGACGGCCGCTTGGATCAACCCGCCGTCGCCCCAACCGGAGACCGCCATGGCTGCTCACTGATTACGCGACGACGGTGTCTCAAAGTCGTTGACACACTCCGCCGGACCGCGCCTACGCCGCTTGCGTCCACGCTTCGCTCCGCCGCCGGCAACAGTGATCGCCGCCTCGACGTCCGCGAGCTCGTCCGCCAGCGTCTTGCGCCGTGCGTTCAACCCCGCGACCTCGGACTCCTTCGCCTCGATGAGGCGCTGAAGGTCGCCGAGGGAAAGACGGGACGCCACGTTCCAACCGCGCTTCTTGCGAGCCAAGAGAAACCCTCCAATCTACCGAAACTGGATTGCGGCGACGCGCTCGTGGCAAGTCATCGCCTATTGCATGCTGCCCATCGTAGCTGCGGAACTCCAGCACCGCCGTCGGGATTCAGAACTCCCGACCGAGTTGCGCGCAGTTGTTCCGCTCATGCGCGTCGCATTGGTTGCCAGCCGGTCCCGCAACCAGTCCCTAACTACTTCAAGCGTGCTCCCTCCCGCGGCATGAACTTCGTTGTGCGTTGTCCCCGAGAAGTAGCTCCACAGATTCGTCACGGTTCCGTCGAAACGGAGGATCCAGCTCTCGTCGTACTCTTCGATACCATCGGGAGAGTCTCCTGATCTGACTTCGAGTGCTTCCGTCACGTTCATGAAGACGACGTCCTCGAGGTCGTAGTACGTCCCGGACGACGTCACGAATGCGTCGCGCGGGTCGTACCCGATCAGTCCGTTCTGAAGGTCATGGCCGACAAGTCCCCATCCGTAGGAACTCGTGTCGAGGTCAACGAGGCAACGGATAGGTACGTCGTAGATGGCTTCCGTCGCGGCGTGAGCCCAAACACCGCCATGGCTGTGGGCGATTAGGATGACGTTTGTACCGAATGGCACCCATTGATCACGGACCGCCTTGAGGTCGTCGAGCAAACCGAGATATCCGCTGAACCCTCCGACGGGATACCCGTCGTCGACGTAATACTGGGCCGCGACGGTGTAGCCCGCCGCCTGGAGGTCGGCGATGATCTCGGGTCCGGCATCGAGATCCAGGTATGACTCGGATGGGCTGCCGTCAAACGGTCCGTTGTGTCCGCTGACGAACAGGATCGCAAGGTCGGGGACAGCAGCCTTCGGAGCGGATCGCTTTTTCGATGATCCTCTGCCGCACGCAGTGACCAGCAACACGAGGCAGAGACTCGTGGCATGAAACCCCTTTGCCATTGCTCTCTCTCATCCCTGATCGACGACGACGGCTGACATGCGTCGCGTTGCGGCAGGTGAGCTGCGTCGGCGAAATCCAGGCGATAGCCAGCCACCCGAGCGGACGTGAATCAATCGTCTAGTGACGGTAGGTCACGCGCACGACATCGTCTCGAGGAAAGGCAAGCTGGGGCACGTCCCAGTTGACCGTTGGCCGTCATCCTCGCGTACGGGCTGCGCGGCTCGATGAGGGAGAAACGGCGACCTGAAGAGAACGCGGTAGCTTTCGCTCACGCAGCTATGCGCCGGCCAAACGCCTTGGCTCTAGTCTAGTCTAGGCGCGTTCGCGGACCCGCATCGGTCGGGTCCGGCGCTGCTGGCAGACCTTCTGAGACCTCACCTCCATGACTCCACTCGCCCTGATCCTGTCCTTGCTGCTCTCTCCTCTCGCGGAGGGACCGGTCCTGATCGAGCATGTGCGTGTGTTCGACGGCGACGGTGTCCTGGAGGACGTCGGGGTCCTGCTGCAGGACGGGCGGATCGGGGCGGTCGGGGACGTGGAGACGCCGGCGGGCGCGACGGTCGTGGACGGCACGGGGTGCACGCTGCTGCCGGGGCTGATCGACGCCCACACGCACGTGCGGTCGGTCCGTGAGCTGCGCCAGGCGCTGGTCTTCGGCGTGACGACGGAGATCGACCTCAACACCTTCCTCGACCTGGAGAAGGCGCGTGAGGTGAAGCGGGACCAGGCCGAGGGCCGGCGCCTGGAGTTCGCCGACCTGCGCATGGCGGGGCACATCGTAAGCCCCCCGCACAGCATGTGGGACCAGCTGATCCCCGGGCTGCCCACGCTGGCGTCCGCCGCGGAAGCGGAGGCCTTCGTGGACGCGCGCATCGCGGAGGGCGCCGACCACATCAAGATCGGCCAAGAGGACGGCAAGGTGGTCGGCGAGGACTTCGCAACCTTTCCCCCCGACGTGCTGGCGGCCATCGTGCGCGCCGCCCACGCCCGGGACCGGCTCGTGGTCGTGCACGTCGGCTCGCTCCGCTGCGCCCGCGAGTCGGTGGCGGCGGGCGCCGACGGCCTGGCCCACGTGTTCGCCGACGAGGAGCCCGACGAGGAGTTCTGCGACGACATGGCGCGGCGCGGCGTGTTCCTGGTCCCGACGCTCGCCACGCAGCGGAGCGCGTTCGGAATGCCGACCGGGAACGGGCTGGCAGAGGACGCACGCTTGGTGCCCTACGTGCTGGGCGAGGACGTGAAGAACCTGCGGCTCTATGGCGGCGCGGCCAGCGGTCCGCAGGGTGAGGCGTTGTTCGAGACCGCAGTGAAGACGGTCCAGCGGATGCTGGAGGCGGGAGTTCCTGTGCTGGCTGGCAGCGACGCCCCGTTCACCGGCTCGGCGCACGGCGTCAGCATGCACCGAGAGCTGGAGGTGCTGGTCGACGCCGGCCTCTCCCCGGTCGAAGCGCTGGCCGCGGCGACCTCGCTGCCGGCGCGGTGCTACCGCCTCCCGGATCGCGGCCGGATCGCCCCGGGACTGCGGGCCGACCTCCTGCTCGTGCGCGGAGACCCGACCACCGACATCCTCGCCACCCGGGACATCGTGGCCGTCTGGAAGTGCGGCGCGCGCGTGGACCGCGAGTGGTACCGGGACCGCGTCGAGGAAGCGTCGAGGTAGCGGTGCTGGTTGTGACCTGCCCCCCGAAAACTGGTCCAGGTCGAGAGTGGTAGTCTCGACCGTTTCGGAGGAAGTCGGGACGATGGCCAAGAAGCGTTACGCCGCGGAGGAGATCATCGGCAGGCTGCGGGAGGCCGAGGTGCTGACGGCCCAGGGAATGTCAGTCCGGGAGGTATGCAAGCGCTTGGGCATCACCGACCAGACCTACTACCGCTGGCGCAAGGAGTACGGGGTGTCCCTACTAGGCCTGGAACAAGCGTCAAGAGATTGAAGTTTTGTGCAAGGAACAACAAGAAAGCCCACTCCCATTGCGTTGGTTCAAGTTCGCAAGAAACGCCACGGGAGGGGCATTCCGGTGAAGCAGAATCTACGGCGGTGGTGGTCACGGTGCAAGGGACGAGTGGCGGGGCGGTTGGCGGGGTTTCGCGACGAGTCGGGGGATCGACCGATGCTGTCGGCATCGCGGATCTCGTTCGAGGTGGCCGCGCGGACGCGGGCCATCGCGTATGGGGGCATCGGCGTGATGGTGCAGCTCGCGCGTCGGACCGGGCTGGTCGCGGAGATCAACCGGCGGGTCCGCGTGCTCCAGAGGCACCAGCCGTACCACGAGTCGGACCACGTGTTGAACATCGCGTTCAACGCGCTGTGTGGCGGGACTTGTCTCGAAGACCTCGAGCTGCGGCGCAACGACGAGAGCTTCCTCGACGCCGTCGGCGCTATGCGCTGGATTGGGAGCGTCGATCCGCTGAATCAGTCCTCCGCTCGGATTCCTCATGCTCAGGATGTAGAGGGCACCCACCGGGTTCGCATTCATGTCCTGAGCGCCGGGAGCACCGACGACGAGATCAGGCCAACCGTCGCCGGTCAAATCTTTACCACCATCCGCGTTGAGCCCGCCCCAGCCAACGCCAAAGAATTCGGCGTATGGGAATACGTACTCGATCAAGACACCATTGGAATCGCGCAGTCTTTCGCCGGAGCGCCCGTCGTAAACCCAGATCTTTGGATCCCACATCGGGTCTATAGAAGTTCGAGGAGGCTGTAGCCTATTACAGAACAAGATCGCAAAGTCATCGAAGCCGTCTTTGACATCCTTGGTCGTTGGCGGAGTAGTAGTCGGGTCTACGCTCCCTCGATCCCCGACGTTGACCATTTCGAGGACTTGGTAACGACGCACATTTGCCGCGATGTACTCTTGAGAGCTTGGATCCCCGAATGGAACAGGAAACGTGAACCTGTGAATCAGTCCCGGGATTGGAGGAGCCTGTGCAATCACCTCGGTGTGAACGAAAAGCCCGAGGAAGAGGACTGCAGGAATCGCGACCCGGAAGGATTCGTGCTGGACACTCTTCGCATTCATCTTGTCACTCTCCTTCTGGCACTCTCGAGTCGTGATCAGCGACCTATGTGCCCAGCCTGTCGTTCCATTTCGCTCCCGGAACCATCAGCGTCGAAAGCAATGGTGGCGAACCGTGCTCCTCGCCACGACATTCTGAATTTTCCGTTCGACCTCTCGACACCGCCAAGCTACCCGGGCGTTCACGCCCCGTCTTCCCCGCGCCGGGATCGTGGCAGACTCTGGCGGGATGGAGCCCAGGCGCCGCCTCAGGATCTACGACCATCGCCTCGTCCAACTCGTGCAGGAGACGCGCGATCCGTCGATCGCGACGCGGCTCGGCGTGCCCCGGTCCACGGTGGCGGGCTGGCTTTGTCGAGCGCCACGCACGGTCACCGCGGTCGCGGACGACGACGCATCCCTCGACGAGTTGCGGCGTAGGGTCGCTCGACTCGAGAAGCGGAACACGCGCCTCGCGGCCGTCCTGCGCGTTTCCTTCGTCCTGCTGCGCACGCTCGCGCCGGACCTCTGCCACATGCGCGTCCCGGCGCTCGACAAGGCGCGGCTGCTGCGGGCCATCGAACGCACCCGATCCGTGCTCGGCCTGAGGCGGGTCCTCGCCCTCCTCGGCCTCTCCGCTGCCCGGCTCCATGTGTGGAGGACGGCGGCGACCGCCTGCCAGCTCGAGGACCAGTCCTCCTGCCCGATTGTCTCGCCGCAGCGGTTGACGCCGACCGAGGTGTCGACGATCGGCGCGCTGGTGACCGCGGCGGACTACCGCCACGTCCCGACCAGCCGTCTCGCCGTGCTCGCGCAACGCATGGGCGCCGTGTTTGCGTCCCCGACGACCTGGTTGCGGCTCGTGGTGCAGCGAGGCTGGCGGCGTCCGCGCTTTCGCATCCACCCCGAGCAACCCCGGGTTGGGATTCGCGCCTCGCGGCCGAACGAGATCTGGCACATCGACACGACGCTGATCCGCCTTCTCGACCACAGCCGCGTGTACCTGCACGCGGTCATCGACAACTTCTCACGCCGCATCCTCGCGTGGCGATTGCTCGACCGCTTCGACCCGGCCAACGCGGTCGCCGTCCTCGTCGAGGCCGGCCAAGCGGTCCACGGCGCCGATCCAACACCGACCGTGCTCGCTGACGCCGGAGTCGAGAACAAGAACAACTCCGTCGATGCGCTGATCACATCCGGGCTCTTGAAGCGCGTCCTGGCCCAGACCGAGATCCGCTTCTCGAACTCCATGATCGAAGCGTGGTGGCGCTGCCTGAAGCACCATTGGCTGTTCCTTCACCCGCTCGACTCGATGGTCAAGGTCCGATCGCTCGTCGCGTTCTACGTCGCCGAGCACAACTCCCGTCTCCCCCACTCCGCGTTCCGCGGTCAGACTCCCGATGAGATGTACTTCGGAACAGGTGACGCCGTCCCCGATCAGCTCGCGGAAGCGCGGCGGGCCGCTCGCGACGCGCGCCTCGCTGCGAACCGCGCGCGTCAGTGTGCCGTCTGCGCCTGAAGTCAGGAGAGGAGACACCACTTCCCATTCTCGGCGCACGCGACCGCGCGCTTTCTGTGGTCCGACCGGCGCACAGGCACTTGATGCTCGTCCAAGGGACGACTCCAGCGCCTGTCCGTGTGCCGCGGCGCTCTGCACGCTCACGCCCGGGCTGTCGAGATCTCGACGGAAATCTTCAGAATGTCGTGGTGAGGAGCAGGGCACGGCGGCCGAGATCAAGGAAGCGCTCGAGCGCGGGGGCAAACGTGCGTCACACGAGGAGCGATTGCGTCGGATCCAGGAGTCAGGCCTGCCGACGGTGATTGAGACGAAGGCACGAGCAGGAGAGGGTCGTGATTCGAGTTCATGAGCGGGTCAGTGTCGGGGACGAAAGAGACTGCTCGGACGCACCCGAATCACGCGCGTACGTCCACGCGTGCAAGTCGCCGTGCCATCAGCGTGCCGTGGGGTACCGTGGCAGTCTCTCGCCTGCGCATCCGAGCTATCTGGTTCATCGGCGCGGCGAGCACCTCTACCTCAACCTGATCGATCCTCCGGGACCGCTGTTCAAGCTCGAGTCGTTCAGTGCGTTTCGCGGATTCGCTGCGGAGCAGTGGAACGCTGGGCGTGAGCTTGTCATCCACTGCAACTTGGGAGAGTCACGAGCGCCGTCGCTGGCGCTGCTCTTCATGGCGAAGGACCTCCGCGTACTTCCTGCCGAGACGTTCGAGTCCGCGCGATCGGCCTTTCTCCCGCACTATCCTCAGTATCGTCCAGGCCTCGGCATCACGAAGTTCCTCTCGACTCGGTGGAAGGAACTCTGAGAATCCTGGAGGCCGCGCTTCGTGTTCCTCTCTTGACCTCCGCACGTACGACTTGCGTTGAAGCCGCGCCAGTGCTCAACGCAAGTCTCGCCGATGGGGCCCTGAATGATTGTTGAGGTATAGACAAGGAGGCAGGGGACGATGCCCGCATCGTCTTTCCGGATTCCTCTTCCTGCTTCTGCTTCTTTACCGGAAATCGGAATCGCCGGAATCCGCTCGATTCACGTCCGAATCCGCCGTCTTCTCGCCGCTCGCGCCGGAATCCGGCGAAAGATCGCCCCGTTCGATCTGTGCGAGCAGATCCTTCGCGAGAAGCACTTTGACTCCTGCGCGGATGTCTTGCGCCAGGTCTTCCGATCGCATCTCCTCCAGCAGCTCGGCAGACGTCGCCGCGATGATGACGCTGTCCACCGCGCGCAGGCACTTGTCCACGTTCGCGCGCCAGTCCGAGCGCCCGGTCTCGACCTCGATCGCGACGCGTTCGCCGCGGACTTCGGTCACGATGTCGGCCGCGTGACCGTCCAGAGGCGCCTCGACCTCCGCGCGCAACCCCTTCGCCCGCAGGGCCTTCACGAACGAGTCGACCCAGAACCGATGCACTGATCCACCGAGCCGACCCGTTTCAGGTGGCAGGCCCAGGATGCTCCGACCCGTTGGTGTCAGAGACAGCAGTCGAAGATGGCTGCCGTTGATCGAGAGCGTCGAGTCGTGGAGCATGCCGCGCTCCACCAACGCGGCGATGAGCTGCGTTCCCGTTTCCGCGCGCGTGCGCAGTCGCGCGTACCGCTCCGTAACCGTGCTGGTCGGATGGTCCGTGACGTCCTGGAGAATCGATCGTTCTTCGGGCGTCAACGATGCCGGCTCCTTGATCGTCGCTGCGTTCTGGTTTGCCGCGACTCGAGCACCGGGGAACGTGTCGTCGAACAGGCGCACAAGCGCATCGACGCCCTGCTTCATCAAGCGCGCGGCGGTCTCGACGTTCAGGCTGTCAGCGAACCGAGCCGAGACCTGCGCGTCGGTGACCGTTCCCTTCGGCACGTAGAAGTGCGGGAACTCGACCAAGAACGGCTTCGTCCAGCGCGCCTGCAGTTTCACGATGCCTTGGCCGACTGCGAGATGGCCAAGAAACCGTGCCTCGCTCTCGAGCAGCATCGCCTTCGCCGCGGCGGTGACGTCGCCCTTCTCCTTGAGGTTCATGCCGATCGTCGTGAACGAGTTCTCCAGCGCCGGTTTCGAGATGAGCGACGGCAACTGGTCCAAAAGCACGATGGCCTCGCCGAACTCGCGCACCTCGCGCAGGAGCACGTCAGTCACTGCCTCGGCTCCGGTCAGCTCCTGCTTCTTCTTCAGCAGGACGTGATGCGCCTCCTCGATCACGAGCACGTGCTTGAGCTGCTCGCGCCCGCCTTCATGCAGGCGGTGGTGATGGATCCAGAGCAGGAGCGCCTCGATGAGGAATGTCTTGTCCGAGTTGGTGAGCGCGTCGAGTTCAAGAACCGCGCTCTGGCGGAGCACCTGCTCAAGCGGGATGTGCGCTCCGGAATTGAGCACCCAGTCGATCGCGCCAAACGTCAGCACGCCGAGCGCGCGATGCGCTGATTCGGACCAGCCGCTCTCCCGGCCCTTGCGCTCGCGTCGCTCCAGCACAGTCAGCACGTCGCGAAACGTCGGCCACGCCTTCGGCTGGCCGTAGACGCCGAACCGCCAGTACACGTCGTCGAAGACCTCCTGCAGTACGAAGGCGACGCCTTCGCCAAGGAAATACGCATGCTGCATGATCTCGACGAGCTTCTTGAGCCACTCCTTGGGCTCGACGCCTCGCGGTGGAATCAGCGGATTGAAGAAGAACGGCGCGTGATCGCGACCGACCGTGTACACGACGACGTCGCGGAAGTCAGGAAGCGCGAGCAGGTCGCGGTAGTTCTTCTTCCAGTCCAGTACCAGGAACGGCACGCGCGCGCGATGGAGTTCGCGTAGAAGCAGCATGGCGACATTGGTCTTGCCCGCCCCAGAGCGCCCGAAGATCGCAAGATGCTGGATGAGTTCCCCCGGTCGAAGGCCGAAGCCGTGGAGATCCCGGTCTCCATAAACCACGCGTCCGAGGCGGATCGAACCGCCTGCTCGCTCGGCGGGAATCGGCTCAAGGAGGAGCGCGTCATCGAACGACGCGCCCGTCGCATCGGCCAGCTTCCGACGCAGCGAGTACTCGACGAGCCGACCGGTCTTCGCGTCCACGAGCTGGAGCTGTTCCCAGGCGCGCCTTGTCGCTTCGTCGCCAAGAATCGGCTTGAGCTTGCGGAGGACCTCGTAGATCTCCATCCACTACAGACGGATGAGCTTGCTAATGCTCTTTCGCAATGCGCCTCGCCTGGCTTGCGCAACCCGCGCGGCCAGTCCGGCGGGCCCAAGGAAGCACGCTCGTCCCGCGCGTGGGCCATCGTGGCGAGTGAGAGCGAGCGCCCCGCGCAGCGAGCATGTCCAGCGTGGGAACTTGCGGTGCAAGGTGAGCCACCGCAAGCCACCACTCGTTGACAATCTCATCGGCGTCGTTTCATCGAAGACCATGTTTTCGTGCGCGCACCCCGACGGGCGCCGCCTCCAAGGCCGCTCGGTCGACCACCGCGCGCAAAGTGATCTGATACCGCACCACCGATTTCCTAGACGAACCATATGGACAGCAGGTTTCTCAGTTCGTAACTTCACCTGCACCATCTAGGAGGAACGCGATGGAACAAGTCCTTCACCTGCTCATCGTCATTCTGTCTTTGTGCGTGCTGACGCTCAGCATCGTGTGGGAAATCTATCGCCGCTACCGCGCCAAGGACGGCACTCGCCCACCTCCCACAGACAGGCCGCCTTCGCACGACGATTAGCCCTCGCCCAGCGCGGCTTGTCTCGCCGTCCACTGTCTTGACCCAACTCCGCCCTCGGGCCATCGCCCGACTTCGCGGAGCCACAAACTACTTCTTGCCGTCGACCATCACGTCTTCTGGCCGCACAGTTCCTTTCACGAGTCCCAGAGCCCGATACATGTCGATGGTCTCCTGCCATCCTTTTGCGCTCTGAGATCCAATCTGTGCTTGGTCGCCGAGTTGTTTCGACATGATCTTCCAACCATTCTCAATATACTCCTTCTTCTTCTCGGGAAAACACTTGAGGAACGCCTCAACAGCATCGCTGGGATTCTGCACGGCACGCTTGTATCCCGTAACGATTGCACTCGTTAGCGCTGCGATCATGCCGCGATCGCGTTCCCAGTTTGTCTTATTCGCAATCACATTGAGTCCGTAACCCCTTACGCCTTGTTCTGCCAAGCTGATACAATTCAGCCTCCTACCTTCTACTGCCGGAAGCTCAGCATCCAATTCCAAGAGGGCCGGGCTCAGCTCCCGATAGTTCAATACCGCATCGACGCTTCCAGCCTTGAGTAGCGGGATATCTGAACCACTGATGATCGACTCCTTGATCTTTGACCGATCGAGACCGCAGATCTTCGCAAAAGCCTCGTATTCGTTGACCGTTATTGATCCAGCATACATTCCGATTCGCTTTCCATACAGATCTTCTGGATGACTGATCCCATTCGCGACAGGTCCGTAGATCACCGTGGACAATCGTTGGCACAATACTGCGGTGGAAACAACGGGTTTACCTTGATCCACTCCGAGAACTGTCGCGCCCCCTGCAGCGGTACCGACGCTGTACTGTCCTGCTGCTACGGCGCTAACTGCCTGGTTCGCTCCCCACGACTCTACGATGGTGACATCGTACCCGGCCTCACGAAAGAGACCGACCGCCTTTGCATAGTACACACCAATATAGGTTGGCTCGGCTTGCCAATCGATAAGTACATCGATCTTCTGGAGATCTCGTCGTTCGTGCGAATCGGCGTCGTGCTTCTCCGAACAGGCCCAGTTCAACGCCAAGAAACCGATCGCGGCCGCAAGCCACTTACTTCCCATTGAGGTTTCTCCTCTAGTTGAAATCTTGAAGATGCCCAAAGAACCGACGCCTAACGAGGTGCTCTAGTGTTCGAATGAGGGCGAGAGTGGATAGTCCGATAACTCCTAGCAAGACGAGAGCGGAGAACAGAAGAGGAGTGTCGGATTGGCCAGCACTTGTCGCGACGATGTACCCAAGTCCTTGTGATCCTCCGATGAATTCTCCGATGACCGCGCCGATCACAGCGAGTGGCAATGCCACCTTGGCACCGCCTACCAAACTTGGAACGGCATTAGGAACGCGAACGAATATGAACAACTGCCATGGCGTCGCCCCCTGTGCCCAAAGAAGGTCACAGAGTTCACGAGGCGTCTTCAAGAAGGCCGACAGAGCAGCAAGCGCCATGGGAAAGAAACAGATTAGAGACGCCATCACTATCTTTGGTATCACTCCGAACCCGAACCAGACAACGAGAAGAGGAGCGAGAGCCTCCCGAGGAAAAGACTGGAATGCGACAAGGTATGGCTCCGCTAGCCATCGAGCGATACGCGAGTTCGCCAAGCTCGCTCCAACAAGGATTCCGCCCATAATTCCGATTGCAGCGCCACACGTGGACTCACCAAGTGTCACGAGACAATGTCGCGACAGATAGGTCCAGTGTTTGTATAGGGATTCTCCAACGGACCAAACATGCGGAACGATATACGTCGGGATTCCGAAGAGACCAATTGCCCCCTCCCATGCGCAGAGCCCGAGTCCGGTTGCTGCGAGTCCGCGGGCGAGAACTTGGCTTAGCGGTCGCATGCGCGCAGTTCCGCCAAGATGTCGTCAACGTTCAACTGACCGCCGGATCCACGCCGCAGAACACTTGCTAGTGTAGTCGGCCGTCCGCCTAGGATTGCTACTTCGTCGGCGACTTGGCACGCGTCATAGAGGTCGTGGGTTACGATCACAGAAGCAATGTGTCGAGTCTTGGTCGCCGCTCTAACCTCGCCGACGATTCCTTCCCGAATGCTGAAGTCGAGTCCGTTGAACGGCTCGTCGAGAAACAGAAGTTCTGTTTCGCCAGAAAGTGCGAGTGCGATCGCACATCGCGCCCTCTCGCCGCCACTCAATGACCACGGAAAACGTTCAGCGAGGTGCTCTGCCTTCATCGCTGTCAATGCGCAGCGCGCATCAATTTGATGCTGAACGATACGGCTCCTTACTTCGAATTGCTCGCGTACCTTTAGCCATGGTAGAACGGGAAATGACTGGAACGTCCGGCCGATTCTCGTTAGCGGAGCTTTGCTTACCCAAGTACCGTCAGTTCGATACTGGATAACTCCCGACATCGGTACAATCATTCCATTCAACGTATTGAGGAGCGTCGTTTTCCCCGCCCCGCTACGGCCAACTACGACCAACACTTCGCCGGCTTTACATGCGAGCCGTTCGATCCGAATGACGGCATTATCGCCGTAGCCTACGACTACGTCCTTCATCTCAACGACGGCATCATTGTGCTGATCTCCGTCCCGCCTCGAGTCTGCGATGGTCGTTTGTCCGCAAGAGTAATTAGCTTGTCGCTTGCTCACGGCCGAGGCTCCACTACGTTCCCCACCTCTTTTGCACGCTGTACTACCTCAACGTTTCTCACAAATTGACACGGCATTTGCCCGCCAACGCGCACGAAGTCCTCGAAGTTCAGATGCCGTGTCACTACCTCCCAAAATCGATTCTCGTAGTCGTGCTTTCGCGTAGTTCCGCCCAGCGCATCAAGTACGCCCTGCCTATAACGATCGAGCAACGTGACTGGTTCCTGCTCGTAAACGAGCTCGATCGCCCTTTTCAGATTCGCCGCAAGTTCTTGGTCCTTGCGGCCTACAGCAATGGAAACAGGGAAGGAAGTCAGTCCGAGATCGAAATGAAACGACCGTCCTTTTCCTCCTCCTGGGTATGCCGGATACTGCGTGCCATACGGCTTCCCAAGAGTGGTCACCCGCGTAAGCGGCCGTTGCTCATCCAGTATATGAGCTACCTTTTCGACCAGGAAATCATCGGCAAGAAGCGCTACGGGTACTGTTTTCGTCCGATCATTTTCTTCGGCGAACCGCCTGACGACTTCTGCTTCGTTGTAGTTTTCTACTTGCTTGATGCGGTCTTCGCGGACTCCAAGACCCCTCAAGTACTCATGACCGAGCTCATGACTCACAACAACGAAGATCGCGTGCTTCCGAAAGAAGCGCGCCCTGAACCGCAAGAAATTCTCACCTTGATAGAACAGCTCTTCCTGCTTGTCGCACAAATCGGTTGGGAATCGTCCCGAGAATTGGTCAGCGACAAAAGCACGCATCCTTTCTGCCTCTATGATTCCATTTAGAGGCAAGCGCAGGCCAGGGAGCGGTATGGTCCAACAAAAAAGGTCTCGATGAAGGGCCGGATATGCCGGTGCGATGATGTCAAATTCTCCATTCGCGAGGCGCTGGAATAGGTCCCTGACGTCTCGGATCTCCGACCATACTGGTGGGGTAGGTTCGGCAAGCGAGAATCGAGAGCGGATCAAGTCAAGAACGGACGGAATGATCCCGACAGCACCGTCTTCGTCGACGGCGGGAAGTGCGAAGATGTTCTGCGGGACGTACCCAACACGAAGTGGACTTGGGAGAAGCTGCGGTTGGGGACGAGCCCGTCTCGCGAAAAGAAAAGTGTTTCGATTCGTCGCACGCGAGAGTCTCAACAACTCGTCCAGCGTCACCTTCCGCGCGTGCAGCGACTTGTTTTGTGTCGCCTGGGAAAGTCGGTCGTACACGCTGACGAGGTCATCCCTCGGCCAACTGAACTCGCCGTTGAGTCGCGCTGAGAATGTCGACGGCTGAAGCTTCAGCGTTGCCGCCAACTCGCGCTGGGTCAGATCAGTCAGCTTCATCCACTTCCGAATTCCGGCAGCCGGGTCGTCCCCCAGTAGAAGGTCGTGGGCGTCCGCTGGAACCGAGAGCTTGCTCGCATCCGTCATCTCTGGCTCCTAACGAGCACCATGAAGCGTCATCTGCTGGAGTCTATGGTGGAGGATGCTCCAGGTCATAAAAAATATAGACGATATGGTGCTAGGTACAGGGCGCTCAGGGGGTCAGTGCGGATAACGAACCATCGCCTCCTCGAGTCACGAGCGACGTCGTTGCAGAGACGCCAGCTACGGAGGTTTCCGTCAACGCCCGAGAGATCAGAGCGTCGGACAACGGGACCTGACTGGGTGCGATCCCGTGTCTGAGTGCAAAGTGCCGTCGTCTGGCGGTTCCCAGCGTTCGCCGAAGGATCACAAGAGACGATGTTCAGAATGGATCAATCCTGGAGGGGGGCGCCGGTCCGCGGGGGCGACCCCGTAGGCCGATCGCCCCCGAAAGGAACCGGTTTCGGGTGGCGGACGCCGAAGTGCAGGTCCGACAGGCCATCACAACCTCCTCGGCGAACTCGACGATCGACGAGCGTCGCGATGAGAATCAGGCTCAAGCAGATCAATCCTGGAGCCGACGCTGGCGAGACTGCAAATCGTCCGAGTGGTCCTCCGCATTCGTTCAACGAATCGTGCCAACGCAATGCCAAGTTTTCCCATTGCCGCGCCGACGTCCGCAGCTCCTAGTCGTCCATGATCCGCACATCGCAATCACCATCGAACGTAAGCGTTCTATCGCACTCATGACCGCCGTCGTCATGACCGCTCATCGGGACGACGCCGAAAGTTGAAACCTGCGCGAACTCGAGCTGCACAAGGTGGCCTTCTCATCCGGCTCAAGACTGATGCCCGCGCAATCGTCGCGTCCACTTCCACAATGACAGGTCACCAAGGCCGATTGCGCGTTCTCGTCGTGTGGTGTTTCTCCTGCAGGCTGCAAGTGCAGTCAATTCTTCGTCAAACCATCCGCCGGCATCTCGCACCGAGGAGTGACGTAGTCTCATCGACATCGATCCACGCCTTGTTTCATGTGCGTTCCCCAGACCGAGTCGTGTCCGCTCGAATTGTGAATCCCTCTTGCTTGCGATCATCATTCCCAATCAGGCGAACCAGGAGCACAGCTAACAGATCGACTTGGCCGTCTTCCGGCACGCATCTTTCGTCCATCGATGAAGCTTCATATGTCGGTATGTATAATAGCACAGCATCATGACCAGACGACAAATCATGAGCGACGTTGATGAGTTCATCAGGCGGTCACTTCAGCACAAGACTGAATACAAGGTCGTAGTCCGCGGACACCAGTTTATTGTTCATCCACAGGTTCTTTCTCCCAAGTACAGCTATCAATCTACGTTTATCCTGAAAAACTGGGACGTCGAGAATGGAATGTCAGTTCTCGACATTGGAACTGGTTGCGGCGTACTTGCTATATCGGCGGCGCTGGCCGGAGCGACTAGAGTGACGGCAGTAGATCGGAACACTTACGCGTGCGATGTAGCTCGGAAGAATGCTGAAAGCAACAAGGTTAGCGGAATCGTGACGGTGCTACAATCGAACCTCTTTCATTCCGTTCGTGGTCGATACGACCGAATCGTTTGCGCCTTGCCGTACTGGAATCGGACGCCAAATCCTCGGATACCACTCACGTATGCTGTATTCGATCCGAAGTATCGCATGGCGCGGTTGCTGCTAACTCATGCCAAGCGTTACCTTTCACGGAACGGCAGACTTCTAGTTGGGTTCTCGACGCAAGGGAACGTTCGATTGCTCGAACAAGTCATGATTTCCAACGGATATCGAATTGAGCGCAAAGTTGTCGAGACCCTAGGTCATACGAGGATTCTGTATAAGATAGCACCTTGACCGTCCTCGGAACCCACCGGTCTCCGCTCCAGAACAGTACATCCGAAGATATGGGTCGCTGCGGTCACGATGAAGATGGTACCTGCTACTTGCGCTCTCCTTGAGTCCGCAATGATAACTGAGCTACTTCGCATGCGCTCTCGTGAGAAACTGTCGCACAGAATTCAGGACGCCAGCGCGGCCAAGCCAAGGTGCTTCGCGTATTGCTCCGGCCAGTACTAGGCCGTCAAGCAATGCGCTTCTTGAGGACGTCGGTCCGTCGCAGAGCAGCAGAATTGGGATTCCCATGGCAATTGCCGCGCCGATCTCGATTCCAACCCCCGTCGAGATCGAGTTGCTGGCGTACGCGACCATGTGTGTGCTGCGTCGCAAGGCCTCGATGTCTCTCTTTGCGATCCGCTGCTTTTCTACATGCCGTCGACCCCAGTCTTCCGCGATGTGGGCCGAAAAACTGCTGACGCCGAGCTCCTTGATGCAATCAATCACGACTTCCATCCTACTTCGAGTACGTTTATCGAACTCGCCGTTATTCAGCAGTTGCTTGGTCATCGGGCCAGCGATGAACACTGTGCATCGTCGTCTCAATCCGCCATGGGCAGGCGAATTCTCAGATCCGATCGTGTCTCTGCGAGGATCGTCAAGAAAGAGTCTTGGTCGTCGATGACCAGGCCCGCGTGACAGGTTGGCGGTATGCAAGTGACGATCCTCACGATCTCTTACGTTCATGGTGATTCCCTGGTCGATTCGGTTGTGATCAAGAGCACTTCGGCGGCGTTCGTCATTTATGAGGATACGCTACAGCTCAGCTCCTAAGGAGCCGATTCGGCAACCCGTGCACGTAGCTTCGGGAGTCGCCTTGGCTGCCCTAAGATGTCTTCGATTTCCACGTCACTTCTCCAGCACCCGCTTCAGCTTCTTGCGCAGCCGATAGGCCTTGACCTTCGCGAGGCCAGCAGTCATTCCGAACTGCGTCATCGGGTCGAAGAGATGGCGATCCGGGGCGTAGTAGGAGTGGAGGAAGATCTGTTCCTCGTGGTTGAGCGCGTCGATAGCAGTGCGGAGTCGTGCCTTCGCCTCGGCGTCGAGCACGCCATCAATCGGCTCGCGTACGCGTTCGTCGTAGAGCACGGACTCGAGCGCGTCGTCCAAGGCGACGCCCCGATACCGACGATCACGCTTGATCTGGTCGTAGCCGACATGGCGCGCGATCGAGAACAGCCACGCCTTGGTGTCGCGCGGATCCGATCCGTTATCCAAGCCGCGATAGGCGTGGACGAACGTCTGTTGCGCAAGATCCTCTGCCGACGCAGCGCGTCCTTCAAAGCGCCGCAGGTAGTCGCGGACGAGCGGGTAGTAGGGCGTGAGATCGGGATGCCCGTTCCCATTCGAGGAGGCCATTCCCTCCGTGGGCGGAGGAGGGGATCAGGCTTTCGCGCGGACCGCGCGGGGCTTGCCGGTGGGCCGCTACGTCCTCCAAAGGGCGCAGCCCTCGACGGAGGGGGCCGTCTTGCCTCCCCGACGTGGCAGGAGTACCGTCGTCCTCAAGCCCGCCTTCTCCGTTTCGTCGGACCTCGAAAAAACCCCTTCGAAATCCGGCCGGGCAGACCGGGGGAGGCGGGTGACTTCCTTCCCCCGGACGTACGCTCGCACCTATCAAGTCAGCAAGTCCGCCTGCTCGCAAGATGCTGATCGTTCAACGAACCTAGGACATCTACACAACAATCAGGACTGCCAGCAGCTGCAATTGAGCGCCCGAATCTTCTATTCGCCGGTGCATGAAGTCCGTGGTCGACCGGCGACAATTAAACCTACTTGATTCGTCTGCGAAGCGATACCAACTCTGCAGCCAGTCTCGGCCCCTGCATCATCCGCTCGGCAAACTGTTTCTGCCGCTGCGTGTCCTCTTTCTTTGAACGCACCTTGTGATCAAGAACGTTGCGCGCGCCACGAAACGAATGCATGTCGTCCTTGAGCGTCCCCGCCAAGAGCGGGCGATGCGGCACGTGATACACTTCCGGTCTTCCCAGTTCCCTCTGTGCCAACATCTCTGAGACCAGCGCTCCCCGGAATTGAGTGAGCATGGTCTGGGGTTGGGTTGGGTCCTGGGGGGCATGCCCCCCAGCGCGCCGCGCGGTCGCCGATCTTATTTTGGTCG
>Ga0247727_10009573_pt1 | contig 17484 bp, 4 predicted proteins | sample WisWelCaveWW1625_FD_202498 | JGI IMG/M metagenome (GOLD analysis project Ga0247727, IMG submission 202498) | Biofilm microbial communities from Wishing Well Cave, Virginia, United States - WW16-25 | ecosystem: Environmental > Aquatic > Deep subsurface > Groundwater > Cave microbial mat | place...
AAATGGGCTTGTATAAAGCACTTTCACTATAATTCAACCAAAGGCGAGTTCAAAGAATACGTGAATAACTTTTTTGATATACGAGTTGAAGTAGAAGCAAGTGATGTCGTGGTGAATGCCGAAACAGCATGGTATGTTTTCAAAGCTGGTCGGTGAATAGTCAAAATTGCGCCTACGGGTTTTTGTGTAAATTTCAAAAGCCTCCAGCTTTTATCACCAACGGATAGATGAACCCAATCCCGCCAGGCGGGACTTTATCAGTTGGGTTCATCTATCCGTTGGGGCAGTTGTTTTTTAAAATCTGCCGGTGTAGCCTGTTTGGTGTTTGGCTGCGCCCGCCGGGTTGTGATTCGTCAGCGTTGTATTTTGGTTGTTGAAATTGGCAACATGCTGCCCTGATCTTTCATTTAAATCTTTATTATTTATTGAATCAAAGTCGGGGCTGTAAAATATAAAAATTTGGCAGGGCCGGAGCAGGCTAATAATTGGTTAGTGCAGGCAGAGCGCTAATGGTCTCGCAGGGACGCTACGTTAAACCACAAAAAAGCGAGACTTTGTATGAACAAGTTGAAATCCCGTAAACTCGCGGGACTCGTGGCTGGCGTCGCAGCATTTTTGCTGGGCGTCGTCGGTTTGAGCTCTGCTCAAATCATCCACGAAGAGACGAAGTTTGGAGCGTCCGGCCCTGAACCGAGCGTGACCACTTCGGCGAGCCTCACCGGCGCAAATGGCAACCTCTATCTGGCGGCCATCACCACCAAACCCAAATTGGGTGTCACCTCAGTCTCCGGCCTCGGCTTAAACTGGAAACCAGTGAAAGCGCAATGCTCCGGACGTAATGCCACGAATGTACAAGTTTGGATGGCGCAAGGAACCCCGACGGGCAACGGCGCGGTGACCGCCGCGTTTTCCGATTCGGCAAAAAATGCCATCATCATCGTGTCGCGCTACTCCGGCGTGCATGCGACATTTCCGCTGGGCAGCGTGATCTCCGGCAACACCACGGGCAGCAACGGCGCCTGCGCCGGCGGCGTGGATAATATTTCCTATTTGTTTAATCTCACCACCGGTTCAAATGACGCCTTTGTGTACGGCGCCGTCGTCATGCGCGCTAAGACGAATCAGCCGGGCCCCGGTTTTATTGAGCGCGCCGAGTTGATCAAAGGCACGGGCGGTGATGTGGTTTCTTTGGCAACGCAGGATAAAAGCGTGCCGGTCATGGCTTCGACCACGATCGACGGCTTCTTCAATAGCGCAGTCGACTGGGCTTTGGTTGGCCTTGAAATTCGTCCGGCCAATGCGGTCGGCGGCCCGGCGCAATACACTTTGACGACGAACGCCGTTGGCCTCGGCAGCGTCGAGCTGACCCCGGCGGGCGGCTCGTATGATTTCGGCACGGAAGTGACTTTGAAGGCCGTGCCAGTGACCGGCTTCAAATTTGACGGGTGGAGCGGCGACGTGAGCAGCACGACCAACCCGGTCAAGATCACGATGAACGCCAACAAACACGTGATTGCGACTTTTTCCCAGGTCATTCCGACTTATCGTTTAAATGTTAACACGATTGGCAACGGCAGCGTCACGCTCAATCCGCCGGGCGGCACCTACAAGTCCGGCACGGTGGTGACGTTGACCGCGAAGCCCGCACTGAGTTTTGTGTTTGCCGGCTGGAAAGGCGCTTTGACTGGTTTGACCAGTCCGCGCACAATTACCATGAATGCGCACCAGAACGTGACGGCAACTTTTACCGGCGGCGCGGCCGCGGGCAAAGTGCTGCACAAAGAAACCAAATTGGGCGTGGCCAGTCGCTCGCTGGTGGTTACCACCTCCGAAAATCTGGCGCCTGCCAATGGCCAACTTTATTTGGCGGCGATTTCATCCAAGCCGAAACTCGGCGTGATCAGTGTTACCGGCCTCGGGATGACCTGGATACCGATAAAAGTGCAATGCTCCGGCCGGAACGGCAACGTCATTCAAGTCTGGATGGCGCAGGGCACGCCGACCGGCGCCGCGCCGGTAAGCGCCACGTTTGCGGATACGGCGACGAACGCGATCATCGTGGCGTCGAGATATTTTGGCGTGCATTCCACAAAACCGCTCAGCAACGTCATTTCGGCAAACACCACGGGCCTCAATGGAGATTGTTCAGGCGGAGTTGACAGTAATACATATTTGATGAACACGTCAACGACGGCCGCAGGCTCGTTGATTTTTTCCGCGACGACCATGCGCTCCAGAATGCATACGCCGGGCGCCGGCTATGCCGAGCGCGCCGAAGCGGTATTTGGCATCGGCGGCGACGTGATTTCGGTCGCGGTGATGGATAAAAATTTCCCCACGGCCGGCAATGCGGCAGTGGCCGGTTCTTTTGATGGGAACACCGACTGGGCGGCAATAGGAATCGAGCTCAGGCCGGCGGGCGCAGTGATCGTTAATGCCAAATTTACGTTGGTGGCCGACCCGAATGATTCCGGCACGGTGAATGTCAATCCCGTGCAGCCCACTGGCGGTTACGTGGCCGGCAGCACGGTGACCTTGACGGCAATCCCGATGAAAGGTTTTAAATTTACCGGCTGGACGGGCGATATTTACAACGCCGCCACTCCGGTGACTATGGTGATGAACGCCAACAAAGTCGTGACCGGCAATTTTGTGGCGCTGCCACCGACGTTGTATAAACTCGCGGTCAACACGCTCGGGCAAGGCAAAGTGATTCTCGATCCGCCCGGCGGCACGTATAAAGCCGGAACCCTCGTCAATATTTCGGTGATGCCGGACAGCGGTTTCACCTTCATCGGTTGGGGCGGCGATTTGAGCGGCACGACCACGCCGACCTCGCTTCTGATGAACTCGGATAAAAATGTGAAAGCGTCTTTCAAAGGCAGCTTCACCAAAGGCCAGATCGTCAACGAAGAGACTCAGTTTGGCACCTCGAGCGGCGCTTCGACGGTCACCACGCTGTTTCCGATGACGGCGGCGGCGGGCGATCTGTATCTCGCCACGATTACCAGCAAACCGCGCCTCAATGTGATGTCGGTAACCGGCCTCGGCTTGAGCTGGACGCCAGTGACGACGCAATGCTCCGGCCGCAACACCGGCGGGGTTGAGATTTGGATGGCGCAAGGCACGCCGACCGCTGACGATGCGGTGACGGCTGGCCTGAGCAGCCCGGCGACGAATATCGCGATGGTGGTGTCGCGTTATTCCGGGGTGAGCACCACGTCGCCGATCGGCACGATCCTCGCGGCTAATACGAATGGCCCGTCCGGCATCTGCGCCAATGGCGTGGACAATGCGGCTTATGCCTTGAACATGAACACGACGGCAAACGACGCGCTGATTTTTGGCGCTGCGATCATGCGTTCTAAAACGCACACTGCCGGCCTCGGCTTCACCGAGCAAGTTGAGTTGGGGCAAGGCATTGGCGGCAATATGGTTTCGCTGGCGGTTTTTGATAAGCATCTCACTGCGCCGGGCGCCGTTCTCGTTGACGGTAAATTCAGTGGATCGGTTGATTGGGCGGTGGTGGCGCTCGAGCTGAAACCGGGTTTGGCGAAACTGCGCATCAAAACCGTTGGCGACGGCACGGTGAGTGTCGTTCCGGCAGATTCCATTTTTGCTCCTGGAACGCTGGTGACCTTGCGCGCCACTGCCGGCGCCAGTGCAATCTTCGGCGGCTGGAGCGGCGATATGACCAGCACGGCCAATCCGCTGGCGTTCAACATCAGCGGCGAAAAGAACCTGGTCGCGACGTTCATCGCGAAGCCCGACCCGACCATCAACATCGCGAAAGGCAAAGCCGTCAAAGCCTCTGGCTCTGATCCCACCCATCTACCGGAAACGGTCGTCGATGCCAATAAAGACACCTACTGGCGCAGTGTGCCGCTGACGGCCGCCGCCCCCACGGCGTGGATTCGCATCGATCTCGGCTCCGAGCAAAACTTTGGCCGCTTCGTGATCAAATGGAAATCCAGCTATTTTGCCAAGACCTTCGATGTGCAGGTCTCCAACGACGATTCCACCTGGACGATGGTGGCGAGCAGCACCTCCGGCAAAAGTGGCACAACGGACATTAAATTCAAGCAGACGACCTCGCGGTACATCCGCTTGAACATGCTGAAATATTCCACGAGCAGCTACCGGATTATCGATCTGGAAGTTTATTATGACGCCTCCGTGACCAAAGGCGTGGCGGCAGTGAGCGAGACCGAAGAAATTCCGACGGAAATTTTCCTCGCGCAAAATTATCCGAACCCGTTCAATCCCTCGACCGCGATTGAATACGGCCTGCCGCAGGCCAGCCGGGTGACGCTGAAAGTGTTCAACGTTGCCGGCCAGTTGGTGGCGACGCTGTTCGACGGTTATCAGGACGCGGGCCGGCACGAAGTGATCTTCAACGCCGCCCGTTTGTCCAGCGGCACTTATTTCACCGTGCTGCAAGCCGGCTCCTTCAAGCAGGTGCGCCGCATCGTGTTGATGAAGTAAGGTCCGAGGTCGGAAGTCCGATGCCGGAGCGACAAACTTTAGTTTGTCAACCCCCGGAACATAACGGTGGTAATGTCTAAGTAACAGGGTAACGCAGACCTCTTGTCTGCGGCTCCGCATGGCGGAGCGCTACTTTTCCGCCTATTGCTGAGCCATTACTAACGGTGGTTATTCTATTGACCGGTCGCTCGACTCGGCCGAGCTTGTCGAGTCCCAGCGACCGGTCAATTTTTTCTAAAGCCTCATCAGCAACAACCGGAGTGGCAAACTTTAGTTTGCCCGCAAACGGGGCAGCATTAAAGCAAAAGCTTTGAACGCGGAAGACGCGGATTCTCGCGGCTTTAAATGAAAATTTTTTCGTGACAACCTCTTCTTGATTTCGACAATGACAATGCAGTGAATAGAGACGATACGGAGCTTGAGCATGATTGTGAGAAGAGGAATTCTCCCCATAAACCGAGCGCTTGCCATGCAGGCTCGGAATCACCTTGCCAATCGAATTTTGAACAAAACCATTATTCCCGCTTGCCTATATCCGATTGGGCTGTGGTTGACCATCATTGGATTCGCGCGCCTGGCCTCGGCGCAATCCGTGCCGGTGACCGCGGGCTATCGCGATTTTAGTTTCGGCCTGACGACCAACGCCGAGCCGACGCATGGCAAAACGCAAAGCAAGCTGTGGTGGAACGACGGTTCCTGGTGGGGAGTCTTGTGGAATGCGGCGGCCAATCGTTATGAGATTTACCGGCTTAATGCCGCGAACCAAAGTTGGGTCGTCACCAACATCGCCGTGGATACGCGCAACGGTTCGCGGCCGGATGTTTTGTGGGACGGCCAGCGTTTATATGTCGCTTTTCATTTTTACACGGCAAGTAATCCCGGTCCAACCACCGCGACATATTTCAGCAAGCTTTATCGCTACAGCTATAACACGACGACGAAACAATACAGTCTCGACCTCGGCTTTCCGGTAAATATCAACAGCTCGAAATCCGAAACGTTGACGCTCGACAAAGACACCACCGGCAAGCTGTGGGTCACGTGGATTGAGAAAAACAAAGTCATGATCAATCGCACGGTGGGCAGCGATTTGACCTGGGGCACACCGTTCGTTTTGCCGGTGCAAGGTCTTGACGCTGATCCTGACGACATCTCCGGCCTAGCGGCGTTCGGCGGCAACAAGCTTGGCGTCATGTGGTCGAACCAAAAAGACTCGACGATTTATTTTGCCGTGCATGCCGACGGCACGGGCGACGAGATCTGGAAGCCGCGCGAGATCGCGCTTTCCGGCCTCGGGCTTGGGCGCGTCGCCGAAGATCATTTTTGTTTGAAACCGGCGCGCGACAACACCGGCAATCTTTATGCGGTGACGCAAACCAATCTCTCCGGCTCGTCATCAACCAGTATCTTTGTTTTAAAGCGCAGTGCGTTGGGCGCCTGGACCAAGCATGTTTTTTCCACCGGCGGTTTCAATCACTCACGCCCGCAGCTCGCGATTGACAGCGAAAACCAGCGCCTGCACGTGTTTGCCCGCAGCAATGACACCGGCCCGGCAAATATTTATTTGAAAAGCGTGAGTCTTGCGGATTTGGTTTTTCCAATCGGCCTCGGCACGCCGGTGATTCAAAGTGTGGCGGATATCAACGTCACCAATCCCACGGCCACCAAGCAGAACGTGAATCGTACCACCGGCCTGCTGATTTTAGCGGCGGACAAAGACAGCCGATATTATTTGCACGGCAAAATGGATTTGAGCAGCCCGCCGCAAGTCACCGCCTTTTCTCCGGCGCAAGGCGTGATCGGCACACCCGTCACTTTGCTCGGCGCCAATTTCACCGGCGTTTCCGAGGTGAAATTCAATGGCAAATCCGCCACGTTCAAAGTGCTTTCCGGCACGCAGTTGCAAACCACGGTTCCGGCGGGCGCCAGCACCGGCACGATCAGCCTGACCAATTCCACCGGCGCCGGCGTTACTTTGACGAGCTTTGTGGTGCAACGCAGCCTCAAAGTTTCAGCGCTCGGTTCCGGCAGCGTCACGCTGAATCCCTCGGGCGGCGTTTATAATGAAGGCAGCGCCGTGACTTTAACGGCCGTGCCGGCCGCGGGCTGGTTCTTTCATGATTGGAACGGCCATCTCGACGGCACCAATGCCGTCGCCACCGTGACGATGGATACGGATAAAAACATCGCGGCCGAGTTTCGTGCGATTGCCAAATTTACGGTAACCATGAATGTCAACGGCGCCGGCAGCGTAACGCTGAGTCCGCCGGGCGGCGCGTACTTCAACGGCACCGTGGTCACGCTGGTTGCAACGCCTGCCGCCGGAAATGTGTTCAGCGGTTATTCCGGCGCTTTCAAAGGGTGGAAAAATATCGAAACGCTGGCCGTGAACGGCAATAATGTTTTGACGGCGGTGTTTTCACCGCAGCCGACGCCGCGCTTCGCCAACGGCATTTGGACGAGCGCGCCGGAAATCAGCAAGTTGTCGGCAACCGGGCTGCTGTGGAATAATTTGAAAGCCGGCGCCGACAAGCCGATTGGCAAGCCGAATCTCGCGGACAATGAAGACTCGGTGAACGTGGCGATTCTCGCCAAAGCTTTGGTTTATGCGCGCACCGGCAATGAAACTTATCGGCAGCAGGTGATCGCGGCGTGCATGCAGGCCATCGGCACCGAAGGCGTGGAAACGCTCGCGCTGGGTCGCGAGCTGCTCGCGTACGTGCTCGCCGCGGATCTCGTAAAGTTACCGGCAACCGAAGACGCGACGTTTCGGAGCTGGCTGCGCCTTTTGCTGACTAAAAATATTGGCTCGCAAACGCTGCGTTCTTCCAACGAAGGCCGGCCCAATAACTGGGGCATGCATTGCGGCGCGACGCGCGCGGCGATTGCGCGTTACCTCGGCGACGTCACGGAACTGGAGCGCACGGCGCGCGTGTTTAAAGGTTGGCTCGGCGATCGCAATATTTATGCGGATTTTTCATACTCGTCGAGCGAGCTGTGGTGGCAATCCAATTCGGCCGCGCCGGTCGGCATCAATCCCGTTGGCGCGTTGATTCAAGGCCATTCGGTGGACGGCGTGTTGCCGGATGATCAGCGCCGCGCCGGGCCGTTTGCATGGCCGCCGGCGCCGGAGAATTATGTGTATGGCGCTTTGCAGGGCGCGTTAATGCAAGCGACGATTCTCCATCGCGCCGGCTACGACGTTTGGAACTGGCAAAATCAAGCGCTGCGGCGCGCGATGAAATGGTTATATAATGAAGGGAATTATCCGGCGGATGGCGATGATGAATGGCTGCCGCATATCGTCAATCATTTTTATGGCGCCGCTTTTCCGGCGCCGATACCGGCGGCGCCAGGAAAAAATGCCGGCTGGACGGATTGGCTTTATGGCTCGAAATACGCGTTGACGAAAATTGACAACAACGGTGAGATCGCCATTCAGGCGCTCGGTTTTAATCAAGACAGTCTAGCTGTAGTCAAACTAACCGCAACTCCGGAAGCCGGCTACTCTTTTAAGGGCTGGAGCGGCAGCCTGAGCGGCGCGAAAAATCCCGACACGCTGGTGATGAACGCCAGCAAAAACGTGATCGCCAATTTTGTGAAGAGCGGCAAGTTCACGCTCGCGATCACGCCGGTGGGCTCGGGCACCGTCACGCTGAATCCGGCGGGCGGCGTTTATGCCGCTGGCACGACCGTGGTGTTGACGGCGAAACCCGCGACCGGATTCAAATTCACCGGCTGGAGTCCCGCGAGCGGGACTTTGACCGGCGCGGCCAATCCGGCGAGTTTGACGATCAACGCCAATAAAAATATTACCGCGACGTTCAAGCCGGTTTATCGTTTGAATTTGAATGTTGTCGGCGCCGGCAAAGTGACCTTGTTTCCGCCGAGCGGGCCGTATGAAAACGGCACGGTCGTGACCTTGATCGCGACACCGGATTCCGGGCAGCAGTTTCTGGGGTGGGATGGCGATTTGGTTCCGCCAGGCGGGACGGCCAATCCGACGACGATCTTGATGAATGCCAATAAAAACGTGACCGCAAATTTCACTGTCGCGCGCATCGTGCATGAAGAAACCCAAACTGGAGCGTCGAGCTTGGTCTCAACAGTCGCGACCGCGGCGAATCTTAGCGGCAGCGCCAGGAATCTTTATCTGGCCGCGATTACCACGCGACCAAAAATCAAAGTTAATTCGGTGACCGGCCTTGGATTAACCTGGGAGCTGGTGAAAGCGCAATGCACCGGACGCAATAATGTCGGCGTCGAACTCTGGATGGCGCAAGGCACGCCGGCTCAGGCTGGCAAGATAACCGCCGCGCTCGCCTCAACAGCAACCAACGCGGTCATCGCGGTGACGCGCTACTCCGGCGCTTCGACGGTGATGCCGCTGGGCGCGCCGATTTCCGGTAATACGCAAGGGGTGAATGGGCCTTGCGCCGGCGGAGTCGATAGTGCCTCATATTCATTTAGTCTGAACACGGCCGAGGCGGGCGCGACCGTTTATGGCGTTGCCGGTTTGCGCAATAAAACCCACACCCCGGGCGCCGGCTTTACCGAGCGCGCGGAAATCAAGCAGGGAACGGACAGTAATATTGCAACGCTGGCCGTGGCCGATAAAATCGTTTCGGTCGCAGGCGCGACAACATTCAACGGCAAATTCAGCGGCGCGACGGATTGGGCGGCGATCGCGGTTGCGATCAAACCGGTGGCCTCGGGTATTTCCATCGGCGCCGAATTAACCAAACCTCGCGCGGATTGGGCAACGCCGGAGAATATAACGCTGTTACCAAATTATCCCAATCCGTTTCCCGCCCGCGGAACCTTCGGTAATCCCACCACGGTTATTTCGTACGCGCTGCCGCAGAAAATGCGCGTCACGCTTAAAGTTTATAATGTGACGGGGCAGATGGTGGCGATTCTTGTTGATGGCGAGCAACCAGCCGGACCTCATGAAGTGAGCTTCGCAGCGGCGCATCTGCCGAGCGGAAATTATTTCACCGTGTTGCAAGCCGGCGAGACGAAGCTGGTGGGGCGCATCGTATTGATGAAGTAATAACACGGAGTGTCAAGCTTCAGCTTGACAAACAGGCTTCCACACAGATTTATTGGCGCGGTTTTTTAATCCGGGTGGGATTTTTTTTGCGCTGCTTTGATTTGCCCCTCGGGGCCGTTTGAAATCAATTGCCGTCCACCGCAATACTGCTTAAAATTAAACAGGGCGTCTGAGTTCATTCACACTCAGACGCCCTGACTTCGGCCCTCAGATTCGCGACCTCGGACCTTACTTATTTCAACAGCAAAATCCGGCTCGTCGATTCTTTGCGCACACCGGACACGCCTTCAAAAATCACCTTCACCAAATACGTTCCGCTGCCAACATTGGCGCCGAATTTATTTTTGCCGTCCCAATTCAAATATCGATACCCCGCGGTCATCGCCGCGTCTTGCAAGCGCACGACTTCCTGGCCGATGATATTATACACCACGGCTTTGACGCGGCCATTTTCCGGCAAATTCAGATTCAAGCGGGTGCTGGGGTTGAAGGGATTGGGATAGTTATGTGATAAGGCGAAAGTCTTCGGAATGGCCTGCGCAATGGCCGTCGAATCGGTTTCTGCGGTTTTTGTTATTCCAACCGTAAAAGAGTCCACAACGGAAAAGACCGAGCCCGCCCAAACGTTATCAACCGCCTGCACTTTCCAATAGTATGTGCCGTTGGCAAGAAGGCCGCGACGATTGAAAACGTAATAATCTTTCGCGCCGGCGTTGCCTGGGGCCGCGAGAAAGCGCTTCCCATTGGCGATCTTCGACATCGGTGAGACGATATCATTCCATCCGGATTGGGTGCCGATCATGACGTTATAAGTCAAAGTTGCCGGCGGCGTCCGATCGTCGGTTGCTGGAGCCCATTTCAAAATATACGCACTGTCAGCAGAAGAATACACCACATCAAGATTGGCCGGCGTTGACGGCGGATTGTTCGGAACGTCCAAAGTGTTCTTGTAAATTTTTGCTATTCGGCCTGCCGGTCCGGAGGCATTCTTGTTTCCAGCGAGCAAGATATCCAAATCGCCGTCATTGTCATAGTCGCCCCAGGCCGCGGCGCCATTTTGAACCCCGATGAGCGGCGCGCCGATATCCACAAATTTTCTGACGTTCGGCTGGTAGGCATCATTGCGATAGATTTTGCTGATTCGGGTGGTGTCATTTTGGCCGGTCACCAATAAATCCAAATCGCCATCGTTATCATAATCGCCCCAAGCCACCGTGCCTTGCTTGACGTCGATAAGCGCCGCCGTATCAACGGGAACATAGGCGGAGCCGGTTCTTTGGTAAGCCTGCGTTGTGGTGTTGGTTCGACCGGCAAAGGCAAGATCCAAATAATTTTCCCCCTCGAAATTGCCCCAGGCGACGGAGGCGGCCATGACTTGAGGAGGCAGGATGCTAGCGATGGTAAAGCCGCCGTTGTTCTTTAAATTGCTGTGGTAAATTTCGATCTTATTGGCGCTGTTGGTATCAATGCCCGCCACCAGCAAATCAAGCCAGCCGTCGAGGTCGTTATCGCCCCACGCCACCGAGCTGTATTTTAATTGGGGCAAGTTAATGGCAGCATCAAGATTCCAGTTCCGTATGCCGCCACTGATAGCGCCCCGGTAAACTTTAGTGGCGAAGCTCGCGCCGGCTCCTTGTCCGCTCAACAAAATATCCAGATATTGATCGTGGTTATAATTTCCCCAGGCCACGTCACTATATTTTACGCCGACTAAAGAAGTGCTCTTCTCGGCAAAACTGTTGTTATGGTATTGATAGACTTTCGTAACCGGATTGCCGGAACTGGGTTGTCCGGCCAACAACAGATCCAAATCATTGTCCATGTCGTAATCGCCCCAATCCGCGGCGCTGGATTTCAGTTGAATCAAAGAAGTGGAAACCTCGGTAAAGGTGCTGTCGTTAATATTGCGAAAAATTTTGGACACCGGAAGGTCTGACGTCCCCAAACCGGTGATGACAATATCCAAGCGATCGTTTTTATCATAATCGCCCCAGGCCACGTCGCCGTCCGCGATGCCAGGCAAATTAGTAATCGTGGTGACTTCCGCAAAAGCCGGTTGTATGGTTGAAATGATCAGCTCCGGCTGGTTGTTGGGTGATTCGCGCGAATCAAAAGAGCCGCCATGCAGATAGGCATCGCCATCGCCGGGAGCGCCAGCCGTGCCGGTGCCCTGCAAAACAAAATAATAATTGTTGCTCACGGGGGTGGCGGCGCTGACATTTAAAGAATGCCATTGTCCCGCCGTCGTCGAAGAAAAGCTGTCAAGTGATGGAGCGCTGCTATAAGCGCTGCGGTTGAGGTATTGATTCGTGCTCGTGGCGTCCAGCCAGGTGGCATTCAATTCCCAATTGCTCGCCACCGGCGTAAATTGCTTGACGCTGGCGCCGGTGTTGGCGTTGGTTCGGCGGCCATAAAGCTGCAAGGTTGCCTGGTTAATGGTTCCGGTCACGCCGGTAACGTTGAATTGCAGAAACGCATCGCGGCTTTCGGCGGTCATCAAATTCATCCAGCCGTAATTGCCGTGCTTGCGGGTGGGGCCGTAGAGCCATGGGCGGACGATCTCGTTGTCTTGATTTGTATTGTTATCCTCGATATACGTATCCGCCACCGGCTTAAAAACATAAATGCCATTGGTCGCCGTGGTAAAAGTTTGATCTTCCGACTGCACGCGGTTTCCGCCCTGGCCTTCGGCGTATATCTTGTAATGATATGTGGTGTCGGCAATGAGATTGGCGAGCAGCGTGGTGAATGTTTTCGATGGCGGACCTAAGACTTTGGTAAATTTGCCATACTCTGTCGTCAGTCCATACTTTACATAACACACGGCGGTGTCGGTGGTTGACCAACTGATCCTGGCGGCGTTTTGATAAGCGTGGACAAAAGCGGGGCTATTAATGGCGGGCGCCGCGGCGCTGGGACGAAGTTCCTTGACGACTAAATTGGAATACAGCGGCCCATCCGCATCGCTCATCGTTGGATACTGGTTGTGCATAAATCCGGTGAGGAGATCGGCGCTCACGGTGCTGTCGCGCCCAATACAGACGTAGCGCAGTTGCATGGGCTTTTTCAGCAGGTGCCAGGCATGAAGCGTGTCATTGCGATAATATTTGAGCGAGAAATTGTCCCAAGTGATCTTGAGATGATAGGGCGTGGACGACTTAACCCATTTCGCCCACAGCCTTGGGGTAGTTGTGGTAGCAGTATCATCGAGCACGCGTGTTTCAAATTCATCGCACGAATAGTAGGTATTGGATAAAAATTTGACGCCGCCCAAGAATTGTTTACCGGTGTGCAAATCCCAAAACGTGTCAACATCCTCCACGGCATGATGCCCGACCCACGGCTGGCGAAACATAGACAGAACGTGATGGCGTTTTAGGTTTTCATTCGGATTATTTTGATCGGCTGGATAAAATTTCGTGACTTTGATTTCAAGAGACCCCTTTTCAATATATCTGCCCAGATCGTAATAAATCATATTTGCGTTGTTCGGCGGAGATGAATTCGGCTTCCATTTTCCTGTCGAAAAAGTTCCTGGTCCTCCCATCACCCTTCTGCTAACCCAAGGATTTGCGGAAGAATTGAAAGTGCTGCTTTTTAGGGAATCATTGAGAATCGTGCTTGCTGTCGTGAAGCTTGTAGCCGGATAACTTTCGATTTTAAAGTCATCCACACGCGAAGTATCGGGAACGCCGCTGATCAGCTTATTGCTGGCCGCAATCTCATAATAGAAGGAAGAGAAAGTCATTGAACCCGGGAGGTCAAAGCGCTCAAAATACACCACATACCAGAGGCAGCTATCTTTGGAATACTCAAAATAGATCATCCCCTCGCCCAATCTGATGCGGATATAGAATGGCGTGTTGCCGGCGTCATATGGAGACGGCAATACGACGGGAACTTTTATCCGCTTGGTTTCGGTTGGTTCTCCACTTCGTTTTCTGTAGACATACATTGAATATGGCGGCAGATTATCAGCGCCGCTGATATAGAAGCGATAATAATTTGACTGCGAGTACAAACCGTTTAGCGCGGTTGGAGATGGCGAGGTTGGGGAAAGCCCCAGATCGCTTTCGATGCCGGGATTCAATATTTTCAAGGAGGCGCTCACGTTATCGGCGCCCCATGGTTGTTTAGTAACGATCCAGCCGTTAATGCCGCTGTTCTTCGATACCACGTCCAGATAATTTCCCTGGATTTTGACGTTGCCGCTGCTGTCGCCGCGTTTCCAATTCGTCAAATTAAGCGTCGCAGCATTGAAGTTATCTTGAAAAAGAATCGTCTGCGCCCAAGCGGCGTTCGTGAGCGTTAAGGTGAGAACGAGCATTCGGCACCTCCGGCTAATCTTGTTCATGGAATTCCCTTTCCTGGTTTAAAGTTGAACGGTTCGACCATTAAAACGAAACAATTCGCTTCGAAAATAGTTATTTCTCTCGATTTCCTGTTGAGAAATTACGTCGCGGGCAAAAAACAACGGATTGTCCGACTAAAAATTGACGAACACGTGCATGCAAAGGGATTGATAACACCAAGAAATCAAAGGTGGGAAAATTCCTCCACCGTCATGCCGTGCACATGACAACCCAAAAAAGAAAAATGTTTCCTACCCCGTTCTTCGTGCGAGAAGAAAAGTGCGAGAAGAAAAGTGCGAGAAGAAAAGTGCGAGAAGAAAAGTGCGAGAAGAAAAGTGCGAGAAGAAAAGTGCGAGAAGAAAAGTGCGAGAAGAAAAGTGCGAGAAGAAAAGTGCGAGAGGAACGGAGCTTGATGCTGCTATGAAAAATTTTTCAAATATAAACACCTATTCCGGGTAAAGTGAGCACCAAAAAAATTGATTCGACTCCTTGAATGCAAGGAGATCAATTTAAACAAAAATTATGTGCGGTGCAAGACAATTCTTGAAACTTTGTAAAATTTTTGCTGCACCGGTTTGAGATCTCTAAACCAATTCTCATGAATTCACTTTTCCGCTAAAAAGCTTTGTAACCGGTATATCTCCTAATTAAAGAAGTCATCTCAATTCCGATATCTATTTAGATTAACACCTCCTCACACTTAATCAGCCAATTGCCTCAAAATTGGGCCTATTATAATCTTTTTGAAGGGATTCACCATGAAACAGGCAACTCGAATTGTACAGCTTTTGTCAACGTCTTCAATGTTAATTATAATTTGGGCGGCCATGCTCAACCAAACAATTTTTGCCCAAGAAAACGGCTATTGGGATGATCGCTTTACCGCTAATCCATCCTCTGATAATGACAGCTTCATTCACGCAATTGCAGTTACTGATAATGGAGATATGTACGCAAGCGGCCTTTTCCTTGGAGCGGCTATAAAAAAGTGGAATGGCGCCGGCTGGTCATCACTTGGTGGCAGTAATGGCTCAGTTTATGCACTTGCAATGGCGGGGAATGATATTTATGCGGGTGGAGATTTTACGACAATAGGCGGTATTCAGGCAAACCGTGTTGCCAAGTATAATCTCATTACACAAAGCTGGTCCGCCTTGGAAACTGATGGCGTTAATGGAATCAATCATCGTGTTGACGGATATTATCATCGTGTTTATGCATTGGCGGTTTATGGAAACCACTTATTTATCGGAGGCAATTTTACAACTGCCGGCAAGAAAAAAGTTAATAACATTGCCAGTTGGAACCTTGTGACCAAAACCTGGTCGGTTTTAGGAGGTGGGGTCAATGGCGAGGTGCATGCGATCAAGTTTAAAAATGGCGAAATCTACGTTGCCGGCGGCTTTACCTCCGCCGGAGGCGTGCCAGCAAATAACATCGCTAAATGGAATGGCCACGAATGGTCGGCTTTAGGCGATGGCGTCAACGGGCGAGTGAATGCCTTGACCGTTTGCGGCGATGATCTTTACGTCGGAGGCGGCTTTAGTCAAGCTGGCGGAAATACCGCCAGGAATATCGCCAAATGGAACGCCAAAGATAAAACCTGGTCGCCTTTGGGCGCTGGTGTTGACGGCGGTGTAACAGCCCTCGCCTCGGATGGTCACGTGGTCTACGTCAGCGGAGGATTCTTCTACGTTGATGAGATGCAGGCCGGCTTCATCGTTAAATGGGATCCAGCTAAAAGCTGCTGGTCTCTTGTGGGCAGCCGCAGACATGCCGAAGGTGGCGACGTTAATGGCCCCGTTTTTAGCATGCTAAATCGTGGCAACGAGGTCTATCTCGGCGGAAAATTCAGCCGCGCGGGCGGCAAGCCTTCCCAGCTTTTTGCCATCTGGCACGAGCCTGCTTCGCCAAAACCTCACGCGCCGGCATGGTCCAAAGTGCCGGACGTGGCGTTTCGCCATGATCGCACAACCCAGATCGAGTTGTATCAATATGTCACCGACACCGAGCACGATCTTCGCGGCGGCCTTAATTTTAGCGCGACCGTCATTAATTCGCAACTTGGAGCCAATGCGAATGATCTGAAAATTCGACTTGAAAAAGTAATCATGGGGCCTGGTGGCCGCTATGAGTACGCCAATTTCAGCGCGGCCAGGAATACGAGCGGCTTTTACACCGTCGTCTTTACCGTTACGGATGTCTGCGGCAACGCTGCTTCCGACACCATCCGCGTCACCGTTACACCCTTGAATGGCGCGCCGATTATTGCGCCATTGCCCGAACTCACCTTCAACGAAGACGACTCGCTGCTCCATCCCATTCGCAACTGGTATGATTACGTCACGGACGTTGTAAACCCCGACAGCGCACTGTTCTTCCGAATTTTTTCGAGTCGCGAAGTCAAAGCCGAGCGGCGCGACAAAAGTTTTCTTTTTACTGCCGCGCCTAACTGGTTTGGCGTGAGCCGGCTCAAATTGGTGGTCAGAGATCGCCGCGGGCTGGCCGACACCACGACGCTGGTGGTCAAAGTCAATCCCGTCAACGACCCGCCGGTGTGGCGAGACCTGCCGGATTCGCTGGTGCTCAAGCCCGGCGTGGCTACGACGCTGAACCTCTGGGAATTTGCCGACGACCTCGAAACGCCGGACTCGCTGCTGCATTTTAACTTTGTGTCTGGCAAACCAGGGTTCGATGTCGATTTCAACAAGAAAACCGGCAAGCTCAGCTTGAGCGCCGGCAGTAGGGGCCGGCTTTATGTGACCGTCCGCGATTGGAAACGCGCCGCCGCACGCGATACGATCTTCATTCGCGTGGAATCATCAAGCGTGACCAAAGTGGCTGCCGGCGGCGAGCAACTGCCAACCGAATTGGTGTTGCAGCAAAATTATCCGAACCCATTCAACCCCACAACGTTGATTCGCTTCGGCCTGCCGCAGGACGCCGAAGTGAAACTCGAAATTTTCAATCTCGCCGGCCAGCATGTCGCCACATTACTGAACGCGCGCAAAGCCGCGGGGTATCATGAAGTGATTTTTGACGCGGGGCACCTGCCGAGCGGAAATTATTTCACCGTGTTGCGCGCCGGCGAGGCGAGGCTGATGCGGCGGATTGTGTTGATGAAATAGCAAACCGGAGTGTCAAGCTTCAGCTTGACAACAACCTATAATAAAGGATTTATAAAACCAATGGCGAGAGGATTCATGCACAATTCAGGACGACGGTTGTTTCAGGCAGTGAGAGCGAGATTAATTTCAAGAGCAGCGGAGCGTTATCAATCACCTCTTCGTCAAAAACCTCAAAAACTTTTCTTGGCGTTGCCTTTGCGTCTCTGCGTCTTGGCATGCGCCTTTGCTTTCGGGAACTCGGCTTTGGCGCAAGGCCAGGAGATTATTTTTTCTGCCACCGGCGACGTGCCGTATAATCCTGCCGAGACGGCGACCTTTCAGCAACAGCTTGCCAATCACAACAAATACAGTCCCTCCGCATTTTTCGTGCACCTCGGCGATATTTTCCTCGGCGGCGAGCCGTGCGATAGCAGCAACTATGCGCCGATTGCCAACATGATGAAGAGTCTCGCCGTTCCCGCATACA
>Ga0247727_10009574_pt1 | contig 17483 bp, 23 predicted proteins | sample WisWelCaveWW1625_FD_202498 | JGI IMG/M metagenome (GOLD analysis project Ga0247727, IMG submission 202498) | Biofilm microbial communities from Wishing Well Cave, Virginia, United States - WW16-25 | ecosystem: Environmental > Aquatic > Deep subsurface > Groundwater > Cave microbial mat | place...
GACCTGAATCCAAAGTTTGCGCCGGCTCTTTCCAATCTCGGATACATTTATTTTCTCAAAACAGATTTTGTTTATGCTGAAAAACTTTTTGATGAGGCGCTGGCCCTTGATCCCGATTATGAGATGGCATTACTAAATAAGGGAGCATTATTGCTGCTGCAACGAAGGAAGAATGAAGCGGTTCAAATATTTGAACGGGTATTGGACATTAATCCATCCAGTGAGAAAGCTAAGTTGGCATTAAAGCAATTGAATTCCTTATAATTGATTTCTTTGCGCTGAATGAAAAGAAACAAGCGAACGAAATCAGCAGTAGCAATAATCATTCTTGCAGCAATCTTGGCTACTGCCGTTTACTTCTATCAGAAAATCAATGCTCCGAAAGTGCAACTACCGGAGGATGGATTTCTCTATGTTCCTACCGGCACTAACTATGAAGAACTGGTGGCTGTACTTGAAGACCAAAAATTTATTTCGGACAAGGCCTCTTTTGAATGGATCGCCAAACAGAAAAATCTACCCAACAATGTAAGGCCCGGCAGGTATGAAGTGAAGAGGAACATGAGCATCAAAAGTTTGGTCAGCATGCTGCGCAACGGCGAGCAAAAACCACTCAATGTGGTGATCAACAAGTTCCGGTTGAAGGAAGAACTGGCTGGCTTCATTTCTCAAAAGTTGGAAATTGATTCATTGGCATTACTGATTGGCCTGAATGATGAGGTGTATTTGAGGACTTATGGAATAACTCCTGAGACCAGTATGAGTTTGTTCGTTCCCAATACTTATGAGTTTTATTGGAACACTTCGCTCGATCGTTTTATGGAGCGGATGAAGTTGGAGTTTGATAATTTTTGGAATGACAAGCGCAGGCAAGAGGCAAATAAATTTCACTTAACACCTGAACAGGTAATGATTCTTGCCAGCATAGTCGAAGAAGAAACCAATTATGAGCCGGAGAAAAGTACTATTGCAGGCGTGTACATGAACCGTTTGCAAAAAGGAATATTACTTCAGGCCGACCCGACAGTAAAATTTGCACTAAAGGATTTCACCATCACCAGAGTGCTGACTGTTCATACTGAATATGATTCGCCGTATAACACTTACAGGTATTCAGGACTTCCTCCCGGTCCGATCTGCACACCTTCTATCAAAACGATTGATGCTGTGCTTAATGCAGAGACCCACAATTATCTTTACTTCTGTGCCAGCCCCGATAAAATCGGCACCCATGCATTTGCAAAAACTTTGAGAGAACATGAACTCAATGCAAAGAGATATCAGAAGTGGCTCAATCAGCAACGCTAAATTCTAAACTATAAACTCTAAGTTCTAGACTCTAAGTTCTAAAACCTAAGCGCTGTACCCCAAACCCTTCAAACTTTTCAAGCCCTTCAAACACTTTTTGCCAACCTGTAACTTGCGACCTTCAGCCTCAAACTTTTTATCTTCAACCTCAAACCCTTAATCATGTATTCACACGAAATCACCATCCGGGTTCGATATGGCGAAGCAGATATGATGGGCTACCTGTACTACGGATATTATTCCTTCTACTACGAGCAGGCAAGAGTGGAAACCATGCGCAGCTTGGGAATTCCCTATAAGCGAATGGAAGAGTTAGGGTTTTTACTTCCTGTCAGGGACTTGCATATTAAGTTTATTAAGCCGGCATATTATGATGATGTGGTACGAATCAAAACCACGATCAGAAAAATGCCGACTGTGCGGCACACGTTTGAATATGAAATGTTCAATGAAAGCAATGAGTTGATCAACTCTGCTGAAACAACGCTGGTGTACCTCGATAAGCAAACGCGCAAGCCCGTGGATTGCCCTGCATTTGTAAAAGACCTCCTACGATCGTATCTGTGATGAAGACCCTTATTGCAAATATCAGGCAGTATAGCGGATGGGATTCTGTTGTGGCCTTTTCAAAGCAAAGGGATTTTCCCGGAGCAAAAGGTGTTTCGGTGCATGAGGTGATTTCATTTTTCTTCCAGGAAATAAAAAGAGATGCCATCAACATCCGCGCGGGTTCGGTGGCGTTCAGTTTTACGCTTTCGTTGTTTCCCACATTGCTGGTGATATTTACTTTAATTCCGTACATCCCCATCCGGAATTTTCAGATCATTCTATTGGAAACGATAAATGAAGTGATGCCGGAAGAAGCATTCGGCTTTCTGCAGGAAACCATCAATGATATTATTACCCGTCAGAATTCGGGTTTGCTGGGTGCCGGCTTGTTGCTTGCTATTTACACTTCATCGCGTGGCGTGATCGGTATGATGAATTCTTTTGACAAGGCATATCCCTCTTTTCGGAAAAGAAAAGCATGGAATAAAAATTTAGTAGCCTTTAAGATTACCGGGCTGCTGTTCTTATTGCTGCTGATTTCTGTCGCGCTGATAATCGGTGGCGAATTATTTATCCGCCTCATTATGCACTGGATTCATAGCGAGGGAGCAGCTACCTACTTTTGGTTTACCCTGCTTCGCTTTGTGGTCATCTTCCTCGTTTATTATGTGGGCATATCGCTCATTTATGTTTATGGTCCTGCTACGCAGAAGCGCTGGAAATTTTTTAATGCCGGATCTATACTTGCCGCCGTGATGAGTGTGCTGGTTTCAATTATTTTTTCCTGGATCATCAATCAATTCGGTCAATTCAATAAACTATATGGTTCCATCGGCACGGTCATCGTGCTGATGTTATGGATCTACTACAACGCCGTCACGCTGCTCATCGGTTTTGAACTGAATGCGGCTATTGATGTGAACAAGCACAATCTGCTGACGAAATCGAAAACGGCAGAGGCATAGCACCTTCTTCTTCCGTTTATCCTTTCTCCGTTTATCTTTGCCCAAATCTTAACGATCCTTGCAGCCGCGTATCATTCTTGATTCAAAGAAGTTTGCGCTCACTATTAACCGGCTTTGTTTCCAATTAATCGAAAATCATAAGGACTTCGAGAGGGCAGCGCTCATCGGCGTGCAACCACGGGGTATTCATCTTTCCAGGCGTATTCACAAACGGCTGACGGAGATTGTGCAGCACGATGTGCATTACGGAATTATTGATCCCACTTTTTATCGCGATGACTACCGCAAATCAGAAAAGCAATTAACACCCAATGCAACGGAGATTCCTTTTTCATTGGAAGGAAAAAAAGTAGTGCTGATAGATGATGTTCTTTTCAGCGGAAGAACCATTCGCTCCGCCATGGATGCTCTTCTCGATTTTGGCCGGCCCGAAAAAATAGAATTGTTAGTGCTGATTGATCGCCGATACACGCGCGACCTTCCTATACAGCCCGACTATGTAGGAAAAACAATTGACTCGCTCACATCAGAAAAAGTAAAAGTAGAGTGGGAGCACGTAGATGGCACCGATCAGATTTGGATTGTTCCTAAAAATACTTCCGCATGAAGGCCCTCAGTGTGAAACATCTCCTTGGCATCCGGTATCTTACTGAGGAAGATATAGAACTGATTTTTACAACGGCAGATGAATTTAAAGAAGTGCTGAGCAGACCGATTAAAAAAGTTCCTTCGCTGCGTGATACTACGGTAGTTAATCTCTTCTTCGAAAGTTCTACCCGTACCCGTATTTCTTTTGAGCTGGCAGAAAAACGACTGAGCGCTGACATCATCAACTTCTCTGCATCCGCTTCATCACTTAAGAAAGGAGAGACATTGATTGATACAGTGAGTAACATTCTCGCTATGAAGGTGGATATGGTGGTCATGCGGCATCCGAGTCCGGGCGCGCCAGTTTTTCTTTCGAAGTACATTGATGCGAGCATTATCAATGCAGGCGATGGAACTCATGAGCACCCCACACAAGCGCTACTCGATGCTTTCTCTATCCGGGAAAAACTGGGATCAGTACAGGGAAAGAAAATCGCCATTATCGGCGACATCAGGCATTCGAGAGTTGCGCTCTCAAATATTTTTTGTTTGAAAAAGCTTGGCGCAGAAGTAATGGTATGCGGTCCGCCTACGCTTATTCCGAATTACATTGATTCATTGGGAGTAAAGGTGGAGTATGATGTGAAGAAGGCATTGCAATGGTGCGATGCCGCCAACTTGCTGCGCATTCAACTGGAGCGGCAGGAAATACAGTACTTACCATCTTTGCGCGAGTATGCACTTTACTACGGTATCAATAAGAAGATGCTGGATGATTTGGGAAAGGAAATACTGATCATGCATCCGGGACCGATTAACAGGGGAGTAGAAGTAACAAGCGATGCTGCTGATTCAAAACATTCAATCATTCTCGACCAGGTGGAGAACGGAGTGGCTATTCGAATGGCAGTATTGTATTTACTAAGTGGGAGAAAAGAATCCAATTAGTTCGTGGCTACACCGGAAAGAAAGCATCTTCAAAGTGATTGATCTTCGGTAGCCCATTGCCGAACACGATAGCGATTACATCAAACCGTACTTCCATATCTTGTTTCCGTTTCGACATATATTCTTCTGCTGCCCTCACCAAATGGCGCTGTTTCGCCTTATTTACTGCTACTTCGGGGTGCTGCACATCATCACCGGTGCGGGTCTTTACCTCTATAAATACCAGTGTATTTCCCTTGCGCGCTATGAGATCCACCTCCTTGTGCGAATACCGCCAATTCCTTTCCAAAACAGCATATCCCTTGTTCTCCAAAAAATCTTTGGCCAATGCTTCTCCGTTTTCACCTAAATCATTATGTTTACCCATTCAATTCTCCAAATAGCAATTACTAACTATCAATTACCTATTGACCAAATAAACTCAAAATAATCAAGAACAAAATACTAATATTTAACAGGTCATTCGAACATTTTTTCAATTGTAAATTGTTTGATCAATTCCTGCCTGCCGGTAGGCAGGGATAATTGGTTGTTGGATATTTGAATCTTAATTTTGAAAACGCTTACCTGAAAATAATTTCTATGATGAATCAACTAATTTCAGAGTTCACTAACCAGATGGCAGAAGCCATTGAAATAGGAAGAGAAGCAAAGCTTACTCCCCGGAAAAAAGATCTCCGCAATGTAGTGATTGCCGGGCTCGGCGGCTCAGGCATCGGCGGCGACTTAGTGCGCGAACTGATTGCAGAGAAAATGAAAGTGCCGTTCGAAGTGTGCAAAGATTATCACCTGCCCGCATTTGCGAATGAACATACTCTTTTAATTGCATCTTCTTATTCCGGGAATACAGAAGAAACTCTTCATGCCTTAAAAGAAGCCATTGACCGCGACTGTAAGATTGTTTGTATTTCATCCGGCGGTTCACTCATTAGTTTGGCGAAGAAAGCCGGGCTCGATTACATCCTGATTCCTTCGGGCAAGCCCCCACGCGCCTGCCTTGCTTATAGTTTCATTGCACAACTATTTATTCTTTCGAGAACCGGGTTGATTGATGATGGATTTGTTTTTGGTATTGAAGAAGCGATTGCTCATTTGAATAATGAAGAGAAGAAAATAATGAAGGATGCAAAGCGTATTGCTAAAAAACTGTATAAGAAGATCCCGGTTATTTATGCTGCGGCCAACATGGAGGCGGTGGCTGTGAGATGGAGACAACAGATCAATGAAAATTCTAAGATGCTGTGCTGGCATCATGTGATTCCGGAAATGAATCATAACGAACTGGTCGGTTGGCGCACGCCCGGAAAGTATGCCGTAGTGTTCCTGCGCAACGATACCGATTACTCCCGCATTCAGCAACGCATCAACATTGCAAAAAATATTATCAGCCAGTACACCCCGCACATCATCGAAGTGTACAGCAAGGGGGAATCACTGATTGAGAAGCACCTCTATCTCATTCATCTTGGCGATTGGGTCAGCTTCTTCCTTGCAGAGTTAAGAAAAGTGGATCCGGTGGAAGTGAATGTTATTGAATACCTGAAGGCAGAGTTGGCGAATTAAGGTCGCGTTGAGTCAATCAAATAGTTGCCGTATCATAAACTAATAATGATAGCAGTCATTCCGAATTTATTTCGGAATCTCGTATAAAATTCCGGATGCTGAAACAAGTTCAGCATGACTGAATCATATTTGAACGGCCTCATTGTTTAACTTTACTTTTAAATGTAACTCCTTATGCAAGCTGTAATCAAAGTGAAGCCAAAAGAATTAAACGGTCGTCTGCTAAAGAAGATTAGAGAATTAGTAAAGGATCGGAAGGATTTGGATATTACGATAAGTATCCGCGATCAGAACGATTCATTCCTTCGCAAGCTCGATCAATCCATTGATCAGTTGAATACTGGTGGCATCAGTTTTACGGCAGAGGAGTTTGTTGCTTATGCTCCGTCTCTCAGTTACACTTGAAGGTTTCATTTATCCATCTTGCGTTCAAACAGTAGAAGTCAGAATCTCGCTTTCTATATTTACATCCTACTGCATCAATATCCGCAGCGAATCTTTCAATCCCTGCGTAAAAATCTCGCGACCGAAAGCCGGTGCCTCTAACTTTACTTCGCGGAAATTGGTCTCATCCCTTGAAGTAAATGCTTTGTCGTTGTCCACATCAATAGCCGTCTTGACAAGAATTGTTTTTGTTTCGGGATAGTAGAAGTAATCAAAGAACTGCTCATTCTCCGGAGTTACCTGCACCAGGTTTCTTCCATTCTGATCAGAAATAAAAAGCATGACGGCATCTTTTGAATTGTATTTCCTGTCGTCGTTAATATCTTTCTTAACAATGCGGAAGAAAATCATTGGCTTCACATATTCATTGTGAATGGCAAAGGAGAGAATGTGCAGTGTGTCGCGGGTTAGGGGATAAGTGGAACCGGTGACTTTATGATAAAACAGGAGATTGCGGATATCAAAATCTTCCTCCCGCGTGTTTATGAATTCATCCTGTGCATGCCGATCCCATTTCTTATTAGCATCGTTTTGTTTGAAATAGCTGCTCAATTCAGCATCTGGCATTTTACCATTTGTATTTTGGTCTTGATCTTCTTCCTTGAGTTTGTCGCCCGTAATCTTTGGATTGTAATTACCTCCGACAGGAAACAAAAGAACACTGTCCAGGCCGTAGCTGATAGGATTACCGATTACAAGCGATATATTATCAGGTGGAATTACATCAGGAGTACTCTTGCAGGAAACAATCAGAGTTAGAAGGAGAACAGAATAGGTTAGTTTTTTCATAGGTTAAAGGTTTTGAATCAAGATTAACGCTGAAGCATAGAGAATATTATGCGAAGGTACTTTCATTGTTGTTTTGCTTTTCTAAAGAGAACTGTTTCTGCAATGATTACTGCTATGGAGCAAACAAAATAATACGGTAACGTAATCCACCACACAAAGCTCGTATCGAATACATTCCAACTCCTCATAAAAACCGCGAATACAAGGTAGATTATTGCGTAACAAATCAAACAGAGTAGAATTACTTTTTGTCTTTGTAATTTTAATGGAGTCGTGAAAAAATAAATAATAAAGGTGAGGAGAATTGGTACAGGAAATGAAAAGACGATTCCATACTTTATCATGAATAACCAGAGTAAAATAAAATCTGAAAGTAAGCCTTCGGAGTCCTTGCTAACTAAACCAAGTATAGCGAACCCAATTAGGGGCCCGATAAATGTTGTGAATAGCCAAATAAACATCGCCTGCCCAAAGGCGCGAAGCCATAATTTCCATTTTGGAGTTCCTTCAGTCACAGTTTTGCTCAGGTTCACTTCTCAAAGCTATCAAAAGAAACATCTCTCGCAGATTTCGCTGAATGCGCAGATTGTTTTCTGCGCTGATCTGCGTAATCTGCGAGAGAAAATTCATTTGATTCTTTCTAATTTTTTCCTGAAAATCCTTTCCGAAATGAAAACCGCCAATAGTATAAGTATTAGGTAAAGAACAATAGGCCACCAAATATCATTATTGAACCGATCATTCCGAGTATTGTTCATGAATTCGATAATAAGTAAGAACAGAAACCAACAAGTGACACATAGAATCAATATACTATACCACCTTGGTTTTGGAGATCGGGTGAGGAAATATATTACAAGTGTAAGAACTATCGGGACTGGAAATGAAATAATTACTTCACCTAAAGCAATCAATCCCCAAAGACCTATAAATTCTGACGGAGTGTCGTTAAGATAGAGTCCTTGCAATGACGAAATTAGGTCAATGATTCCTGCACCAATGATGATTGTGAACACCCAAATAAACATCGCCTGCCCAAAAGCGCGAAGCCATAATTTCCATTTCGGAATTCCAATTGTCACAGAATTCCCAAATTTCGAATTAAACACCCACGCATCACAATAAAGATGCAACAAGTTCGTTGCAATTTTTGTTATTCCAACCCAAACTCTTTTCGTTATGAAAAAGAAAGTTCCTTTCAAAAGAAAAAAGAAGAAGGGCAGCGCTTCCTTGCCCAAAAAATTGACAGAGAATATTCTGCCACAACCCTCCGTTATTCCTCCTGAAAATGTCCCGCTGCCTGATGCGCAGCAAAAGCCACCTGAAACTTCTTCAACTCCTCCCACTCCGCCACCGCATCGCCGTCAGCATCAGCGCCGAACGGTAAATATTGGTGGCCTGATGTGGACTCCGCACCAGGCGCATATCCTTCAAATGAGTTCCAGGTCCGAATCGCGAAAAAGAATTGCACCGGCATTAGGAATTACAAAGAATACATTGAATACCGAAATGGACGGCATCTATCACGATCTCGGTATTCATTCCAAGGAAGAATTTATAGGATGGTGCATACTCAGTGGAGTAAGGGATATGATTCTTCCACCCGATGAATAAATTCTTCAAAACTGCGTGCGCATAGTAATACGTTCTTACTACTACGTTTTAGGTATTGCGGTTAACAGGATAATGTAAAAGATTTGCCTCCGCGTTCTTTACCATCATGTTTCAATTCGGAAGTCAGGAAGGATAGGGGTTACCGGAGAAAGGTGGAGTTATACTGGTGCCGGTAGAAGTTATCCTTAGTCCGGTACAGGTCATAATTAGTCCGATATAAGTTATACCGGCTCCGGTACAGGTTAGAATTAGACCGTTATGAGTTATACCGGCTCCGGTACAGGTTAGAATTAGACCGTTATAAGTTATACCGGCTCCGGTACAGGTTAGAATTAGACCGATATAAGTTATAGCGGCTCCGGTACGGGTTATAATTAGTCCGGTATAAGTTATAATTAGACCGGTACAACTTATACCGAAACCAATATAAAAGCACTGCTTCTATATTCAAACTGAAATTAGATGGTTTAAAGGCCTGAATACTAAATACATACTTGAAAACAACTAAAATCAACAATCATGGCAAAAAATGAAGATTTCATTCCCGATGATGACCCCGGTTTTTTCGACTGGCAGGATAATTATGTGACAATGGTGGTGGCCAATTTTCTCGCCTGGCTCATTCCCTTAGCGGCTAAAGATGATTTGGTGGCAAAGCAAGCTGCTTATGTTCCGCTCTACAATGCCATTAAGGTAAAGAGCAACCGCACTACGGCTCAGGTGGGTGCGCACCGCGCGGGCAGATTTACGTACGAAAAGTATCTGCGCAGTTTTAATAAGCAGTACACGCTGTTCAATAATGCTATTACGATTGAAAAGAAACTGGAACTGGAAATTACAGTGCCCGATACAGAGCCGAGTAGCCGCAAGGCCATTGAGACCTCGCCTTTTGTAAAACTTTTTGCCAGTGCCGGTGCGCGCATTAAGGCGGAATGCCGGGTTGACAACGACAGCAGTCGCGCCAGTATGCACCCCGATGCCGATGAGGTGGAAGTGGCGTATGAAATAGGTACTGATCCCGCCGGCTGGGAGAAGTGCACTAAAAAAATCACGAGTTCAAAAGCGAGGTTCTTCATTCCGTTTGCATCGGAAGATATTGGAAAGAAAGTTTATTTCTTTTTCCGCTGGAAGAATAAAACCGACGAGAGCAAGAGCGGCCCTTTCACAGCTAAGATGCAGATTACGGTGACGGATTGATTGAAGTTCCCTGATCATTTTTCTCTCCGGAATTATACTTTAACAAAGATGAATTATCCGGTGCAACAGTAATGTTGTACCGGATTTCTTTTTCAGTGTACGATGGATTGCTGCGGTTTCTTCTTTGCAAGACTGGAATGTAGTAGAATGGGGGGCGTTGGTCTACCCTATTCTTCGGGAGGTCTAATTGTTTTGGTAGCTTGTATAAAATAAGCGTAACTTCATGCTATGAATTAACCCAAAAACCAATTTCCTATGAAAAAACATTTTACCCAAACTGTTTTACTGCTGCTTTTTGTTTTCCCGTTTTATTCCAATGCGCAAAGCTGGTGCGAGCCGGCAGTGTTACCCTATTCGGCGGCCATGCCCGGCATTACCAATTTTACATTGAATGATATTAACCGCACATCGGCCGATCTGGAAAACATAAATAACAACTATGTGAATACAGGATTGACTACTACGCTTCAGCAAGGTCAGACGTACAATATCAGCATGACCTTTACGATTGACGGAAGCATTTCGCCACACATGAATCTCCGTGTATGGCTCGACTACAATCTCGATCACACTTTTGAAGATCCCGGTGAAGAATTGCTGACGGTTGATCATCTCGCTGCGGGCACTTTTCAGGGATCATTTACTGTGCCTACCAGTTCAATCATCGGAACCACGCGGTTGCGTGCAACGGCTAAGATGTGCAGCCATGGCGGACATACTCTGCCAACGCCTTGCAACATTCCGGCCGATCCGCTTGGCTATCACGGCGAGATTGAGGATTATGGAATCATACTCGAAGCAGGCACAGGCATTACCCTGCCTGTTAATTTGCTGAGCAGTGTTTCTGTATTTCCGAATCCTGCAAGTGAAAACGCTGTTGTTGATTTTACATTGAACACTCAGTCGGATGTCGTCATGGTATTAACCGATGTATCGGGAAGAATGATCTGGCAGAGTGAAGAAGCCATGCTTTCAGCAGGAAGACATTCGATGACGATTAACGTGGAAGAACTTTCGGCAGGACTTTATACTCTTCGGATTCTAAATGGTAAAGTTTCTGCCAGTACTCCGATAGCCATTGTTATCAATTAGTTTGTCAGGGATTTTTTAATTAGAGAAGGCGAGAGGTCTTTACCGATCTTTCGCCTTCATTATTTTTATCAAATGAAAGTGGCGCAAAAATTATTTTGTACGGCTGCAGTTATACTTTATATCTGCTCCTGTACAAAGCAGGATCCGGTAATTTGTGAGGAAGTTACTTATGCTGCAGATGTAGTTCCCATCATTCAAACACATTGCGCCATCAGCGGATGTCATGTGGCCGGTTTTACTCCCGGCGATTACAACCAATACATTGTGCTGAAGCAAAAAGTAGATAGCGGCACGTTCCAGTTATTGGTTCTCAATCTGCAAACCATGCCACCCGATGAAACACTCACCGAAAATGAACTTGATATTTTGCAATGCTGGGTAGATGCAGGGGCGCCGGAGAATTGAGTGTTATACAGCCTTCTTCTTCAAATACACCGCATCAAAATCATAAATCAACTTTAGCCAAACACCATTGCTCATCGGTGCCTCTGAGTTCTTGCAGCAGTTAATAAAGTAATCGCTGGTTCCATTACTTCCCAACCCCAAACTACCCGGCAGTTGCCTACGGGATCGTGACAGCTTGCCGGGTAGTATTACCAAACCAACCATGAGTAGGTTGTATCTTTAATTCACCTCAAAGAACAATCGAATCATCAACACAAAAAAAATTATTAGACCAATCTGTAAAATGAATAGACAAAGAAAAAAAGTAGGGCTGCCAATTAGTAAGTTGGAATGCATCTTCAATAGCGGTGTTGGTCGAGCAGTTGAAGGAGTTTGTCTATCCGCTGCAGGGAGAACTGATACGAATCGTATCTTCGAATCTCTATGGCGGGTTGGTTAATTCAGGATGAGTGGCTGGCAGCACGCGGCACAAGGCGCATGCTGATGCATTTGATCTTTTGGATTATATGGCTGTCGGGTCCGTTTTTCGATATACTTAATCTCTATGGATTGCGGGGTTCCTTTCCTTACCTGTTGGTTGTGGCAGGCACACAGATTCCGATGGCCTACTTTCATTTGTATTTCTTAGTTCCGGTTTTTCTTTTGAAGAGAAAATATTTAATCTATGGCCTCTCGGCTGTGCTGCTCTTGTTTGGTTATTCGTATGCCAACTTCTATTCCCTGCTTGCCATACCGGATAGTTGGCTCGATACCGGTTTGCATTATTACATCCACGAACTGAATGCAACGTACGATGTGTTTGAGGGATTAACTGTCATTATCGCCACTTCGGGATTAAAGTATACGTGGCAGGCATTGGCTAACAGGAATAAGATGCTTCAGTTGCAAAAAGAAAATTTGGCTCTGGAGTTGAATGCTTTAAAGGCGCAGATCAATCCACACTTTCTGTTTAACACACTGAATAATATTTATTCGCTTGCGCTGCAGAAATCGGATCTCACTCCGGCGGTAATTTTAAAACTGAGTGAAATGATGCGCTATGTTTTGTATGAATGTAATTCGGGACCTGTGGCAATTGAAAAGGAGATTCGTTTCCTGAATAACTATATCGAGTTGGAAAAAATCCGGCACGCTGAGCATTCCGGGCAAATCAAGTTTGAATTGGATGGCGTGCCCGATGAAGGCCGGATAGAGCCGCTGCTGCTGATTCCGTTGGTAGAGAATAGTTTTAAGCATGGACTGAATGCACAGGCAGATGGCGGCTGGGTAACTATTCAACTTCGTTATCATCAAAAGAATCTGATGCTCGATGTGAAGAACAGTATTCCAAAAAACAAAATGAAGATCAACGGAAAGCATGGCATCGGGCTGGAGAATGTGCACAAGCGGTTAGAATTAGTGTACCCTTCAAAGTATAAGCTGAGCATTGAGCCCGAACTTCAATCCTATCATGTGAACCTCGAACTAAAACTGAATTGATATGCTTCGGTGTATGATTGTAGATGATGAACCGCTGGCGCAGGAGGTGCTGGTGAATTATGCACTTCGCATCGGTGAACTTGAAGTGGTCAAGAAGTGTAGCAGCGCGGTGGAAGCATTTCAGTGGCTGCATAAAGAAAAAGTGGACCTCATCTTTCTCGACATTCAAATGCCTCAGATTGATGGCTTATCATTTCTGAAATCACTAAGCAATCCACCGGCAATAATTCTCACCACCGCGTTTCCGAAATATGCAGTGGAAGGATATGACCTTGATGTGGCGGATTATTTATTGAAGCCCGTCTCCTTCGAGCGCTTCATGAAATCAGTAAACAAAGTGATTCAAAAACGGAAGCAACCTGAGCAAGGAGAGCTTAAGAGCAGGAACGAATACATCTTCCTGAAAGTAGATGCCCGGTTGGTGAAAGTGAATTATACCGACATCATTTACATTGAAGGAATGAAGGACTACCTGAAAATATTTACCGGCCCGCGCCCGCTTGTAGTACATCAGACCATGAAGAAGATTGAAGAATCGCTTCCGGGCGATCAGTTCATTCGAATTCACAAGTCATACATCGTATCGCTGCGCTCCGTCATAAGTATTTCGGGCAATATGGTGAGCATAGGGGAGAAGGAAATACCGATTGGCGCCATCTACAAGGAGCAATTGATTAAGACCGTATTCAAACTGAATAACTAATTACAGTCCGAGTTCTTTCAATTCCGCCGACTCAAAAATCACTTTCGATGTTTCGCGGTTGGCAATGGTGAGCATGGCCTTAGCAACTGTTTTACCATGAATGGGCTTATACTTTTTAAGGCCTCCCACCAGGAAGATACGGACCAATTTCACCATGCCTATTCCAATTCGCTCACCAAGCCGGAATTCTTTTCTATTACCTGTGAGAATGGAAGGCCGGATAATTTTTAAGGATGTGAAAGGAAGTGCCAGCAGGTCGCGTTCCATTTCTCCTTTTGTACGCAAATAGAAATTGCGTGAGTTGGGATTCGCACCGACAGACGACACCACTACAAAATTCTTCACACCATTTTCACTTGCCATTTTAGCAATCTTCAATACCAAATCATAATCAACAGCTCTGAACTTTTCTTTTGAACCTGCTTTTCTGATGGTGGTACCGAGGCAGCAAAACAAATCATCGCCTTTGACCAGGTGGCTGAACGATTCAGGATGATCAAAATTAACAAGGTGTTTCTCCAACTTGATACTCTTGATGTGCATTGGCCTTCGCAGAAAAAGCTTCACAGCACTATAACGCGGATCGCTGTTCAGTTTCGAAACAAGATAATGACCCACAAGCCCGGTGGCTCCGAATAGCAAAGCAGTTTTCACGCGGATGAAGATTTCAGAATACGAAAAGTAGTCAAAAATAAAAAGAGCCGCTGATTTAGTGGCGGCTCTCTTAATGAATTCAATCGGGAAGTATCAACTCTTCCACTTAATAGTGCAACCGATGGCTTTCGTTTCCGTGATGGCCGGCTTCTCGCCTTTGGCAATAGCCATCAAAGCATCTTCCACATATTTTTTTGTTACCGCACCGGCATCTTCCGTGTTATCATCAATGGCGCCGATGTATGCCACTTCAAAACTCTTATCATTTCGTTTCAACAGGAATACATGTGGCGTGCGCATTGCTCCAAATGCTTTTGCCACCGATTGATCTGCATCATGCAGGTAGGGAAAAGTGAATCCCTTTTCTTTTGAATAACTAACCATCTTATCGTACGAATCGGCAGGTGCCTTCACTGCATCGTTGGAGTTGATGGCAACTACAGGAAAGCCCTTGGAAGAATATGTTTTCTGCAAATCGAGAATTCTTTTCTCATACGCCTTGGCGTAAGGACAATGATTGCAGGTAAAAATGACAATTATACCCTTCGAATCTTTATAGCTGCTCAAAGAAATCATTTTGCCATCTACATTCTTCAGAGTGAAATCGGATACGTTATCACCAATTTTGTAACCGGTGCTGGTAAATGAAAGTAATCCGGCGAAAACCAAACTTGTAAGCAATAAAAGACCAATTGATTTTTTCATGTTCTGTAGTTTTATTTTTTAGTTAGGAATTTTTTTTTCAATGAATTTTTTTAAGTCGGAATAGCTGGCGAATGAAAAATATTGTGCGCTTCTTTCCCCGTCCGGTTCAATCAACAGTGTGTAAGGAATGGCGCCGCTCCATTTCGTATCAACCTGGTCAATCCAGTTATCACCTTTCTCATTTACCTGGTAAAGTTCACCGTCTAATTTCAGTTCGGTCACTTTCTCCAAAACATCATTGTGCTCGCGCACAAAATCAACTGAAACAAATATCCATTCCACCTTCCGGTTTTTCCAGTCGTTCTTCAACTGCATGAAATAAGGAATTTCGTCTACGCACGGTTTGCACCACGATGCCCAGAAGTTAATCACTTTAACAGAATCACTTTTCTGGTCAAGAATTCCCTTCAATTCCGGCAATGAAATAAACCTCACATCCTGCGCCGGCGATTGATGCACAGGTAAAAGGAATACAACGAGGATTATGAGTTGAAATACTAGTTTCATTTAGCCGGCAAAAATCGGAAATGTTTGCTAAACAACTTTCATTCCATACTTTTCTAATTCAGAACCGCATCTCTTAAAACGGGAAAGATATATGGCCTGTGCAGATTGGAGCACCAATGAAAGCAGTAAATTCAGAAGTCGAACCGGTGCTGTAAATATTCGATGCTCGTGGCAAATGCATCATCGGCCATTACTTTATTGTACCTCGGATTGCTTGGGTTTGCAAAGGCATGATCAGCAGCATAAGTTTTCAGGATAAAAAAATTGTTAGCGCCTGTCATCCCTTCCGTAAATGCATCCACCTTCTCTTTCGTGATCCATTCATCCTGCTCGGGCCAAATGAACAATACATCGTTTGCCAGCTTGGCTAACTTCATCGGATCCGATTCAGGCATGCCATAATAGACCACGCATCCAATTCCGAGTTTCTCAATCATGATACTGGCCTGCATACTCCAGCCACCTCCAAAGCACCAGCCGATCGTTCCGATCTCTGCCTTGTTGCCAACATAACTGATTGCACCCTGAATTATTTTTCGTATCCGGTCCTCTGAAGCGGCCTGCATGAATGTAGCAGCACTATCCGGGTTGGTGGCCACCTTCCCGTCATACAAATCCAATGCAAGCACATTAACTTTTTCCAGGTTTTCAAAATACTTCTCACTTTCCTCTCTGATGTGATCATTCAATCCCCACCACTCATGAAAAACAAACAGCCAGTTCTTAGTTGACTTCTCTGCTTTGATCTCAAAAGCACCGGCAGTTAGTCCGTCAGAAGTTGGAAAGGAAATCATGTTTCCTTTTCCGTGATAAACAAAATGATCAGGCGATTGGTGTGCATGAGCAAAGTGAGGATTGCTACCCAATGCAGAAAATGATTTCAGTGTTTCCTTTGAATTATTGTTTTGATTGCAACAGGCAAGTAACAGGCAACCGGCAATGAGTGAGTATTTATTCATCCGATGTACGTTTGATATTACGAAGCGATGGTACTATTATGCTGCGGGAGCGTGCAGTTAAACATCCACCTGATGCCGAATGGGTCGGTGCACATGCCGAATCTTGCACCCCAGAATGTATCTTGTAAGGGCATACTGATAGTTCCGCCGGATGAAATTCTTTCGAAGGCCAATTTTTGTTCGGCCACATCTGTAAAGTTCAGCGACATGGCAAAGTTAGTCCCCTGCACCACCTGCTGATCGGGCATGGAATCGGAAGCCATAATTACTTCGCCATTCGGCAGGTGAAACTCTGCATGCATGATTTTGTCTTTCGTTTCTCCCGCAGCCGGCATCGGCGACTGGCCAAATGTTTGCAGTCCTTTTATTTCACCTCCTAAACAGTTCTTATAAAATTGAAGTGCCTGCAAACAGGTTCCATTAAAGTGAAGGTAGTAGCTAAGTTTCATGATGTTTGTTTTTATCGGAATGAAAAATAGAAAAAATTTTGGTAGTCATGATTCAACTTCATCATCTGATGATCCACATGACCTCGCCGCAGATTAATCCGCCGAGCATTCCCATAAAAAGAACATGACGATAATCTTTCGTAAAGATGGCCTCGGGCAAACTCAGTAAAAATCCAATGATAATTCCTGTCAGCCAACTGTAAAGATTAAAGTCGGCGGTGAAAGTGAGCAATCCAATGGCGAACCGGTTGATGAATGATACGGTCATTGCAACCGGCTTATTTTCATAACCACTTTGAAATTTTGGAATCATCGCCAATACGCCAAAAGCAATTCCGGCAATTATTCCCTGCACTACAATATTCAGTTCCATAGATAAAGCGAAGTAAGGTAAGGAAGATTGTTTTGAAGAAGGAAATTCAATAGTAAATCAATTGGGTTGCGGATTCAAGTTCCAAGTGCGACAAAGTTATTTTGATTTAGTTGATTAAAGAATGCCTGCAAAGGAGTATTCCATTGCAGCGATTTACGGGGCCGGTTGTTTAATTTATTTTCAATTCGTTTC
>Ga0247727_10009575_pt1 | contig 17483 bp, 12 predicted proteins | sample WisWelCaveWW1625_FD_202498 | JGI IMG/M metagenome (GOLD analysis project Ga0247727, IMG submission 202498) | Biofilm microbial communities from Wishing Well Cave, Virginia, United States - WW16-25 | ecosystem: Environmental > Aquatic > Deep subsurface > Groundwater > Cave microbial mat | place...
CATTATAATACTTTGCTTTTACATTATAATCCTCAATCTGCCTAATAATTTTTTTTTTCCAATCGTCATTTTCCGCTAATTTAACATCTCTTATTAATTCAACTTGCTTGTGTTTCTGCAAGGGGGTAATAATAAATTGCCAGCCCTCCCCTGGTTTCAGGATTCTGTTTCTGTTTATCCATCCATGCCTGATATACTGCACATCATCAAACAAGATGAAGCGATCAACACTTTTTATCAGTTGAAAATATCCTATATAAGGAAAAAAATAGGGTTGCATAATTCCAATACGCATTCGAAAAAATTATTTTGCAGCAATATTTATAATTTTAGAAATCATTTCTACTTCTGTTTCTGACAAATCGTGATAAAGCGGAAGGCAGAAAACTCTTTTTGATACATCATCTGCAACAGGCATACTAACATTGTCAACATAATCCAATTTGTTTAAGGAAGGGTAAAAATATCTTCTCGGAAATATTTGCTGTGCATTTAAAGCATCGCGCACTTGCAATAATTTTTCTTCGGTGGGAAAAAGGACCGGGTAATACGAGTAATTGTGAACAACATCCTTGTGAAGCACGGGTTTTTGAAGACCAAGTGAAATAAGTTTTCTGTCATAGATTTCACTCAGCAATTTCCTGCGTTCAATCAATTCTTTTATTCTTGTAAAAACACAAAGCCCCATTGCTCCATGAAGTTCGGATGTTTTTCCGTTAATTCCTATTCCAGAAAAATTTTCCTGTCCTTTGTGTCCGAAATTCATCATGTAAGAAATTTTGTGCGCGAGTTCATCATCATTGGTTACAATAGATCCTCCTTCACCCGTATGAAAAAGTTTGGTGGCGTGAAAACTCATGGTTGAAATATCTCCGTGATGTAAAATGGATTTGCCTTTATACGTTACTCCAAAAGAATGTGCTGCATCATAAATTACTTTCAACTTGTGTTTATCAGCAATCTTTTGTATTGCTTCTACATCACAGGGAATTCCGTACACATGGGTGGCTACTATAGCAGAAGTGGTTTCTGTGATAGATCGTTCAATAAGTTTTGTATCAAGAGTAAAAGTGGAAGAATCTATATCTACAAAAACAGGTGTGCAATTCTCCCACGCAATCGAGGAAGTAGTGGCAACATAAGAAAAAGGAGTTGTAATAATTTCTCCTTTTAGCCCAAGTGCTTTTATTGCAATCTGAAGGGCAACAGTGCCGTTGCTTACAAAAAATAAATGCTTGACTCCAAAATATTCTTTGAGTTTTTTTTCAAGTTCTCTAACAAAAAGTCCGTTGTTAGTAACCCATGCTGTAGCCCATATTTTTTTTAAATACTTATTGTATTCGGATAATGGAGGCAGATAAGTTTTAGTAACTGGTATCATTCAAATAAAATCTTATAGCACAATCAAGTATTATCCAAATAATTAATTGCAAATGCAAAACAAAACACTTTCTTCCGCATGCATTGTGTAATGATTAAAATAAAATTTATATCCAATATTCAAATTATTTAAATATTTGGGAATAGTTTTATAATCACTTATTCGGTGATACAAAGAGATTGCCAATTTTGGCTTAAATTTCAATAAGGATTGTTCCGCCCCTTTTAATGCATCAAGTTCTGCCCCTTCAATATCCATTTTGATAAAATCAATTTTTTCTATTTTGCCATTTAAGACCAATTCATCTATTGTTACAGTAGGTATAACACTAGATTTATCGCTTATTTTTTTCATACTAACATTGGTGCCGGGTCCATTTGATTCATAAAAAACAGGAACATCCGACTTTGACCAAAGTGGATTAGGAAATAACACTATACGGTTTTCTATCGATGGATTGAGAGAGACATTTAGCGATAAAACTTCCATATTTTCAGGAACAAATTCAAAAACATAGACTTTTCCATTTTCACCTGCATGATGTGCAAAAAAAACAGCAGTGTCCCCCCAACATCCATCTGCATCAATTACATAGTCTCCCCTATTAACTTCAACTTTTTTATTGCTGCCATTATAGAAATAACATTTATATACAAAATTATAATACACTGTTGTTGGTCTTAAATAAAGATCAATCGGATAACTTAAATGATGAAGATTGTGTTTATGCAATTTCCATTCATACTTATTACTTGTTTGGAAGTAGTCATCTTTTGACACAATTTTATTTTCAATATTGGAAACGCCATTCCAGAAATCCGGATTATTCATAGGGAGTTTTATTTTTTTATTTCCCAGTATACGAAACGCACATACCTTGACTAATAACTCGCGCGAATAATCATCTTCTAACATTGCATATAAACCTTCAAAGTATTTAATTTTTTCAGCAGACTTATTGAGAATATATTTTGAAAAATAGTTTGCTAATAATCTGCTGAAATATCCTTTATGATTTAATTTTTTATTAGCGAATGATTTTAAAGATTTATTATTTTTTATTTTGATTTGCCCGAACCTATATGTATCATGGTTGTCCTCATACTCATTAAATATGTTTTGAATAATTACTTTTTTCAATTCGACAATAAATGAGTTATTCATTTTTTGTTTCTAATCTGTTTTTATTCCTTCAACAATTGAATCTTACGACCATATTCCTTCAAATTCATTTGGAAACCAACTTTCATATTTAGAATAAATTTGAAACTCACAAACTGAACGCATTTTAAGAATTGGCTTATATTGAAATTTTTCACTTACTACAAAAGTAATTGAATATATACCCTTGGAAAGATTTACCCTGGGTATATTGAGTCGTACATTATAATAATTAAAACCATTTTCTACTTTAAAAATATTTTTACTGTCTAATCCATTTTCATTTTGACATGTACCGATACCCCGTTGTTCCTTATCAAATATCACAAGCGCTACGGCTGGATTTGAATATTCTGATTTTACTTTCAAAACAAAATTAATTATCAAATCATCAAGGCGATCTATACCAAATATAGCAGACTCGTTATCATCTGTACTCAGTTCCTTTTTTTTAAATTTTATTTCGATCAACTCGGCATCGTTATTTCTGTTAAAAATAATGTTACTCTCTTTCATGTTTCCAAATCCACTGTAATATAAGTCAATTCCTTTGGAAACGTCATCTCCTTGGAATACAACACATCCTTTTTCGAGAAGAGTTAAGTTTGTACATATTCGTGAAATTTGCGGCATGCTGTGCGAAACAAATATAACTGCAGATTTTTCTAATAAGTTATCTATGGTATTAAAACATTTTAAAACAAAACCTAAATCTCCAACAGCTAATACTTCATCAATAATTAAAACATCGGGCTCCATTTGTGAAGCAATGGCAAATCCGAGCCGCACTTTCATTCCAGAGCTATAATTCTGCATTGGTGAATCAATGAACTCTCCTATTTCCGCAAAATCGAGAATGACATTTATTTTTTTATCTATCTCTTTTCTGCTAAAGCCAAGCAGTTGACCGTTCACATAAATATTTTCACGTCCGGTAAGAACAGGATTAAATCCTGCACCTAATTCTATCAGCGCTCCCACTTTTCCGCGCATGACGATGCTACCTTCATCTGGTCTTATCAGCCCGTTGAGGATTTTTAGCAAGGTACTTTTTCCGGCTCCATTCCTGCCGATAAGTCCTAAACATTCTCCTCTGCGAAGTTGGAAATTAATATCTTTTACTGCCCAGAATTCATCTTTTCGCAATAAGGATTTGTTTCCGTTAACCCCGAACATGGCATTGCCAACATCAAGTAAGCCATACAACATACTTCGCTTCAAACTGCGGCTGAACTTTTTTGAAAGTCCTTTTACTTCAACTAATATTTCATCTTCTTTTTTCATACCATCAACTACCCATGCGCTCAATTAAAATCTGCATGGTAATTCTTTGAAGAAAAATTCCGACTAACAAAAGAACAACAGAAACAAAAGCAACAGCGCTTATTTGCCAGAGAGGAAACACGGTATCTAATCCGAGCAGCCATGCCCGAGCGCTAGTAAGAACCGGGCTTACAGGATTAAGCATTAAAATTTTTGCTGCGCCTTTATACACGGGCTGGGCATATACTACGGGGGTAAGATACATGGCAAACTGAAGAAGTGATGGCATAACAAATTGTATGTCTTTATATAAAAATGAAACTGGTAAAAGCAGTAATCCTAAAGAGATGCCAAGTATCATCAAAATTAAAACAGAAGGAAAAAAAAGTAAACTATGAAATGTTACAGGCACATTAAAAGCAATAATTGCAATAACAATAATAATACTACCGATAAGCACATTGAATAAAATTTCATAAAATGAATTTACCAGCAACGCTTCGCGCGGAAAATTTAATTTTACAAGAATAGTTTTATTCGATTGAATAGTTTGCATTGGCATGAGTATGGCATTTGAAAAAATTGACCATAGCAGAGTACCTGTAATAACAAACAAAGGATATGGAACTCCTGGATCATTTATTTTGACAACTTTAGTATTGTATAAAATTATCCATATTATGGTGGTTACTAAGGGAGGCAAAAAAGCCCAGAATATTCCTAATACACTCTGCCTGTATCTCGCCCTGATGTTACGCTCCGTAAAACTAAATCCCAATGAATGAGCGGCAGGAAATTCTCTCCACAGATTTTTATAGGTTTGAATAATGCCATATTCGCTCTTATCAGAGGAGTAGGTACGGACAGGCATTTCGCCAACATGAATAGGTTTGTTCCCAATTTCAGTCATTCAGTTTTTTCAGGATATGGAAAACAAATCTACTGTTTTTCCCCGTAGTTTATCAGTGCAAAATTTTATAAAAAAACTATTGCACAACAAAAAAATAATTTTTTAGCAGTACTTTGGTGAATTAACAACACATTTTTAACAGTTTAATAATGAAGTAGAAGAACATATATAATAGATAGTTTTCTTCGTGAAAAAAATCATATGCAAAAGAACAAAAAAAAACCGAACAATCATTTTAATTGCACAAAGAAACTTAAGAGCAGATGCCAAACAAAAAATCTGAATGTACACGAAGAACTTCTCATTTCTCTAAAAAAGAGCTTTGAGTTTCTTCATCAGGTGAACAACGTGATGTAAAAGGGTTATACAAGAAAGCAAGATTGGGAGAGATAAAAAATTTTAGAGGGATAAATGCACCCTACGAAGAACCCAACTGTCCTGAAATAGCAGTTGAAACAAATACGATGACAATTGATGAAACAGCAACAAAAATATACAAACAAATTATTTCTCTAATAAATTAACTACTTATGCTCTTTATGAATTTACTTTTTCATTCGCATATCCATAGCCATAAGTATATTTGTATCCTTTATAATAATACCTGGAATATCTCTGCTTCACATTGTTGATAATAAAACCAAACCCATCAATTTTATTGTTGGCAACTGCATTATGAGCAAAATGAAGCCCCTCCCGAGGACCCTGTTTTGTGTTCAGTATAAATAAATTTACATCGGAGTATTTCATAAGCACCTGTGCATCTGAAATGATTCCCATAGGGGGTGTATCAATAATAATATAATCGTAGTTTTTCTTCGCATGCTGTAAAAGTGGGGGTAAATGATTGCTTAGTAGCAATTCGGAAGCATTTGGCGGAGCAGGTCCGGCTAAAATAACATCAAGATTTTCAATCGAGGTTTTGGTGATTGAATCTTCAGGGGTGCTTTTTCCGATTAATAGAGTAGTCATTCCAAAATCAGATGATATACTTAAAGCAGTTTGAATTTTTGGCTTGTGCAAATCCAACTCAATAATTAAAACTTTTTTTCCTCCTTTTGCAAGAATAGCTCCTGTATTTACTGAACAGAATGTTTTACCAACACCTGGACGATTCGATGTAATTAAAATAATTTTGCTTTTGGTACCTGGCGCCATGTATTCAAGATTTGTTCTGATAGCACGAAACGACTCTGTAATAAAAGAGCGGGGCTCAGCATCAACTACCAAATAGGAATCTTTTGCTTCTTTTGCATAATAAATTTCACCCAACACAGAAAAATTAGTAAGGTCGCGCAACTCATCCATATTATTAATCCTGCCAAAAAATAATGTTCTTATAAGAGCAATTATAAAAGCAAAAAGGAGTCCGCCACTTATGAATGAGTAATAAATCTTTTGCATGTCCGGCTTAACTATGCCGATCGAATGTGCAGATTCAATAACAGATGTTTCAGAAAAAATACCTGACCTGGCAATTACTGTTTCTGCTCTTTTCTGTAATAAATAGGAATAAAGTTTCTCGTTTACCTGCATCTTTCTGGAGATATTTAGTATTTGCCTTTGGTCGCGTGGAACACCCTTAAGCATTCCTTCGTAGTATAAAATTTCTCCGTCAATGGATTGTGATTTTTCATTAAGCGCTTTTTCCAGATTGACCAAATACTTCAATATGTCATTTCGCAACAGTTCAATTTGATATTCCAATTCTTTCACCGATGTGCTCTTTTCTGTGGTAGTAAATAGCATTCCGTTTATCTGCACCTGACATGAATATAATTTTGTAATCGCACTTTTGAGATAGGCATCTTCATCATCAATATAAGGAGAAGGAGGAAGCAACTCTTTATTCATATTTGAAGTGATGTAATTTTTTAAATACACAAGATTTTTTAATTGAAGTTCAATCTTCCTTTTTGTTATTTCATGATTCGTAAGATTTTCATAATACGTTGTCTCCTCTTTTGAAAGATTAAGTATTGATTTGGATTCTTTATAATTCTCCATCATGTCTTCAATAGAGTCAAGAATGGAACCTACTCCATTTAATTGCCGGTCAATGTCAACAATTGTGTTTTCATTCACCCTTATCTGGGTTTTCAAGGAATTGGCAATATATTCTTTTGATAACGTGTCGAGAAACTCAATGGCTCTGCCGGGGTTTTCATTTTCCAGTGTAACTTCAAGAATTGCAGTCCATTCAAGATTCTCCGCAGTCAAAGCATTTTTATAGGAGTAGATGAGGTTATTCCTGTCATGCACAGAAAATTGATAGGTAATGTCCTTAAAAGAAGCAACTGTTGATTTGTTAAGCGCATTTGTTTTATCAACCAATAAATAAAAATTATTTGTAATAATGGGCTCGCCAAAATGATGTTTAATAATCTCTTGCTTGCCTTCTGTTTCATATGATATCTCACAGGTCGCTTCATCGAGTATTTTTAATGTAAAAGGAAATTCATAAAAGTTAGGATGATAAATTTGCGCCTCTACAAGAAAAGGAGTGCCGGTAAATACTTCTTTTGTCTGAAGACGCCCTACTATGTAATAGGAAACATCCATTTTTAGTTTTGATATTGTTCGCGACACAAGGTCGGTAGATGTTAAAACTCTTTTTTGGTTTGCCATCTTTTCATAACCCGTATACATACCCAGCCCTTTATATAATCCTTCCTGATAAGAATATGTTTCCTGTGATTTTAACAATAACTGTGTTTTTGCAGCATAAATTTTAGGAAGTTTATAAGAGTATAAATAGGCGGCAATCGTGGAAAGGAGAACAAATGAGAAAATAATCAACCAGTTATCACGAAGAAGTTGCCCGATCTTCTTTAAATCCTTAATGTCAATAATTGTGTTATTTTTAGATTCCATATTCCGCGAGGAAAAATCTATCAAAGGTAATAATAAATTACAAAGTAGTTTTTATTGAAGCAGGACAAAAGAAATAATATTAATACATTTGTCATACCATGAAAAGATTATTTGCCACTACACTGAAGAGAGTTATTACTACTCTCCTTCTTCTCCCTTTAGTATTGGGGCAACTCGTTTTCTCCCAGCCCATGTCAAAAGGAGAATTCAGGCAATACTTTACTCAGGGCAGTTTAATGATGCTCGATAATTTTTATGACACGGCTGCCAGAACATTTTTACATCTTCATAAAGCCGATCCTTCCAACGCAAATATAAATTACAAAATCGGACGCTGCTATCTTAATCTTCCCGCAGAAAAACTTAAGTCAATTGCTTATCTTGAAAACGCCACCAAGCAAACAAAAGGAAATTACATTGAAGATGATGCGAATGAAAAAAATGCTCCTGAAGATGCATTGTATTATCTCGGGCAGGCATATCATTACGCTTACCGTTTTGACGAAGCCATGGAACAGTTTAAAAAATTTAGGGAGATTGTAGGCAAGTGGAATCTGAATCTTGTAAAAGATATTGACCATTGGACAGAGGTGAGTAAAAACGCAAAGGAACTCACAGCAAAACCAATTGACTGCACCATCAGCAATCTTGGGGACAGCGTGAATTGCGAGTTTGCCGATTACAGCCCTGTTATTTCTGCTGATGAATCAATGCTTGCATTTACATCCCGCAGAGAAGGATCAGGAGGTCCTGATAACAAAACAATTGATGATGATTTTTTTGAAGACATTTTTGTTTGCAACCGCGGACCCTACGGAACATGGACAAAAGCAAAAGGCATCAGCAAAACAATTAATACCGATGGCAACGAAGCGACCATTGGTCTTTCTGCAGACGGACAACAATTATATGTATACCGCGATGACATGGGTGACGGCAACATTTACATCAGCAAATTAGATGGTGATTACTGGAATGCTCCTTACAAAATGGATGCAAGCAATGTAAACAGTACCAGTTGGGAACCCAGCGCCTGCATCAGCGCAGATGGAAACACGATGTATTTTGTGAGTGACCGACAGGGAGGATTAGGCGGAAGCGATATTTACCAGTGCAATCGTTTGCCAAACCGCGCCTGGAGCGAACCCAAAAATCTTGGATCAACCATCAACTCGCCTTACAATGAAGATTCTCCCTTCATTCATCCTGACGGAGTAACTTTTTTCTTCAGTTCAAAGGGACATAACTCCATGGGCGGGTTTGACGTTTTTTATTCCGCCAAAGTGGCAGACAACGTATGGGCTGCTCCAATAAACATGGGCTACCCGATTAATACTACCGATGACGATATTTATTTTGTTACCTCATCCGATGGAAGGCGCGCGTATTACGCTTCCTTCCGCCCCGAAGGAAAAGGAGAAAAAGATATTTATATGGTGAGTATGCCAAATCCAATTGTGAAATCTGTCGCCATTCTTGTCGGGTATTTAAAAAATAGAGACGGCTCTCCAATTCCAAAATATTCCTCTGTAACTACAAAATCATCAAAAGGAGAAATTAATTCGAGCAAACCAAACGAAGCATCAGGAAAATTTGTGCAGTCACTTCTTCCGGGACAGGAATATGAACTCACTATTGAAACAAACGGGAACAAGGTATTCACCGATAAATTTTTTCTTCCTGAAGACAGTTCGTATCAGAATTTGGGAAGAGGTTTTTTTCAGCGCACCATTTATATTGGAGATACTACGAATTATTTCTCCATGAATAAAGCGAAGGACACCGCTTCCAATATCCAAATGGCTCCGATGGATGGAAAGATACTCCTCAGCAAGGATCCAAATGACGTGGCTGCGAATATTACCATCCAACTGTTAAATGTGCAGGGAAACGTTATTGCATCCACTGTTACTGACAGCAAAGGAAATTTCAAGTTTCAAAATGTTCCATCTGACCAGAAGTACATTGTTAAAATTGATGAGAACGATGCTATCCTGAAAACACATAACCAATTTTATTTGGCGAATACAGCAGGGAAAATTATCACACCGTCCGTACAGGAAGAAAGATTTTTTCTCTTTAAAAATATTTCTCCCGACATGAACACGGTAAGCCCGATTGAAGTTAAAGACACTGCATCTGTTCTCCATGTAGATATGAAAGGAAAAATGCTGAAAAGCGATAATGCAAATGACGGAATCGGAAATCTTTATGTGAGCATTGCTGACAGTAAAGGAATAATAATTGAAAAAACAAAAACGGATTCTTCTGGAACATTCGGGTTTAAAAAATTATCTGCTGATAAGAATTATACCCTCAAGTTGAACGAAAACGATCCACTTCTTTCCGGTTTGAAAAAGGTGTATCTTGCAAATGAAGAGGGTAAAGTAGTGAAAGTAATCAGCATTAAAAAAGGAGATAAAGGAATGTTTAAAAATCTTCCTGCTGATTTAATGCAGTTGGCTGAGGTGAAAGATGTATTTGTTACTTCATTTAATAAAGATACTGTTACTGCCATTGTGCATAAAAATGTGATGCACTCTGGAGATGAAAAATTTGATTTCGTGGTGTATTTCCCTTATAATAAAAAGGAAATAGACATATCCATTGGCTCCTTCCTCTCGCTGATGGAAAAAGTCGCGAAATCAATTACTAATAATGGAAATGTAACCATCAACATTGCGGCAAGTTCTTCGACTGTTCCCACAAAAACTTTTACAAGTAATGAAGCGCTGTCTGAAATGCGTGCAAATGAAATAAAAGATAAAGTGCGCGCTTCGATGAGTTTAAGAAATCTTGACGCAGCCAAAATCTCTTATGATATAAGCAGCAAAGTTCAAGGTCCCGAATACAAAAATGACGCTGTGCAGAACAGGAAAGTATATGAGAAGTGGCAATTTGTGAAGGTGATTGTTAAGTAATGAAGAGTTTCAACATACCCGGGTTTTATAAAAGCATCATCATCTCTAAGGTAAAGGAACTGAGAAGAAACACTGATCCGAGAAAAAAGGACTACTCTCCCACCCTTCTTAATTTTGGTCCCGTTAATTTTTATATCGCAAGGCATTTCGGATTCTGTTACGGTGTGGAAAATGCCATAGAGATTTCTTTCAAAGCAGTGGAAGAAAACCCAGCCAAAAGAATTTTTCTTCTCAGCCAGATGATTCATAATCCCGAAGTCAACAGCGACCTTTTGAACAGAGGAGTAAAATTCATGATGGACACATCCGGAAATCAAATAATACCTTTTGAAGAATTAAAAAAAGAAGATATCGTTATCATTCCTGCCTTCGGAACAACTTTGGGAATTGAAGAAACGCTTCAAAAACTTGGAATTGAAGTTCACAAGTACGACACCACCTGCCCGTTTGTAGAGCGAGTTTGGACAAAAGCACAAAAACTAGGAGAAGATAAATACACCATCATCATTCACGGAAAGCATAATCACGAAGAAACACGCGCCACTTTTTCGCGCAGTGAAATTTATTCTCCCGCCATCATCATAAAAAATATGCGGGAAGCAGAAAAACTTGGTTCTTGCATTAAAGATAATATTAGCAGGAAAGAATTTAATAGTTTTTTTTCCGGCAGAACTTCTCCTGGATTTAATCCTGAAAAAGACCTTGCTCGTGTGGGTGTGATAAATCAAACCACTATGCTTGCCAGCGAAACACAGGAGATTGCAGATTACTTCCGCAATGTGATGGAGAAAAAATACGGAGCCGATAAACTAAAAGAGCATTTTGCCGATACACGAGATACGCTCTGTTATGCAACCAATGAAAACCAGGAAGCCACGCTTGCATTGCTTGACCAGCCGGCAGACCTCGCTATTGTAGTAGGAGGATATAATAGTTCAAACACTTCTCATATTGTTGAACTTTGCGAACAAAAATTTCCAACCTATTTTATTTCTTCTGAAACAGAAATTGTTTCAGAAGAAAAAATAAATCACTTTAATTTTCATTCACAAATCCACTACACAACGGAAAACTATTTAAGAAAAAACTCCCATCTTCCGACTCAGAACTCCGAACTTAGAATAATTCTCACCAGTGGTGCTTCCTGCCCGGATGCAGTGGTGGAGAGAGTAATGATGAAAATTTTATCCTTCTTTGAAAAAACAAAATCAACTAAGGAAGTGATGGAAGATGTGCTGGAGATGAATTAGTTTCCTGTTTTTTCTTTTGCTACTTTCACTGCCCATTCGAGTTGTTCCTCTAAAGTCATACTTGTATTATCAAGGACCATCGCGTCATCCGCTTTGCTAAGAGGGTTATGCTGGCGGTGGGTATCCTCGTAATCACGATGCGTAATATTTTTTTTTACATCTTCAATGGAAACATTCATTCCTTTGCTGGCAAGTTCTTTCCATCTGCGTTGTGCGCGTACGTTTTCATCTGCAGTCATAAATATTTTTAATTCCGCATCTGGGAAAACATTCGTTCCGATGTCTCTTCCATCCATAACAATCCCTTTTTCTTTTCCAAATTCTCTCTGCAAAGCGACAATCTTTTCTCTTACTCCTTTTATTGCGCTGATGGGGCTCACGTGATTTGAAACGTCCATTTGGCGTATTTCTTTCTCCACATTTTTTCCGTTCAGATGTATTTCAGATAACAGTGTTTCAGGATTCACGGTGAACTCAAGATAGATTTTATTCATCGCGCCTACTACTTCCTGTTCATTAAATTTTCCATCTTTGATACTATTATTCTGAATACAATACAAAGTAACAGCCCTGTACATAGCGCCTGAATCAATGTAAAGATAATTGAGTTTTTTTGCAAGACCTTTTGCGATGGTGCTTTTTCCGCAGGAAGAATAGCCGTCTATCGCAATGGTAATTTTCCCCATGAAAACTTACTATTTCTTGGAATAAAATTCAGAAAAGTTTGTGCTGATAGTAAAATGATTTGGTCCCTCTGCTGCATGGTATTTCGCATAGCCGTAACTGAGATGGAACTTCAGAACCTTCACACCAAAACCAAAGGAAAATCCTGCAATGCCGGGACGAGATTCTAATTTTAAATCCTGTCTGTGCTGGTAATTATATCCGAAACGCAAATGAAAATTTTTCGAGAGCAATACTTCTCCGCCAATAACAAAATGACGCGCCAATTTATCTGCATTCTTGCTGAGTTTGCTTTTTTCTATAGGATCGCCTGTGATTGGATCAACGGTTGATAAAGACGGATCGGTATAGGTCAAATCCCATTTTTCAAGATGAGTTGCAGTAACATTTATGCGGAAAGGAGCATGGGGAATTTTTTGGGAGAAACCAAGTTGGATTTCAAATGGGAGCGGCTCATTTTCTATATAATATGTTTTCCACTGCATACCGATATTCTTTATTACGAGAGCAGTGGACAACAATCTTTTCTTGTTGTAATAGACCGCGCCAATATCCAGCGCATTTCCGTAGGATGTGTATTCGCCAAGTTTGGAGTAAATTGTTTTCAACGTTCCTCCTACAGAAAACATGGAATCCAGCGGGCGGGCATAAGCAAGATTCAGCGCATATTCTGCGGCAGTAAACTGCCCTGTGATTTCTCCTGTTACAGATGCGGATGTAAAATTTCCATAGTCAAGAAATTGAATTCCCGCGCTGAAACTTCCTATCTTTTTATAGGTGCGCGAATGCGCAGCATAGCCATATTTTATATCTGTAAAATAATCAACATAACTCAGCGAAAGACTATTATGCATGGTGCTGTCAAGCAGAGATGGATTCTGAAAAGAAAGATTCAGGTCATTGTCTTTTACAGAAATTAGTGTTCCGCCAAGTGAAGCAACACGGGCTGGATTGGAAAGATTGAGAAACTCATACGTATTGTTTCCGCCTGTTTGGGAGAAGCAAGGTATAAAGAGGTATAAGGTATAAGGTATAAGGCAAACGATAATTAAAACCCATTTTTTCATCATGCCAAGATAATGAGATTTTAGAAACGAACATTTCATATTAATATTGCATGCATTAAACTTTTCTAATCCGCCAACTGGTGGGATTGGAAAAAATGATCAATGTTTTCTTCTGAACTCGGAGCAGATAACAGCAGTAGCAATTGCGGCATTTAAAGAATCTGCCTTACCAAAATTTGGAATAGATATTTTTTGAGTAACATATTGCATAAGGTTCTCTGAAATACCCCTTGATTCATTTCCAATCAGGATGATTCCTTTGCTAGAAAGATTTTCTGTATAAATATTTTTACTATTCATTACTGCACCATAGATTTGTCCGAAGGGCTCCTTTCGGAGAGATTTAAATATTTCTTCCAGACTAACACAATGCAACTCCACTCTTGCAATGCTTCCCATGCTTGCCTGTACTACTTTAGGATTGTAAACATCCACACATGTCTCTGAGCAAAGAATATGATTTATCCCAAACCAATCGGCAATGCGAATGATAGTTCCAAAATTTCCAGGATCGCGGATATCGTCAAGAGCAAGAACAAGTTCAGAGGCAAAGGACGAGGGACGAAGGATGAGGGACGAAGGGATTTCAAACACACCAAGAATCCGGTTAGGCGTTGTAAGTGCTGATATGCTTTCCAATTCTTTTTCATTTACTTCATGAATTCTCAATTCTGATCCCGATAGCCATCGGGATTGAATTCTGAATTCTTTAGTTGCAAATATTTCTTTTGCCTTATACGTTGAATTCAAAAGGTCATTTACAATTTTTGGTCCTTCAGCAATAAATAATCCTTTCTCATCGCGGTATTTTTTTTGATGAAGGAGGCGGACTTGTTTTATCGCTGCTTTAGTCATTAGTTTGTAAATTCGCTTCGGTTTAATTTTTGCAAGACAAAAGTAATGAAGTTCAGCAGCCAGCCCATTGTTTACTTCCCGATGGCTATCGGGATGTTTACCGTTTACTGTCTTCTGTGTTGCTGCAGCCCCACAAAAAAACTTGTTGAAGGCGATTTCCTTCTTAACAAAAATGTGGTTGTGAACAAAAACGGAATTCTCGATAAAAGCGATATGGAATCCTATATCAAACAAAAGCCAAACAGGAAATTCCTTTTCTGGAGAATGTATTTACATATTTATAACAGCGTTGATAGGACTAAATTAGAGAAAATAAAAATGAAACGGATGGCAAGGCGGGAATCAACTAATTCAACCAGAATGGAGAAATACAACCGCATTAATTCAAAACGAGAGGCGAAAGGGAAGAAAAAACTAACTGTTAAATTAAAAAAGAAAGAACCGTTTATTTTCAGAGAGTGGTGGCTGAGCATAGGAGAACCGCCAGTGATTCATGATTCTATGCTGACAAAAAAATCTGCCAGACAGATAAAACTATTTCTCAATAATAAGGGATTCTTTAATAGCACAGTGAAAGATTCATTAAGTGTGTATAAAAAGAAGAAAAAGGTGGTGCAGTATTATGTCGTTAAGGAAGGAATACCTTATACCATCCGCAACCTGAGTTATGAAATACAAGATGAGCAGTTGAATTATTATGTTCTTGCTGATGCCTCTAGTTCTCTCATCAAGCGCGGAATAAATTACGATGTGGATGTGCTTCAGAAGGAACGCGACCGCATTACAAACGAACTCCGCAACAACGGATATTTTTATTTCTCTAAAGAATATATTTACTTTGAAGTGGACAGCACACTCGGAACACATGAGGTAGATGTAACGCTCGGTGTAAAAAACCCGCTCCTAAAAGTGGAAGGAGAGAAAGATTCCGTCCGTGAAGCCGCACACGAACGATTTTACATTAACAGCATTTATATCCATACTGATTATGACCCTCAACTAAAAGCAGCGCTAAGAGATACTTTTTTCTCAAATGATTCCACCATTTATCTGCTATATACCGGAAAACTTCGATACAAACCCAGCCTGCTTACAAATGCTATTTTTATATCTAAAGGAGAACTCTACCAGCAGAGACATGCCGACCAAACATACAAGCGGCTTTCGGAACTGAAATTATTTCGCTCTGTGCAAGTTCAATTTACCCCCATCAGCAGCGATAAGATTGACTGCTACATTTATCTTTCCAACATTCCAAAGCAATCTTTCTCCGTTGAAACAGAGGGAACCAACACATCGGGTACGCTCGGCATCGCAGGAAATATTCTTTATCAGAATAAAAATATTTTCAAAGCAGGGGAAATTTTTGAAGTAAAATTAAAAGGCGCACTTGAAGTGCAGAAGAAAACGAATATAAAAGACGATGGCGTGATCATCACAGGATCCGAATCAGTCATTCCCTTCAACACGCTTGAACTGGGGGGCGAAGTAAATTTGCGCGTGCCGCGTTTTCTCACGCCCTTTCGCATCAACAGCACAAAAAGCAATGACGCGAAAACAAATTTCATGAGTTCGTATAATTATCAATTACGCCCGGGTAATTATGGGCGCTCCATTTCAAACCTATCTTATGGATATTCCTGGAAGGAAACTGTTACTAAACAACACTTGATTAACCCCATGGAGTTTAACCTTGTGAATATTGATATTATTGATGCAAACCTGGATAGCACCATTAACAACAGTAAAGACCTTTTTCTAAAAAACAGTTACTCTGATCACTTTACGCTCGGTTCGCGCTATGCGTTTGTATTTAATAATCAGGAAATCCGCAAGAAGAAAAATTTTTCTTACCTGCGCTTTGGAGCAGAAGGAGCGGGCAATGCCATGCGCGGAGTTTTTAATTTAATAGACAATCCTTCCAATGAGTTGGACCATGATTTTGATACCACTTATTATAATAACGGCTATGTGCTTGAAAAGAGTTATACCATAGAAAACATCCGCTTCTCTCAATACGTGCGGTTTGATTTTGATTACCGATATTACAAACTGCTGAATGATAAAGATAAGTTGGTGTTTCGCATTGCTATTGGAGTAGGAAAACCCTTTCAAAACCTGCGCGCCCTTCCATTGGAAAAAAGTTTTTTTGGCGGAGGTCCAAACAGTTTACGCGCCTGGCAGGCACGGACGCTGGGACCTGGCGGATATCAAGATTCAACAGGGGGCAATTATGCCGATAAAATTGGCGACAATAAAATTGAAGCCAACTTTGAATACAGGTTTAACATAATAAAAGCACTGAATGCCGCCTTGTTTGTGGATGCAGGCAACATCTGGCTCAGGAAAAAATACGAAACCTACCCGGATGGAGAATTTACCGCAAGCAAATTCATTGAGCAGATTGCCATTGGCGCAGGATTGGGTTTCCGTTTGGATTTTAATTTCTTCATCATCCGCTTAGATGGCGCTTTCAAAGTAAGAGACCCAGCCCGTAAATCTGACGACAGATGGATGTTTGGTGAGCCCATGGAAACTGTTCTTAATTTCGGTATCGGGTATCCCTTCTGAAACTTTTACCGCTGCACCACAATCTTCTTCGCAATCATTCCCTCAGCAGTTTTTAACTGCACAAAATAAATTCCGTTTTTAAAGCCACTTATATCTATCTGCATTTGGGGACTATTCATTTGCATACCCTTAATTTCTTTCCCTGCCACATCTGTAATTTGCACTGGTATTGCTCCATTAAACATTTTATACTCAACAAATAAAACTGTACTGGATGGATTAGGATAAACTTTTAGTTGTTCCGGGGGAGATGGAGGGGGCTTCTTTTCTCATCCCTCCCCCTTCGGGGGAGATGGAGGGGGCTTCTGTTAAAAACAAAAGCCCCCACCGGAAAACCGGAGAGGGCTTTTGCTCTAACTTTATTGTCCTTTATATTGCTTGCTTGCTCATTTTATTTATTGGCTGAAACATATTATAAAGGTAGAACTAATTTATGAACGGCAAAATTTATTTTGAGCAAATCCTTTATTTCACCAACTCCTTAATAATATCATCGGCAGAAACATTTTCGGCTTCGGCTTTGTAATTGCGAACTATGCGGTGGCG
>Ga0247727_10009576_pt1 | contig 17482 bp, 23 predicted proteins | sample WisWelCaveWW1625_FD_202498 | JGI IMG/M metagenome (GOLD analysis project Ga0247727, IMG submission 202498) | Biofilm microbial communities from Wishing Well Cave, Virginia, United States - WW16-25 | ecosystem: Environmental > Aquatic > Deep subsurface > Groundwater > Cave microbial mat | place...
AGACGCGAGGAAGCAGGCGTACAACCGCGTGCAGAACGTCATGGTGCCCAACATGTTCTACAGGACGGACATCGGCGCGAGGTGGGACGAGGACAGCGACATGCTCTTCTCGTGGGGCTACATTTAAGCCCGACCGCCCAACTATCTATCGCCTTGCTTCAAAAGCCTCTGTCGATTAGGCCCCGTGCCGTGCGTGAAGCAGAAGAACGGAGCAAGGCTACACCAGTTATCCGGGTCTTCGCATGAGAAAAGTGCTCGTCTTCGGAACCTTCGACAGACTTCACAAGGGACACGAAAGTTTCCTGAGGCAGTCGAGAAGGCACGGGGACTATCTAATTGTGGTCGTGACGAGGGACTCGAACGTGAGGAAGGCGAAGGGAAGGGAGCCGCTGAACGGCGAGAGGAAGCGCGCGGCGGCGATGAGGAAGATCGCGGACAAGGTCCTCCTGGGCGAGAGGAAAATAACCTACGACCTCATCAAGAAAATAAAGCCCGACGTCATCTGCATAGGATACGACCAGCGCCCGTCGGTGAGCCGCGCCCGCAAGATTCTGAAGATGATTAAGATGGAGAGCGTCTCGCTGAAGAAGATGAAGCCTTACAGAAAAAACGTCTACAAGTCAAGCAAGCTAAACGAACTTGCTAAGACCCGGCTTTAGCTCGTCCGTGTCGATTATGACTATCTCCTTGTTGAGGGGGAACGCGACGTCGAAGATTGGCACCGTGTCCATCCACGCCTGCCTCGTCCCGTAGTGGCTGTGCCCGTGTATCACGAGGTTCGGCCTCCTGGAGCTTATCACGCCCTCGTACATCTGCGACCCCAGGACGGGGAAGGTCCTCGGGTTCTCGCCCTCGAGCGTCTTGAACGTGGGGGCGTAGTGCGTCAGCAGAATTTTGAAGTTTGCCTGCATGCTCTTCAGGGCATCGTCCGCCATGTCGACTCTCTGCTTGTAAAGATTTTCTATGTTGGGCATGTTGGCCAGCTGCCACGGCGTCGGCGTCTCGAGGCTGCCGGTCGTGCCGAAGATTCCGATAGTTGTCCCGTCAGCCTTGACGACTTCCGACTGGTCGTCGAGGAACTTTATGTCGCTGTACCTCCTCCTCACGTCGTCGCGGAGCTGCTGAAACTCGTTGTTGCCGAAGCACGCGACTATCGGGCACGAGAACTTCCCGAATATCACGTTGTAGAACCTGTCGTACTCGGCGATCTCCCCCTGGTGCACCACGTCTCCCGCTATCAGGAAGAGGTCCGGCCTCTTCTTCATCCTGTCGACGGCGAACACGAAGTCCTCGTAGTTCTTCGGCAGGTGTATGTCGCTGGTGGCTGCTATGATCATCTGTATCTTGTTTCGCTTGGTGAAACGGGAGATTTATCGTTTACTGGAGTACAACTTTTCGCAGTGTATGAAGTGCGCGTAGTCCCCGACTCTCTGCTTGTAGAGGTAGTCCCTCGGTTCGGCCTCCCCGACTATCCTGCCCCCGCTTTTCCTGATTACTACGGGCTTCCTTAGCGCATGGACTATCGGGGGCAGGTCGGACCTGGCGTAGCCGGTCTGTTTCAGCGCGAGGTCTATGTGCTTGTCCGAGAACCCGGAACAGACCACAAATGCGATTATGTTTTCGTGATCATACGCCTTGCTGTCCCGAATCACCATGTCGACCATCGTCTTGACCATGCTGTGGTGGTCCCTGTTGTTTACCGGGTTCACCACCATGCTCCTCTCCAGGACGCCGTCGGGCTGCGGATTCGTGACAAAATATTCCAGCGGGACGTGGCCGCCACCGACTATCAGGTCGCTTTTTTTCTTGTATTTCGCCCAGCTGTCGTCGTAGAAAAAGAGGTTGTCGGTAAGTTCGTGTGGCTTTTTTATTAGAACCTGTTTGAGAGGTTCCGAAACGAGCTCGGCAATTTGCAATTGCACTGATAACTAATTGTCCGCTCATATATTTAAAAATGTTTTCCAGGAAAAATTCAATGGACCGTACGGGATTTGAACCCGTAGCCTCTCGCTTGCGGAGCGAGCGTTATACCAGGTTTAACTAACGGCCCTTGGCTATAGAGTCTTGTTGTTCTCCGCCTTATCTTTTTGTTTCCTCTTGAGAATCTCATCCCGTATGAATTTCTTCTTGTAAGACTTCAGGTGGCTGAACTTCCCCTGGCTATGTCATCCTCGATCTTCGACAAAATGGAAACGTCGGCGTTCTCAAAGATCAGGTACATGTCCCATAGGTACTCCTGGCCCTTCTTGTTGTAAGAGTCGATGACGCTCTTGACGTCGCCGTAGCCCCTTATATTTTTCCTCACGTCTTCGGGCTCGTACAACCTGTTTACCATAATTTAACAACGCTCGCAAAGAATTTAACCGATTGGTAATCACTGTAAGACCACCTAACAGGAACTCTGCTCTCAAGAATCGATTACTTGAGTGAAATCAGAAAAAATTAAAATGAAGCTAGAAGAAGAGGCCTTATTGTGCGGCATAATACTGGGTGACGGCTGTCTGTCAATACACAAGAGAAAGTCTGGGGGAAGCCAGTTTAGGATTGTAGTGACACTTAACGCCAGAGATGTAAAACTCGCAAAAATAGTGCACGAATTGTTCAAGAAACTAAATCCCGACAGGAAACCCCTGATGGTCAAGAGGACAAAATGGTCTGCAGTGGAAGTGAGGATGCACTCAAAGGAGACTCTTTACAAACTTAGCAAGAGATGGGGGCTTCCTGTAGGTGTGAAAAAGGACATAACGATACCCAAAATATTTACCAGAAGATGGAGTTTGCTGAAATTCGTGTTTGCTGGTCTGTTCGCCACCGATGGGACTTTGATCTATGCCAAACAGCACAGAAACGAAGGATATTATCCAAGAGTAGAATTCTATAGTTCTTCGCCTAAGCTCGTGAGACAAATTCACGGTAGTTTGAAAGGGCGAGGCTACAAAATCAGCCAATGGTCGGGTAGACTAAGCATAAACGGTGAAGAGAGTTTGAAAAAATTCAACAGGGAAATAGGATTCATCAACGATGGTCAAAGGGAAAAATTAAAGATTTATACAAAATAAAACTACAAATTATTGGGCGGGTAGCTTAGCCTGGTTGGAGCAACGACTTCGGTCGCTCATTCGACTGATAATCGATAGGTCCTGGGTTCAAATCCCAGCCTGCCCACAATGAAGGACTCGTTTGCCAAGAACGTAGCAGTCGCGCTGTTGGGCCTCTTGGTCGCGTTGGTGGCGATAGAGGCGTTCTTCTACGCCGCGCCGAACTTCCTGCCACACAACGTGAGGTTCGTCTCCACGTCGGTCTTCGATGACGAGCTGAGGCAGACGTTCAAGCCCAACATAGACACCGTGCAGAGGCTGGACGACGGAATCCAGTGGAGGCTCAAAACGACCGACCTCCACATCGGCGGCGTCGGCTTCCGTGACAACGGCGCGGACCTGAGCGACGCGTACGCGGTCGTGGTCGGGGACTCCCACGTCTATGGGCACGGCGTGGACCTCGAGAGGGTCTGGACGGAGCTGCTCGAGGAAAGAGCCGGCGCGAGCGTCGTCAACATGGGCCAGCCGTCGGCGTTCCCGGAAACGGAGGAAAGGATGCTGGAGACGTACGGATCCAGACTCAAACCGAAGGTCGTGATATTCGCACTTTTCCAGAACGACTGGGTCGATGCGGCGAGCTTTGAGGACGAGAGGAGCGGCGGGTTCGCGACGGTGAAGAGAACTCTGGACTCGTACTCCTCCACGTACAGGCTCGCGAGGCTCGTGATCAATATGCAGAGATATCAGGCGTACAAAAACTTCCCTAGATACACGAACGGGAGCGTCGACACCTACTTCTACCCGCTCCACCTCGGCCCAGCGGTGGACGACGGCGACCCCAAGATTAACATGGGTGAGGAGTCCGCAAAGAACAGCATGCTGAGAGCGGCGGAGTTCGCTGACTCGAACGGAATGAAAATCGTCTTCGTGATATTCCCGTCACGCGAGCAGATCTACTGGGACTTCGCGAGGCAGTACGCTCCGGATCCGGGCTTCGACATCAACGTCCTCAACGAGAAGACCATGGAGACGTGCGCCGAGAACGGCCTGTCGTGCCTGGACCTCACCCAGGCGTTCGTGAGGAACAGGGACAGCCAAATCTTCTTCACGATAGACGGCCACCCGAACGAGGCCGGCCACGCGATAGCGTCCGACGAGATTTACAAGCACCTCTCGGAGAACGGGCTGCTCCCTAGATGAGCGCGTAGATGAACGGACCGAGCGGCGTCACGGACGCGAGTACGATCAGCATTCCGAACACGAGAAGCACCGCCACGAACGGTATGAGCCACCACAGCTTCCTCTTCCACAGGAACTTGAACAGGGAGCCTATGATGCCCATTCTTGCGCCGACATCTGACATGTTTTACCTTCCCTACTTTGCGTTTTTGTCGATTATAAAGTTTTCCAGGACGAGCGTGTCCATCTCGCTCCTCGAAAAGGTGCTGTACGCGTTCTCCGGGGTGTTCACGATAGGCTCGCCCTTCAGGTTGAAGCTCGTGTTGAGGACCGTGTCCACACCGGTGAGCTCGCCGAACTTCTCGATCAGGCCGTAGTACCGCGGGTTCTCCGTCTTGTAGACCGTCTGCAGCCTCGCGGTCCCGTCGACGTGTGTGACTGCGGGTATGACCGACCTCATGTTCCCCTTCACGGGGACGACGTAGAGCATGAACCTCGCCGGATAGTGGCTCTCGGGATTCTCAATCTCGAAGAACCTGTCGGCCGAGTCGACGAGGACGGACGGCGCGAACGGCCTGAACGGCTCGCGGAACTTTATCTTCCTGTTCACTATGTCCTTCATCTTGTCGCTCCTCGCGTCCGCGACTATGCTGCGATTCCCGAGAGCGCGCGGCCCCCACTCAAACCTGCCTTGGAACCAACCGATCACGCCCTCGTTTTTGATTCTGTTCGCGACGCTCTCGAGGAGCTCACCCTCGTTCGGCATGTACTGGTACTCTATGCCGCTGCCGTCGAGGAACTCCTTGATGTCCTTCTTGGAGTATTCCTCGCCATAGTACGCGTGGGTGAGCGTGTGCCTCTTCTTGTTCCCGAGAAGCGTGTGGTACGCGTAGAGCGCCGCGCCCATCGACCCGCCCGAATCCCCCGCGGCGGGCTGGATAAATATGTCGTCGAAGATTTTATTTTTCATTATTATTCCGTTCGCCTTCGAGTTCAGTGCGACTCCGCCGGCCATGCACAGATTTTTCTTACCGGTGAGCTTCTTTGCATACTCGACAATCTTCACCATGATGTCCTCCGTCACCTTCTGGATGCTCGCGGCTACGTCCGCGTAGTACTCCTCGATTTCCTCCCCCGCGTTCGGGTCCCGCGGCTTTCCGAACAGCTCGACGAACTTCTTGCTGTACGACTGGTTCTCGGACCTGTGGAACTTGAAGTATTCCATGTTCAGCGCGATGCTGCCGTCCTCGTTCATCTTCAGCGTCTTCCACACCTTGTCGGTGTGCTTCGGCTGGCCGTACGGTGCCATGCCCATCACCTTGTACTCGCCCTCGTTCACCTCGAAACCGAGGAACGCGGTGTACACGCTGTACAGCAGCCCGACGGAGTGCGGGAACTTCAGCTCCTTCAAGATCTTCACCTCGTTGCCCTCGCCGACCCCGATCGTCGCCGTCGTCCACTCGCCGACTCCGTCGACCGTGACTATCGCGGCGTCCTCGAACGGCGAGCAGAGGAACGCGCTCGCCGCGTGCGAAACGTGGTGGTCCGAGAATAAAATTTTATCTTGTCCGATCTTCAGCTTGCTCGCGATGTGGCTCGCAATCCACATCTTGTTCTTCAGCCAGTTCAGCATGCCCTCGCGGAACTGCGCGTGTCCGTTGGGCCACGTCTGCAGCGTCGACAGAATTATCCTCTCGAACTTCACGAACGGCTTCTCGTAGAACACGACGTAGTCTATCTGGCTGGTCTTTATCTTCCCCTTCTCCAGGCAGAAGTCGATCGCGTGTGTGGGGAATCCGTTGTCGTGCTTCCTCCTCGAAAACCTCTCCTCCTCCGCTGCCGCGACGACGACGCCGTCTTTGATCAACGTCGCTGCCGCATCGTGGTAGTAGCACGATATGCCGAGCACGTTCACCATTGGTCCCTCGCCCTCTCGAGTGTGTACTCGTGGTCCGCCCTGTCCTGCCACGCGGCCGGCTTCCTCTTGACCTGTAGCCTGTCCCCGAAGACCGAGACCGCGACGCCCGGAATCAGGAAAACTACGAAGTAGAGGACCGTGAGTATTCCGCGCCCCACCACGTCGCCCATGGCCTGGAAGGAACCCGTGAGTACTTTCTTGAGGCCCTCCTTCCTCAGACCGGTCGACGAGAAATAAAGGACGAAGAAGGACGCGAAGCCGATCGGTGAAACCGCGATGATGTAATAGAAAAGACTGAAGCCGAACAGGTGTATAGAGAGTATCGCGGCGAGCACGGAATATATGCCGGCTGCCAGAGAAACCAGAACGGGCTTCGTCGGACGATTTCGCGAGGAGCCTGCTCTCTTTTGCTCGACGATGCTCGCCATGAAAACTTAATTGGGAAAAAACCCTTATAAAGTACTACAGGCGAATTAACTTGGACGTTCCCATCGTCTAGACCGGTCCAGGACACTGCCCTTTCGATTCGGTTCGAAAGATTTGACAATTCGGATGAGAGAAGCAAGGCAGGAACTCGGGTTCAAATCCCGATGGGAGCATGGACTTATTTTTCTTTTCTGCCGCGCGCCTACACGAGAATCTCCAGCGCCTTTCCTCTGACGGCGTCGTTCCGCATGTTCATCTCCGCTTCCGGACACTTGAAATTATATTTTGCCAGATATTCGCCGACCTCGGAGAAGTTCTTCCCCAACACGGACTTCGACTTGTCCAGCTTCTGGATGGACTCCGCCACCTTCTTGAAAATAGCGGGCGCGGATATCTCGTACAGAAGGCTGTCGTCGTAGCCGTACATGTTCACCTTCATCGACACGTTGCGCATCCTGCCCACGAACGCGTTTCCCAGGAAGTCGACGAGGCGCGAGCTCTTGTGCTTGTGCAGGACGTTGACGGCCGTCCTGGCGGCGGCGCCGACCAGATTCGTGTACTTCTTGGCGAGGCCGTCTATCACCTTGTAGTTGTCCAGGAAGTGGTACAAGACGACCTCCTTGAAGTCGTCCAGCGTGTTGTAGGACGCCCTCTTCACGGAGAAGTTGCCGAGCCTTATCGCGTCCGTCACGTCCTCCGCCTTCACGTCGTCCCTGTGCATGTCCCTCGGATAGACCGTTATCACGGACTTCCCCATCGTCCTCGCCAGGTGGGAGTCACTCCCCACGACGCCGTACTTCTTCTCGGACATGGCGAACAGCTCGGCATGGAGGTTCGAGAACATATCGTAGTTGTTGGAGTTGAAGACCTCGACCACGTCGCACTTCGAGGCCCTCTCGCGCAGGCCGGACCCGGTCGTGTCGAACGGGTGGTTGCCCACGGAGAGGGCGCCCTGGGACTTTATGTCGTCCAGAATCTCGTCGAGGCTGCGGTATGGCGCGACCTGCTCGCTCAGGCCCAGCGCGCCCACGTGGGGGTGCCTTATGCCGTCCCCCTTCTTGAACCTGTTGATCGAGTACTCCGCGCCCTGAAAAATTTTGATGTGACCGTACTTCGGATTGTCCTTCTGGTGCTCCAGGAGCTCTTTGTAGCCGTCGAGCGTGTTGTGGTTCGTCAGGAAGAACCCGTCTATCCCCGCCTCGTAGGCGGAGCGGAGCTGGTCCCCGACGGAGACCCCGCAGTCCCTGTCTGAGAACCTCGAGTCCGGCATCCTGTTGTTCGAGAAATTGTTGTGAGAGTGGAGCTCTATGTCGAGCCCTTTCCCGAGTTCCATGAAAAATGTTTACCAGTCAAGTATTTGAACGCGACCCCCAAAACTTAGGCTATGTACGACAAGTTCCTCACGGACATGTTCAAGGAGGAAGAGTCCGACGTCATAGTTATCGGCGTTCCCAACGGGACCGGCGGGAAGGAGTACGTCGACAGCGTGAGGAAGCAGAGCTGGTTCGTGGAGATATTCGACATCTACAGGAAGAAAAATTTGTTCGACAAGAAGGTCTGCGACGTCGGCGACATAACTGACTACGGCAAGCTCGCCGACAAGCTGAAGGAGATATTCGCGGCCAAGAAGGTCCCGCTGATAATCACGAAGGGCGACGTCGCGTCGTACCACGCGTGCAAGATGCTGAGGGGAATCAAGGTCGTCAGCTTCGACGCGCACACAGACCTGCTGGACAAGTACACCGACGCGAAGATAGAGTCGATCGACGGTTTCAAGGACGAGAAGGTGAACAGCTCGACGTGGCTCAGGAGGACGTCAGAGATAGTCGGCGAGGACAGCGTCTGTGTGATAGGTCTGAGGTCGGTGGACGAGGACACGATGTCGTACATCGACGGGCAGAAGATCTTCTACCTGACCCCGAGGGAGATGAAGGAGGACATGGAGGGGGCGAAGGAGCAGGTCGGCATCTTCACGCACGGCGAGAAGGTGTGGGTGAACCTGGACGTCGACGTGTTCGACCCCTCGATCGCGCCGAGCGTCGACTACGCGGAGCCCGAGGGGATGTCCTTCGGCGAGTTCCAGGAGATCGTGTCGGCATTCAAGGGCAGGGTTATCGGGATAACTCTGTGCGGCGGGAACCCGATGCAGGGGAACGCCACGGAGTTCCTCGCGGTGAAGGGTGTGTTCGAGCTCCTGTCAAAAATTTAATAGACGTTTCTCATTACCAGAAATCTACTCCTAGAAAAGTGTTGTCTTTAGATTCAGTCAAATAACTAGTGATAAAAATGATGGGAATGTTAGAAAAAGCAAAAATAAACAAACCGTTAGCATATGCTATATTGGGACAGTCTATAAGCGACGAAGCAAACATTGGAGTCGATTCTATAAAAATTTGTCTTGTTTCAAAGGAAGAAGCGAAGTTCTTGTGGGATATTGGAAATGCTTGGGGTCTGGTTAATGTTTTCAGAAGATTCAACTATCCAGAGGGAAAGTATAGAGAATGGGGCTTCACAATAAAAGCCGAAAAGAGGAAAGAAATCTACAAAACAATAGGACCCATGCCTAATTTGGACAAGGATGTGGCTTTCCGGCATCTTGTAAAAAGAAATATCAAAGGCGGAAATAAGAGAGCTCATGGACAAACTAAAAATGAGATAATCCGTATCCTTAGAGACAAAGGTCCTCTAACTGCTAGGAGTATAATGTACGAATTAGACATAGGTTACGGTGCATTGAAAACTCATCTTAAAGAACTTAGTTTGAGGAAAAATATCAAAATCATCGGTAAAAATACCGCAGACTTCAGACATTCCCATAGAAGGCAGGCGAACCTGTGGGGAATAAATATTAAGGTCTAGATACAAACTATCATCAGGATGCAGAGGTCGGATAGCTCGGTCAATTCCGCCAGCTTGAGGGGTAAAATACTCCGGCTAAAGGTGTTGGTTGCTTAGTGCATACGTGGGTTCAAATCCCACCCTCTGCACTCATCGTATCTTCATGTTGTTGTAGGTCAGCGACTTGTCGGGCGTGTTGATCTGAACGTTGTAGAGCCCGGAGTCGAGGTTCGATATCGTGACCCTCGCGACCACTATCCCGACGCACTCCACGCACACCTCGCCCTTCTTCACCGCGTCCAGGTTCACGGTCACGTCGTTGCCGTAGAAGCTGACGGTGCCCTCGGCGTCGTAGCACGGAGTGGCCGTCTGTATGGGCATCACGATCAGTATCGAGTCGCCCACCGTGCGCACGTCCTGCTGCTGGTACTCGTCGAAGGTACACGTGTTGGAGATCGTCTCCACCTGGAACACGTACTTGCTGCTCTGCGTGCCGGGCTGGACTATCACCACGGCCACCACGACCATCGCCAGCAGCCAGATGACGACCTTCTTGAACGAGAACTTCATGCTTGATTATTCGCGTCGCAAGTTAAAGAATTTTACAGGACGACAGCGACCACGTCTTCTATCGTCGCAACCGACACTACGTTTATTCCCGCGACGTCGACGGCCTGCCCAGGTGGCACAAGGAACGTGGTCGCGCCGAAGTTCCTCGCGGCCTCGGCCTTAGCGGCGACGGATCCTATCGGGCCGATCTTGCCGTCGGCGCTTATGGTGCCCGTCATGAGCACGCTCGTGTCCGGGCTCTTTTCGAGGAGAGTTGCGATTATCGCTATCGCTATGGCGCCTCCTGCAGAGCCGCCGTCGACCGTGACGATATCGTCGCCGCTGTAGACGAAGCTGATCGTTATGTCCCTGTCAAAAGTCGAGATGTCGGTGTAGGCGCCCGCGACGTACGCCGCCGCGCGTATCGAGTCCTGCGTCCCGGAGAGGAACTCGACCCTGTCGATGTTGGCCGAGACCGCGCCGCCTCCCCTGACTATCTTCACCTCGATCGGGACGACGACCCCCTCGCCGTCCCCCTTGACGCCGACCACGTAGTAGTTCCTGATCTTTGGCGTGAGGTCGCTGATCTCCTGCGACGCTATGCCCAGCCTGCCGCTGAGGTCCCCCACCTGCACGCTCAGGTCGCGCACGGTCGCGTCGAGCTCCGATATCTCGGAGGCCTGGTCCGATATCGTGGCGCTCTGGTTCTCGACCGTCGCCTCGAGGCTCACAATCTGCTGCGACTTCTGCAGAATTTCCTGCGCCTGCGCCTGGTTCTCGACGTAAAACGAATAAACGACGTAGCCCGCGGCGGCTATGAACGCGACGAACACGACCGCGACTATCTTGGCCTTGTCGAACCCCCGATACGAATGTTCGCGCGGACCTGAGCTACGCATCTTTAGATTTTCGCGCCCGTGATTAAAAGGTTTTTGCCGGTCACGGGGTTAAGTTTTTATGACCCCGAGGCGCTGTAATTAGCAATGGCGAAGAAGCTCGTCGGAACCGTATCGCACTACTACTCGAAGCTCGGCGTGGCCATCGTCGACCTGAGGGAGGACCTCGCGGTCGGCGACAGGATATCGATCGAGGGCTCCAGCACTAACGTGCAGCAGACCGTCGACAGCATGCAGGTCGAGCACGAGTCCGTCAAGGCCGCTGGCAAGGGCAGCTCGGTCGGCATGAAGGTCCCCGACAAGGTGAGGCCGGGCGACAACGTGTACCTGGAAGAGTAGATGCGGGACGCGCGAATCTTTTAAGAACTTCTGATTACAATTTGCTACATAACTCAGTCGCGCCTCAATAGCTCAGACTGGTAGAGCACTTCCATGGTAAGGAAGGGGTCCCGGGTTCAAATCCCGGTTGAGGCTCAAAACATCTGTTATAAAATATACTTCGCACCACCGGCAATCCTTATATATGTCACTTTAGAGTAGTAAACTATTGGTGTTAGAGTATGGCGACATACGCTGCTGACATATTGTTCAATTACGAAAGCCTGGACGCGAAGTTCAGGAATCAAAGGGAACAACAGACATTCTACTTCCAGACACCCGGGGGCCTCGAGGACATACCCTACGTGGCGGGGAGGATAGCCAAAATGGGACCGTCGATTGCAAAGATTATCGAGAGGAACGCCAGTAATCTCGGATACAAGTCGCATGTGACTTTTGGGCGAGTTGTGGAAGTGCAGGACATCGCATCTGATGCTGGCCTGCCGTCTAACAGGATTCTCGGCATAGTGGATCCTGCCCGTCCTTTCAAGAGGCAGGTCGGCTCAATCAGAGCGTGACTTCCCCGTCGCCCCTGGTAGAATCTAGAATTTCTTTTTCAGCGGAGAAGACGGCCGAGCGTATCCTGTCGATCGCGTCGATGTTGCACGAGACGCTCCCTATCCCGGCCTTCACGAGGATCTTCGCCATCTCCGGGTTGCTCCCTGCTTCGCCGCAGATTGAACTCTCTATCCCATGCTTGTTGCACATCGAGACGACGTAGTTCAACATCCTCAGCACGGCTGGATGGAACTCGGAGTGCAGCTTCGCGATCTTCTGGTTGTTCCTGTCGATGCCGAGCGTCAGCATCGTCAGGTCGTTCGTACCGAAGCTCACGAACTCGATCCCCTCCCTGATGAAGTCCTCTATCGCGAGCGCCGACGCGGGCGTCTCGACCATTATGCCGAGCCTCATCGGCTTCCCTATCCCGACCTCGTCCGCGATCTGGCGCGCCTGCCTGAACTCGTCGACGGTGATTATGAACGGGAGGATGATGTGGATGTTGTCCAGGCCCTCGTCGGCCATCCTCTTCACGGCCTCGAACTCCGCCCTCAGCAGTCCCGGCTCGTCCAGGCTCCTCCTTATCCCGTGCCATCCCAGCATCGGGTTGTCCTCGCGCGGCTCCTGGTCCCCGCCCTGCAGGTTCCTGAACTCGTCGCTCCTCGCGTCGAGCGTCCTCACCCAGACCGGCTTCGGGTGGAACGCCTTCGCGATCGGCCTTATCCCGTCGATCAAAATTTTTATGTAGTCCTCCGGCCTCCCCTCGCGGATCAGCTTCGCGGGGTGCACGCCGTACTTCGTGATCATGTGCTCGATCCTCAGGAGCCCGACGCCGTCCGCCTTCGGCGCGACGTCCAGCTTCTCCGCAAATACCAGATTCACTTTTACTTTCGTGCGGGTAGGGCCGATCGGACCGACGACCTCCTCCGCGTGACTCGGCCTCTCGACGGAGACCGCTCCCTCGTAGACAATCCCGTTGTAGGCGTCGACCGTCACAATCTCCCCGTCCATCAGGACCTTCGTCGCGTTCTCCGTGCCGACTATCGCGGGTATCCCCATCTCCCTCGAGACGATCGCGGCGTGCGAAGTGGATCCTCCAAGATCAGTGACGATCGCCGCCGACTTGCTCATCGTCGGCACCAGGTCCGGGGACGTCATCACCGTCACGAGGATGTCGCCCTCCTCGATCTTCGTGATGTCCTCCATGCTCCTCACGATTTTCACCTTGCCGGTCGCGAGTCCCGGAGATGCTCCCATTCCTTTCAAAATTTGTTTGCCCTCGATCTTCCTGCTGCTCCTCTTCGCCTCGGTAGTCACGGCCCTCGTCTGGACAATCCTTATCGTCGTCTTCTCGATCGCGAACTCGATGTCCTGCGCATGTCCGTAATATTCCTCGAGCTGCCTTCCGTAGGCCGCGAGCCTCAGGAGCTCGTCGTCGCTCAGTACCCTAGCCTCGATCTTGTCCGCCGGTATCTTGACCGGCACGGACTTGCCCATCGCGTTGTCCCTCATCAGCGCGATCGGCTTCTTCCCGATCTTCACGCTGATTATTTTTTCTTCGTCCTTGCTCACGACGTAGTGGTCGGGCGACACTTCGCCGAGGACGAGATATTCGCCGAGCCCCCACGTGGCCTCGATCACGGTGACGTTGTCGCCGGTCGTCGGGTCGACGGTGAACATGACGCCGGCCTTGTCGGCGTTGACCATCCTCTGCACGACGATTGCGATGCTCGCGTTCTCGAACCCGTGCTTCGACCTGTAGAAGATCGCGCGCGGCTCGAACAGCGACGCCCAGCAATTCTTGACGGCCTCGACGACGTCCTTCAGACCCTTCACGTTCAGGAAGCTCGCCTGCTGCCCCGCGAACGAGGCGCCCGGCAAGTCCTCCGCCGTGGCGGAGCTCCTCACCGCGACGAACGCCATCTCCCTCCCCGCCGAGATGAGGGACAGCAGCCTCTGGTCGGCGATCTTGTCGGAATAAGAGAGGTTCTTGTACGTCTCCACGATCTCGCTCTTGATCTCGGCCGGCATCTCCTGCGAGGCTATCATGTGTTTTATTTTCTTCGACGCCTCGACCAGCGACGCCGTGTCCTCGACGTTGGTCTGCTTGACTATCTTCGAGATCTCCACGCCGAGGTTGTTGATCTGCATGACCCTGTCGAATCCCGCGGTCGTCACGACGAACCCGGACGGCACGGGGAGGCCGATGCGCACCATCTCGCCGAGGTTCGCGCCCTTCCCGCCCGCGACCGGCACGTCGTCCTTCGTGATCTGGTCGAGCCAGAGGACGTACTTCATGGGTAGATTTTCTCTTCGCGCGGGGATAACCCTTGCGTTGTGCTTTTAAGCGTGCCCCGCGAATTCATTATCATGTCGGCCCTCGAGAAAAACATAAGTCAGCTGCACCAGCACGCCGCGGAGCTCGACCAGGTCGCCAATTATTTGCAGGAGAACATCCTGCAGAACGCGTCACAGATCAATGCCGAGGCCGACTACCTGAAGCTCGACAAGAATTTCGTGAGCGCAATCAAGTCGCTCTACGAGAGGAACAAGAAGCACGACTATCTATCCAACCTCATCGAGGGCATGCCGAAGAAGTCGCAGAGGTACGTGCTCGACATGGTGAAGGAGGAGCAGACGCAGCTCAAGCGCATGGCCGGCCTGATGAAAGGTTATGGGAAGAAGCTCAGCTACCTCAAGAAGATAGAGGGCAAGATAAGCTACTGGCAGAGCCGCGACGCGATACAGTTCTCGGGGAAGGGCGGCCACTCGGAGTACAAGGACCTCGTCGAGAAGTACAAGCAGCTCAAGGGAGACGTGCATATGTACGGGTCCATGATAAAGAAGAACGCAAATAATTTCATGGAGTTCAAGAGCGCCCTCGGCGCCCAGATCGACAAGTACAAGGGCAACAAGTCCGTCTCGAACCCGGAGAAGATGCTGATAGCCCTTCTGGTCGGCGGGTTCGGCATGACGGTCCTCTACGCGCTGTCACAGACCGTCCCTGGGACGGTCACGACGGGCGCGTTCCTGGAGTCCGCGTCGCCGATGCCGCTCGCGTTCCTCAGCGCGACCGTGATATTTCTGCTGTTCTTCCTGACGCACCACAAGCTGAAGTAGGCCCGCCCGTCTGCTCCCCTTAAAAATGTTCGGGACGTTAATGTTTTATATGAAAGAGGCTTACAGAAGCAAGATGGACATGTATGCCGACATACTTGGTGCATGCGACAGTCTTCAAATAATAACTTCTATATCGAGAAAAACCGGTATCGGCTACCATCCCCTAGTCGAGAACGTAGCTCTTCTTAGAGAACTCGGGCTCCTCAAGGAAGGTGTCGTGGATTTTAATTTGAACGGAGCGAGAGGTTTTGGGTCCAAAGGCGTGGGGGTGGGATATATGATAACCGACGGTGGGAGAAACTTTCTAAAAGATTACAGCAAGGCCAAGGACTATCTGAAACCTAAATGAGATCTAGACAATGATTCAAGTCGGACGCTGCTCCGAGAAAGGAATGGCCTATTCGTCGACCACAATCTTCGTCGGGTGCAGATCTTCAGGCTGAAGTGAAGTCGCCGACCTGCTCTCCTTAAAAACTTTCGCGGCGTCTACATTTTATGGCAAGGTCGTTCAGAGACACGATTGAAAAATATGCGAACATACTCGAGGTATGCGACAGTCCTAAAATAATATCTACCATATCGAGAGAGGCAAACGTTGGGGCCAAACCCCTCGCCGACGACATAGTTTTCCTTGGGAGCTGCGGGCTTCTCGCCAAAAACACCGTGTATGCAGAGAATTATCGCGGAAGAGCCAGGATGGGATACAAGATAACCGACTACGGAAGGAATTTTCTAAAAAGCTACAACGAGCTCAAGGACTACCTGAAACCCAGACAGGAGTTCAAGTCGGAAGTCGTCCCGAGAAAGAAATGAACTAGCCGTCTATGACGATCTTCGTGGGCGTGCAGATCTTCAGGCTGAACTTCTTCATCGCGATCTTCGCGAGCGGGATGTTCTGCTTGTTGACCATCAGCCTGATGAGCCTCATGCCGGGCTTGGTCTGCACGGCCGTCCCGACGGGCTTCCCGAACGGGTGGGCCATCCCCTGGGAGTAACGGTCCGCTCCAGCGCCGGTCGCGATCGGCTTCTCGCGGAGGACGTGGTGAGGGAAAACGAGTATCTTCAGGAAGTAGTTCGCGCCGAGGACCTTCGTCTCGAGGTACTTCGTCGCCACGATCCTCGCGGCCTCGACGGAGTTGTCGCGCATCTGCACGGCGCGCTCGGCGATGAGGTACAGGGTCGTGTCGAACGTGCCGGTCTTGTTGCCCATCTCGAACTGGTGCGTCTTCGGGAACGGCACTCCCTTCACGTAGGACTTGCGCGGCTTGTGCTTGCTGACGCGGGTCCACGGCCTCTCCATCCTTCGCATCGCGCGTCCTGGTCTCAAGCCCATGAAATCACTTAATCAAGTGGTGCGGGAAGGAATTTAAATCTTCTCAAACGCGCTCCAAACCGCCGAAATCCCGCGTTTTCCGAAAATCTTTAAATAGAGTCTCCCACCATTGAATTCAGGAGGAATCATACAATGGCATTAGTCGTAAAATCCGCCGTTCGTTCCCAGCTGAAGGGGATGAGGGCGAGTGGAGACTTCTTCAAGGCGCTCGACAAGACCGTCGCCGCGGAGCTGACGAAGGCAGTCGCGAGGGCCAAGGAGAACGGAAGAAAGACCTGTAGAGGCTGCGACCTTTAAGGTTGTTAGAGGTTTTTTGAATTTTCTTTTAATTTTAATATCTTAACTACCAACTAGATTTGATTGAAATGATGCACGTAAAGGCAATCGGGATAACCGGGACGATAGCGAGCGGCAAGGACACCGTCAAGGACATCATGGCGAAGAGGCTCAGCTGCTACCAGGTCAATCTCAGCAACGCCATACGCGGCGAGATCGAGAAGAAGAAGAAGGTGTTCTCGCGCGAGACCATGCAGGAGATGGGCAACGAGCTGAGGCAGAAGTACGGGACGTTCGTCCTCGTCAAGGTGTCGACCGAGTTCATGTCGCGCGACAAGCCGTACCTGATAGTCTACGGCATCAGGAACCCCGGCGAGGCCGAGTGGCTAAAGAAGACGTACGGTCCAGACTTCATTCTTGTGGGGATTGACGCGCAGCAGCAGACGAGGTTCGAGCGCGTCCAGAAGAGGGCGAGGCCGATCGACGCGAAGACCTGGGAGGATTTCCTGAAGATGGACGAGCGCGACCAGGGAGCCGGAGAGCCGCCGTACGGGCAGCAGGTCAGGAAGTGCATCGAGATGGCCGACGTCGTCATCCAGAACGACGGCGACGAGGCCCAGCTCGCCGAGAAGGTCGAAGAGGTCTTCTCGAGAATCCAGTAAAGTTTAAAATTTTGAGTCCTACATGCCGAAAATCTTGTTGACCGTCTTCTTCTTTTCTTTCTCTTCCTCGTTCTCGACCTTCCTCATCGCCGCCGCGTTCCTCCTGATGAGGTCCTCGACCTTCTGGGCGTCCTTCTTCGTGTTGCCGATCCCCGTGCAGTTCCCGACTCCGATGACGATGACGTCGCCCCTCCCCTCGGTCTCCGATATGTTCTTCTCCACGAGCTTCAGGACGCGGGGCGTGGCCGCGAGTATCTCGGCGCGCATCGGCATTATCGCCTCCTCCTGGCTCATCTTCACGATGATCGTGTCGAGCGGTATGTTCTTCTCGGTCGCGAGCCTCTCGATGTATCCCCTGTCCACGCCGATGC
>Ga0247727_10009577_pt1 | contig 17479 bp, 15 predicted proteins | sample WisWelCaveWW1625_FD_202498 | JGI IMG/M metagenome (GOLD analysis project Ga0247727, IMG submission 202498) | Biofilm microbial communities from Wishing Well Cave, Virginia, United States - WW16-25 | ecosystem: Environmental > Aquatic > Deep subsurface > Groundwater > Cave microbial mat | place...
AGCTTCCCGATAATCTGCTCCGCCGTATGATGCTTCCTCGCCATTCAAAATACCTCCTATAAAGTTCCCGTTATGGATAGCAAAGTACCTATCCAACATGGACTCCTTTATAGGGGGCGGGTCAGTCGGCAAGCACGGAGATGAAGCGAAAACAGGAAAGTATGTAAAGAGCCAAGGGCAAGGATACACAAAACTCCATGAAGATAAGCAATTGAGATTGTTCTAGCCCAGTACCTCAATACCCCGCAGCTTGCTGCAGGGATCTTTTATTTTTCACATATGGATTTAGGCGATTTTTAGGCAGTAAATCGTTCTGGATTAGTTTCTCCAGTCTCTGACTGGCCTACACCTAAAAAATTTGAGGCATCTGACAAGGTAATGTGCCAGTCGGGAATATGAAGCAACATACGCCCTTTTTATAATTCTCTAGTTTCATACGCACTAAATGGCAAGAATATAGGCAAAAATTAGCGGAGCTACAATACTTGCATCGCTGTGTATCACGTGCTTTGGCGTAGAAACGCCCAGCTTACCCCAGCTTATTTTCTCATTCGGCAAAGCCCCGGAGTAACCACCGTAACTTTCTTGGGCATCGGTGATCTGGCAAAAATAACCCCAGGTGGGTACTCCCAATTTTAAATCTTCGTTCAGTAATGGCAAAACACATATAGGAAAGTCACCAGCAATGCCACCGCCAATCTGAAAAAAGCCGACGGATTTGTTTTTGACTGCTTCTTGGTACCAATATCCAAGGTGCTCGAAATACTCGAGGCCGCTTTTGATAATATCGAAACTGTTTTTATTTTCCATCTTTTGCGAAACGAAAAAATTACCCAAGGTAGAATCTTCCCATCCCGGAACATAAAGCGGCAAATTCCTTTTGGCTGCTGCAAGCATCCAACTGTGTTCCAGCGGAATATGAAACAAATTTTGAAATTCAGGATCCAATATAACCTTATAAAGATATTCATGAGGGAAAAAAGACTGCTTTTTCTCATACGCCTCAAGCCAGTATTTTATCGCAAACCGCTCCACCAGCCGCATAGCCTCATGTTCTGGGATGCATGTATCGGTTACCCGGTTCACGCCCTTATCATATAAATCTTTTTCGTCTTGGGGCGTTAAATCGCGATAGTTTGGAATGCGTTTATAATGGTTATGCGCAACGGCGTTGAACAAGTCTTCTTCCAGATTAGCGCCAGTACATGAAATGGCCGATACCTTGTCTTGTCGGATCATCTCCGCAAGCGAAATGCCAAGTTCTGCGGTGCTCATCGCTCCTGCCAAAGTCATGAACATAATGCCGCCATCGTCCAAATGCCGACAATAGGCGGTGGCAGCTTCACGCAATGCGGCTGCATTAAAATGGCGGTAATGTGTTTCAATAAAATTGCGAATTTCAGAGGACATGCGGTGCCTCTGGGTTTTTTTCTAACAATTGAAGAAGTTTTTGTGTACTTTGTAGAAGTGCTTCACGAGAAGAAAACCCATGGATTTCGGTATTCGTTTCGATGTTAATAAAAGATTCTCCATGAGGCAAAAAAAGTCGATAATCCAGCAACAACTCTTCTCTGGCGAGAATACCGCGACATGATATTCCCAGTCCGCAGTGATAGAGAATGTTCGGATTATCGCTGTGGTTTATATAATCTTCTTCCATGGGAGCCTTGTTATAAAGGATGATGTCACCGACGTAACGAATACCAGACAGCACCAACTGTTCTAAGTCTTCTTCGGTTTTTGCCTGCCGCTTACGTTGAAGGGTTTTGAAGCCCCGGAACTGCACAGACCACCCGTGCAGTTACAATCGGAAGCTTAGAGGCATTTACAGGAAAATTCAAGGTATTATTTGTAAGATTCTATCGCGTTGTTTACGGTTTAAAGAACTCCGTCAGTTTTTCGTGTATTGCAATGCCGCCCACATAAAATACGCCTGCCAAAACCAGCGAGGCAAACCCGATAAGGCCACCGTGCGGTTTTACAATGGTAATGCTGACATTACTGATCTGCACGGGGCGCTTCCTGTTGGCGGTCCCCATCAAAACGAAAATCCACCTGGTCGGGAATTATCTCTGATTTTGGGTAGCGGTAAAAACCGGCCCATAACAAGGCTTCTTTCAAAAAGCAGGATTCGGCGATCCAATAGGGGGTGAGTACAATTTTCATACAGCTTTTCAATCACTACGGTTTTGGATGGCCAAGATTAGGACATTCTGGGCGATAATCCATAAGGCATAATAGTCCTCGCCCGCTTGCTTCGCTTGCTGTCCGGGGGCCGCTAAACGTTGCACCCGCCCCGGTTATTAATGGAAAAACATTAACGTGGGAATTGAAGGCAGGCGAAAAAATAACCTTTAAAGATTCAGACGCAAAACTCTCACTAAAGCGCCTGAACAGCTATATTGGCGTTGACCAGATTGTGTTTTCGCGCCTTAATTGACGGGCAATGAAATCCAGCACCACCATAGCCCTTCTTATTCTCGTCCTCATGACCGTGCTGAACGTCACGGTCTGGTTTGTGCCCTCATATGGTTTCTGGTCGTGGCAGACGACGCTCTATTTCTACTGGGGTGAAAGCGTGCTGATCGGCGCGCTGGCCCTTTTTATCTACGCCAAGCACCTGTTCGTTTTTTTCCTGATCCTCGTCCCCATCGCCTACATGGTCGGGCTCAAGAGTTTCCTGTTCATGGGTGATGCGAAAATTCCCATGACGTTCTGGGGCATATATTCACTGTTCTGGCTCATCTATTTTGAAATCCGCCGCAGCTTCATCGGCCACAAGATCCGCCTGAATCACCCGCTGCTGCAACTCTTGTTTTACGCGACCTACATGGTCACGGCGATTGCCGCCGCCTGCGCGCTGACGGGTTATATCTATTTCGGGCAATTGCCATGCAGAACAACATGCTGGAAGATTTCCTGGCGATGGCTGTCGGCATCCCTACGCTCACCATCACCATCCTGAAGATCGTCAACATGATCGGCGACCAGCATGTTTTCTATTTCCTTCTGGGCACCTATCAGCGCCCCACGGAGAAGAAAAACATCGTCATGTTCATCGACATGGTCGGCTCTTCAACCGTGGCTGAAAAACTTTCGCCCAAAAAAGGCATGGAGATGATCGCGCGGTTTATTTTTGACGCCGGCGGCGCGTGCCGCAGCTATGGTGGTGATATCGTCAATTACACCGGCGACGGGCTGGTGGTGCTCTGGCCTCTGTTCAAGGCCGACAAGGCGATCAAGGCCATCGACAATTTGAACGCCCGGCTGGAATCGGCGAAGGAAGGCTATGAGAAATCCTTCGGAATCGTCCCCGATTTCAGAATCGGCCTCCATGCCGGCAACGTGGTCATCAGCCAGATCGGCGAGGAGAAGCTGTTTCTCGGGGTTTACGGCGATGTCGTCAACACGGCGGCGCGGCTTGAACAGCTCAACAAGGATATGGGGACCAAGGTTTTGCTCTCCAAGGCCGTGAAACAGTATGTCGGCATCCCCTTCCAGAAGAGAATCAAGTCCATGGGTGAGGCCGAAGTCCGTGGAAAAGAGGAATCCATCGAGATTTTTACCCTGGTTTAGGCTTTTGGGCCTATTTTCGGGGTATGAACTCACGATTTTCCGTACATAAAAATTCCCTCTCTCAACAAAAAAATCCTGTAAATAAATAAAAATAGATATTCCAATAATAAAATATAAAAATTAACTGTATTTGTGAGAATTTTTGTCTAACTCCAATAAGAATATATATTTTGATTATAATATTATTACATATAGGACTGGTTTCTATACTTCATTTATTAACCACAACTACAGTTAGGTTCGGTTTTGATAAAATTTTATACAAATTGTCTGTTTTTTTCTTGCAATGGGTCCGGATCTGACATATAAAGAGAGTACACACCCTCTATTACTGCCGTTTGTCCGGAGCATCCCAAAAGGTCTCCGGACCTTTTTTTGGCCAATCGCGAATACTGCCTGTAAAAAAGCAATCAACACCGCTCCCCAGTAAACATCCCCCTATAGAAAAATGAATTACGGGCTTACAATACCCAGTATTTACTTGAATAAATTTTAATTACCTCATTTTTTTTATAATTACTTAAAACTATAGTCCAATTCATGATTTAATTACTTATTCATTACCGTTAGATTCGGTTTTGATAAAATTTTAGATAAATTACTTGCATTAGGTCCGGGTATGGCATATAAAGAGAGTACACACCCTCTATTACCGCCGTTTGTCCGGAGCATCCCAAAAGGTCTCCGGACCTTTTTTGGTACTTTGGCGATCCTCCGATAAATAAAAAATAGCGAGCAGACTGGTGAAGCCGAATAAGGTCATCAGATCAAATGCTTACATATTTATTCTTGGGAAAATCAGGAGAAAATGGCGACCCCGGCAGGACTTGAACCTGCAACCCCCTGCTTAGAAGGCAGGTGCTCTATCCGTTGAGCTACGGAGTCTCTAGGAAATCTTACAGGAAAAGACCTTAGGCTTCATCCTCGGGTCTGTAATGGAAATTGTCAGCATAATTCCGCGGCTTCAGCTTTCGTTGCCTGGTGGGCAGGACGGAGACGTTCAAGCCGTTCTTCCGGGCGTAGGCCTGGGCCTCGTCCAGTGTTTTGAACTCCAGCCGCACCTGCGCCAGCGTGTCGCCCGACGCGGTCCAGCCCATCAAGGGCTCAGGCCGGCGATTCGATTTTGATTCATATTCCAGGACCCATTCAGCCGTATTCCCATGTCCTGACTGCATAGCAGTCTTGCTCGGCTTGTATATGATCGCGTCCATCAATTGCTCCTTTTCGCCCGGCACAACTTATCAGGATGTACGCCTTACGCAAATATATTCCAATGCTGGCGCGACTCAAAATATTTTTTTGTGCGCTGCGAAGTAAAAAAATATTGCGCCGCAGAATAAATGTTGCATGTGCGAAGTAACACGAAATAAAAATGCAAATTTCTGAAGTATAATTGACAGCCCGTGTTTCCTTTGTCAAAGTCCACTCTCTTTTCTGGCGTCAACTTCCTCTCAATAAAAAAACAAGAAGACGAAAGACAGCGACGAATGATTGACGGCTCTGACATTCAAACCGATCCGCGTGTTCCCAAATCGAATATGAAACCTGTGCGCCCGCTCCGCGGTCGCTTCACTCATGAACGCGTACGCGCATTACTTGTCGGCATTCACGGCGAAGAAGAATATGCAGCCATGCAAAAAACTGGCGTCGACAAGCGCATGATGTTCGGCACCAATCCCCACTACCAGGCCCTTGTGATGGGCGAAGAACTCCTCGACGCGGAAGGCAACGTTCTCGTGCCCGCCATGCCGCCCAGCAAATCCGTCGGCGCGCTGATTCTGCCGCGTCTGAATGAAACGCTTTCGCTCGAAGGCGCAAAAGATCCTTCCAACCAGATGAATTTTACGCCGGAAGACAACGGCTATCACGGCAAGCTGCTGCACAAGTACGATGAAATCGTTCTCGGTTACGCTTCGCCCGTCTGCTCCGCGCATTGCCGCTACTGCTACCGTCTCGACCTGTTCAACAAGGACACGGGCAAGACAAGCGTGAAACCGGAAGAGCTGCGCGACTATATCCTTGATTACAACACCAGGCTGGCCGAGAATGGCAACAAGGACCCGGAAACCGGCGAGCGCCGCTACCCTGTGCGTGAATTGCTGTTGTCCGGCGGCGATCCCCTCGTCCTCACCAACGCCATGCTGTACCGCTATATGTTCGCGGCAGGTCAGGCGAAAGTCAGCCTGCTGCGCATCGGCTCAAAAGAGCTCGCGTTCCGCCCGGAACGTTTTGACGACGCTCTGGCGGAAACATTCCGCCTTATCCATGAACAATTCCCTCACATGCACATCAACATCGTGGCGCATCTCAGCCACCCCGATGAATTCCTGCTGCGCGACGCGGACGGAAAATACATTCCCAACGTCAACGGCCCCGGTTACCAGTGGATGCCTATCAGCCATAAGGCCGTCACCCGCATGCTGTCGCTGCCGTATGTCTCCATCGAAAACCAGACGCCGATCATCTCCAAAGTAAACGACGACGTTGAAGCCTTGCGCACGTTGCACGAAGAAGTGCGCCGCATGGGCATCAAGCCAAAATATTTATTCCAGGGCCGCGACATTCAGGGCCACAAGGCGTTCTCCGTTCCTGTCGAACAAGCCTGGCGTATGCACACAGACGCGATGAAGGGTCTGTCCGACACCGCGCGCTCGCGTTTCTCGCTCTCGACCGAATGGGGCAAGCTGGAAGTTGTCAGCGTCATCGACCCGATTAAAATTCCACAAGACGCGGCGATGCCCGGTGTGATGCAGATGATGCTGAATGAACTGTTCGGCGAAGGTCTGATTATTTTCCGCTCGCACCGCTCGCCGTTCGAGGCCGAGTCACAGGGCGATATCATCATCGCCAAGCGCAACCCCGAGGCGCTTTGGATTTCCGGCTACGAAGACCGCATCCTGTACGACACGCGCAAAGGCCGCGAGAACAACAAGTATGAAGGCCTGATGCAGATGCTGATGAATGCGCTGGGCGAAGAAGGCTACACCAAGATTTTGAAGATGGCGGCCTAGCCAGAAAGAAAAGTGGTCGGAGTGGAGGGATTCGAACCCCCGGCCCTCTGGTCCCAAACCAGATGCGCTAACCAGACTGCACTACACTCCGTATCCTAGGGAAATGCTATTATAGACGTCTGCCTATTGCGGGGCAAGCACGTTGCGGAAGGCCGGGTGAATAATCCGGTCGCCTTCCTTGATATTGAGCGTTCCGGCCAGCCCGCCATTGATCTCCAGCACGGCCATGGCCGGGCGTTCGGCCGTAATCCGGGTATCGTCCTGCGGTTTGGCGTTGTGGTGGATATGGTTGATAACACCATCGCGGCCGACAAAGATCATATCGAGGGGAATCAGGGTGTTTTTCATCCAGAACGAGCGGTCATCCTCGTCATCGAATAGGAACAGCATGCCGGAATCGTTATTCAGGTGGGTACGGTACATCAGGCCCCGTGACTGGTCGGAGCCGTTGGCGGCCACTTCGACCTCGAACAGGTAATCCTGCCCGGCCTTGGTTTCCACCGTGATCATTTCACGCGGCAGATAGACAATCTCCCCGGTTTTAGACGTTTCGACGTTTTCAGCCGTATCGCCGGCCATACAGGACCACACAGGGATCATCAGGCCAAAGGCGAATACAGCGAGAATAAAAGCTTTGGTTTTTGTCATGATTCCGAATCCTTCAGTCTGGCCAGTTCATCGAGGGCGGATTGCGTGGTGATAACACCAAGCGCCTTGCCGGATTTGGGTTCGACCACCAGCAGCGACCCGCCGCCATTGCGGACCAGCAAATTGACGCCTTCCCACAGCGGTGTTTCGGGGTAGACAAAAGCAAACTTGCGATCCATAAGATCACCTGCCTTCATCAGTTCGACTTTTTTCAGCCTCTTGGCAATACCAGGGGCGGCGCCGACGCGGATGTCGAGCTGAATGCCATCGTTCGTCGTCACCGATACGGGCAGTAAATTTTCAAGAATTGCTTTGAGAGAAAGAACCCCGACGGCCACACCGGCTTCGTCGACGACAGGCGCAAGGTCGATTTTCGCCTTCTTGAAAGCGACCAGCGTCGTTCCAATATTGTCATCAGGCAAAATGCTGAGAAGCTTGTCGGTCATGGCGGCATGGCAGGGCATGGCTTATTCCTTCTTATGCCCGGCTATTGTGCTTAAAAACTCAAGAACATGCAATGCCGCACCATGGTCATAGAGGTTGTTATGGTCAGCTGAATCAAGGGAAATAAAGCTTTTCGGCTCCGGGGCGGCGTCAAAAAGGCGGCGGGAGAAACGGATGGGAATGGTCCGGTCCAGTTCCCCGTGGATCATCAAGATGGGGGCTTTGACCTTGCCGATGACATCGGCGCTCGGAAATTTATCGCTCAGCAGGTAGCGCACCGGGACGACGGGGTAGAACGACTGCGCCACGTCGGCAATCGAGCTGTAGGGGGATTCGAGAATAAGCCCGGCCACGTCATATTCGCTGGCGAGGCGCGTGGCGATGCCGGTGCCGAGGGATTCCCCGTGCAGGACAACCGGGCGCTCTTGCTTCTTTAAAAATTCGACATAGGCGCGGCCATCGTTATAGAGCCCCTGTTCGGTGATCTTGCCGGGATTGCCGCCATAGCCCCGGTACTCGGCCAGTAAGACACCATAGCCTTTAATGCCCAGCGATGCGGCCCGCCACACGCGGTCGGCAAAATTTCCGGCATTGCCATGGAAGAAAAGAATGACGGGTTTGGAATCGTCGCGCGGCGGGAAATACCAGCCTTGAAGCGTGAGGCCATCCTGCGTTGTAACTTCCGCCAGCTCCGCCCCGGGCACAATATCCGGACGGGTGGAATCGGGGAAATACATCATATTGCGCTGGTTGAAATACAGATAAACGACGACGCCCAGGTAGAAAAGAACAACGGTCAGGAGGATGTTCATCATTTTCTTTTTGAGCATGTGTTACGCACGCAGGCCTGTTTTGTACATTCTTGCGTAGAGGCCGTCGTTCTTCAGAAGCTCGTCGTGGCGGCCCTGCTCGACGATTTTTCCCTTGTCGAGAACGATAATCTGGTCGGCGGTTTGAACCGTGGACAGGCGGTGCGCGATAACGATGGTGGTGCGACCCTTCTCCAGTTCCTGCAGCGCATTCTGAACGGCTTTCTCGGATTCATTGTCGAGGGCCGATGTTGCTTCGTCCAGCAACAGGATCGGCGCGTTGCGCAAAATGGCGCGGGCAATAGCGATGCGCTGGCGCTGCCCGCCGGACAGTTTCACGCCGTCTTCGCCCAACCGTGTCTGGTAGCCTTTTTCAAGCTGTTCGATAAATCCATCGGCGGCGGCGGCTTTGGCGGCGCTGCGGATGTCTTCGGCCGAAGCCTTGGGTTTGCCGTAGGAGATGTTTTTTTCCACCGTGTCGTCGAAGATGGTGATGTCCTGGGACACGAGGGCAATGTGCGCGCGCACGCTGTCGACGGTCACATCGCGCAGATCCACGCCGCTGATCGTCACACGGCCGGATTGCGGATCGTAGAAACGCGAGATCATGTTGATGATGGTGCTTTTGCCGCCGCCGCTGGGGCCAACAAGCGCCATGACCTTACCCGGCTTGGCGGTAAAGGAAATACCGTCGAGGGCGCGGGATTCTTTCTGGTCATAGAGGAATGCGACATTCTCAAAGCCGATTTCGGGATTGGCTGCGCTCAGGCGCGCCGCGCCGGGCTTGTCGGTGATTACGGGCTTCATATCCATCATTTCAAACACGCGCTCCGCCGCGCCGATGCCCATCTGGACGGAATTGTTCAGCCGCGCCAGTTTTTTCATCGGCTCGTAGGCCAGCGTGAACGCCGCGAGGAAAGCAATAAGCTGGCCGAGCGTCATTCGCTCTGCCGCGATTTCATAGCCTCCGTAAATGACGATGCCGCAGACAACAGACCCGATCAGGATTTCGTTGACTGGCGTTGCCATGTTGCCGATACGCACGGATTTGATGATGAGGCGGCGCACTGTGTCGATGGCCCGACCGGCGCGTTCGCTTTCGTGCGCTTCAGCTCCATAAGCTTTAACCTGACGGATACCCTGAAAAATCTGCGAGAGACGGTCGGAGAGAGAGGCTGTTTCGCCCTGGATGCTCCTGGAGACTTTGCGGATCTTGCGGCCAATATTGGCGACGAACAAAGTCGCGAACGGGAAAATCACAAGCGCCATCAGCGAAAGTTTGAAATCCTGCAGGAACATGACGATGATCAGGAAAAAAAGCGTCAGGAGGCTTTTGCCGAATCCGGCGGTGCTTTCCAGAACGGCCATGCGCATGACGTTCACATCGTTGATGACGCGCGAGATCAACTGGCCGCTGGGGTTGGCATGAAAGAACGCGAGGTCAAGATTCATGAAATGCGCGAAAAGGTCTTTCTGGATGTCGCCGACAATCGACTGGCCGACCTTGTTCATGATGATGCTGTGCATGTAGCTGCACAGGCCGCGGACAGTGAAAACAGCAAGGATGACAAAGCCGAAGGGAACAATCAGGCCCATTTCCTTGCCGCCCAGCACGCGGTCCATCAAGGGCTGCATCAACTGGGCTAAAGCCGCCGTCATCAGGGCTTCCAGGAGCATAAAAAACGTACCGCCCGCCACCGAACCCGCGTAAGGGCTCAGGTAGGTTTTCAGAAGCCTTTTCATAAGCTTAAGGCTTGAATTCTTCGGCACTGCAGCAGCTATAGTCATATCTCTTGGCATCGCCCCTGTGTTATAATCACTATAAGGAAAACTGCAAGTTTCAATAGGGTAATCAGTGGGTAATGGCAGTGAAAAAGGCGTTCTGGAGCTTGGGACAGCACCCAGTCCCGGTATTGGTTTAGCCCTTGGCGGCGGCATGGCCCGCGGGTTTGCGCATATCGGCGTTCTCAATTGCCTTGAAAGACATGGAATCAAACCCTCCATTGTTGCCGGAACATCCATCGGCTCTGTCGTCGGCGGGTGCTATCTCGTCGGCAAGCTGAAATTCTTTGAAGACTGGGCGCTTTCGCTCAATCGCCTCAAAATTCTCTCCTATCTCGACATCCGTGTGCGCAGCGCCGGTATGATCGGCGGATCGCGCCTGAATAATTTACTGCTTCAGCATTTCAAAGATATCAATATGGAAGATCTGCCGGTACCGTTTGTCACAGTCGCCGCCGATCTTCTGACTGGCCACGAAGTCTGGATCCGCAGAGGGTCTTTGATGCAGGCCATGCAAGCCTCCTTCGCCCTGCCGGGCGTCTTCCCGCCTGTCGAGCGCAATCACCGTCTTCTCGTTGATGGCGCACTGGTGAACCCGGTTCCTGTTTCAGCATGCCAGGCGCTCGGCGCGCGTATGACAATCGGTGTCGACCTTCACGCGGACATCATCGGTAAGGCTGCGAAACCCGGACAACAATACCAGACTGTTGCCGGCTTCGATATGTTCAACGACGCGGATGTGCCGCCGGAAGAGCAACAAAAGGTCAGCACCGGCCTGACACGCCGCCTGTTCCGCCGCGAGCGCAACAGCCCGAGTTTATTCGGTGTGATGATTTCCGCGCTGGGTATTATGCAGGACCGCATGACACGCTCGCGCCTTGCCGCCGATCCGCCGGATATCCACATCAAGCCGCAGATTGGCCATATCGGGTTACTCGAATTTGAAAAAGGCCGGGAGTTGATTGCGCTCGGCGATGAAGCCTGCGAAAAAATGATGCCCACCATTCGTGAAGCGATGCGGCTGTTCCTGCCGCCTGCGCCGCCGAATAGACCTTCCAAATAATCTGATTATTTCTTGATTGCGCGCTTCTTATGCTTGCGGTCGGGCAAGGCTTTGCCCCATTTCAAAGTCTCGACCAGATATTTCGGACGGACATTGTTGTACTGGTTGATCAGCAGCGTCAGGGCGCGGTTGACATGCGCAGGCGTCGCGGCATTGGCGAAAGACGGCTCGTGCAGGCCGCATTTCACAAGGCATGTATCGATATTCACCAGATTGCCGCCAAGAATATCGTGCGCCATCGTGTCGCCGATCATAATGGTCTGGCCGGGATAAATTTCTTTTTCCTGAAAAATCTTGATGCAATGCTGAAAAATCGGCTGGTGCGGTTTGCCCATATAATGCACGACGCCGCCAAAATCCTGGTAGCGGCGCGCGACCGTTCCCGGGCCCATGATGTTCTGTGTACCCATCAGGCCACGGCTGTCCGGGTTGGCGCAGAGCGCTTTCAACTGTTTGCGTGCAGCAGCCTTGAGGACGGGCTCGTAGTCTTCGAGTGTCATTTCCGGTGAGTCTGCGCCGCTGATGACAAGGAAAGTTGCTTTTTTGATGTCGTCGACAACTTCCAGGTCAAGGCCATCGACGATGGAGCGATCGCCGCCCCGGCTGATGATATAAACTTTTTTGCCGAGCCCTTTAAAGAATCCGTTGTCCTGATTTTTCATGCCCTGCCAGGCGAGTTCGCCGGAAGTGATCAATTCATCGTATAGACTTGGGCCGATACCGATTTTCTTCATGCGCTCGATATTGTTCTCGGAACGTTTTCCCGAGTTGGAGAGAATGATGATGTGCTTGTTGCGGTTTTTCAACTCGCGCAGGCAATCGACAACACCCGGATAAGGCCTATCACCGTCATGGAGTACACCCCACTGATCGATGATAAAGCCCATGTAGCTGTCGGAAATATCCGATATGCCCTGGCAGAATTTCGTTTTGACAATGGCGCTCATTGAATACCGCTAAAGGGAAGCACTTGAAACCAAAGCCATTATTATGGCTTTGGTCCCGGGAATCAATGGCATTTTTCAGAAAATCTTCAGGCGGCCTTCTGGCTTTCCTTGCCGAGGCGGGATTCGCGGCCCGCAACCTGGCAGAGGAACTGGTACAGCTTGGCCACTTCGCTTGAACCAATCGTGGTGCTCAGTAGTGCGCTGTGATCGCTTTCCATGGCCTGGTCGTACATTTCCTCGAACTGGCGGACATAGCGCTGGACGAAGGTCCGGAATTCCGAATCCTTGCCGAATTTCTCGCGGGATTTTTCCAGCGGCCAGTCGGTGCCGAGGGCCACAAGGCGGCGGGTGAAGGCCGAAACATCGCCCTTCTGGTAAGCCTTCCAGCTTTTCTCGGAGACATCGCCATCCATGAGGCGCGAGACATCGACCGAGAGCGAATAAAGGCTTTCGACGATGAATTTTGCCGAAGACAGGAACGCGTCGCGCTCCGCCTTGGAGCCAAGCCCCTCGATTTCCTTGACGAACTGCGAGGCATCCTGCGACGCCTTGAACAAGGATTCCGACTGGCGGCCAAAAGTAACGGCGGCGTCTTTCGCGGCTTCCAGGGCGGCGCTGGAGACATGCACCAGGCGTTCGGATTCCGTGGCAAGTTTGTCGCCAGCCTTGTGAACACGCACGACAATATCGCCCGCGACCCTGCCCACATCATCCATGCGAGATGTGAGAATGGAAACGGCCTTGCCCATCTGTTCCGCCGATTTCATGGAAACATCGGCCACGGTTGTCGCCTGCGATTTCAGTTCACGGCTGTAGGTTTCAGAAGTCTGCTGCGAGATTTTCATTTGCTCGGCAATGTCGCGGGCGCGGACGGTAAAGGCGTCGCCTGCCTTTTTGAGTTCGGTCAGGCTGGTGCTGGCTCTTTCCAGAAACTGTTCGGCCTCTTTCTGCACGCGGGCAACCATGATTTCGGTTTTCTGGGTGGTTTCGTCCGAGGCTTCGCTGAATGCCAGCGTTTCCTCGCGAACACGTTCCCCTGCGCGTTCAAATCCGGAGCGGGCTTTTTCTGCCTCGTCGTGAACCGCGCGTGTGTAGTCGATAAATTCATCGCCTGCCCCTTTAAGCTGGGTTACAGCCTGGCCAACAGATGCCGAGAATTCCTGGAACTGCTCGTTGATGGCTTTCTGGATCGCCTGGACCTTCAGCAGGGCCTGATCGGTGACAAGATGAATGTCGGAAGACTGGCCTTCGAGAGATTGCGCAATGTTGCGCATCTTGTCACTTGCGGATTTGGCTGCATCTTCGATGTCTGCCACGCGTTCACGCATATCCTCACTGGACGTCTTGAGGATACGGGCGGCGTCATCCGCGCCGGATTTCAGTGTTACGAGACGATCGTCGAAGACAGCGCTGATTTGCTGAAGTTTTGTCAGGCTGGTTTCGGCTGTGAGATCAAAGCCGATTTTGAGTGCTTCGAAGCGGGCCTGAACGGATTCAGCGCCTTCGATGGCTTTTTCACAGACAGGCTGCATTTCCCGCGCTGTTTCAGCGAGGTGATTACGGACCTTGGTCACGGAATCGGAAACCGTGTCGGATTGCTGGCGGAGCAGCACAATTTTCTCATTCAGCGATTCATCGACATTGATAAGCTGTTCGAACGCCTTGCCGGTGAATTCGGAAATTTCCCGGCAACGACCGGAGATTTCATCGCGCAATGTACCGACATCCGTAACGGCTTGTTCGGACACATCGTGCAGCGATTTGGCCTGACCTTCGAGGATGGTCGAAACTTTTTCGACACTGGCGACGGCTTCGGAAACCTGGATCGACAGCGTGTCTTTCTGCAGAACCATCTGTTCGTTGATGCTGCGCGCATGGCCGGCGACCTGACCGGACAGGGTCGAGATTTCCTGCGCCTGAACGCGCAGGATGGTGCGGATGTTTTCGGCGCTGGTGGAGGCTTTCTCGCTGGCATCGTTCAGTTCGCTGACGCGGCGGGTGAGAATGCTGTCGATTGCTTCGTGGCGTTCATCAGCATTTTTGACAGCCGTCTGGATTTCGCGGATCGGGGCTTCAAGTGTTTCGCGCACCTGCTCCACACGTTCGGACAGGGAAACGGCGGAGAGATTAAGTTTTTCACTCTGCTCTTCCATCGTCGCGGCGAGTTCATTGACGTTTTCGCGGGTGGTTTCGGTGACCGCTTCGATGCTGCCGCGGCTTTTCTCAAGCATGCCGACGATTTCCTTGATGTTATCAAGATTGGCCTCGCCTGCCTTGTTGAGTTCATCGACATTGCGGCGCGTCTCCTCGACGAGGCTTTGGGCCTGTTCCTTGGCATTGGCGGTTGTCCTGTCGACGGATTCCACCGCGCGGCGCACGGCGGATGCGATGGATTCCGCGCCCGATACAGCAACAGACAAAGCTTCGCCGAGTTTGTTGGCGGCGTGCTGACCGGCTTCCTCGATGCCATCGGCTTCTTTTGCGATGCCTTTAACGACATCGTTGAGTGCGGCTGCGCTGCTATCGAGGCGCGTGGAGAGATCGTCTGTTTTCTGGACAACGCTTTCAACGGCGCCATCGAGTTTCTGGACGCTTTCGTTGATGGACTCGACGATGCTCTCCGATTGCTCGGCGATCGACAGGGCGCTTTCATCAAGTGCGTCTTTGTGGGTCTGGATGGTTTCGGTGGAGCGCGTCATGGCTTCGACGGTACGTTCGGTAACGGCTTCGAGGTTTTCAACGCCTGAAGTCATCAATATCGCAAGACGTTCGGTTTCAGACCCTACATTGGCGACAACACTCGACAGTGTTTCGGTGTGACCATCGAATTGCGTGCTGAGGCCCTTGAGGCGCCCGGCGACTTTATCAACGACTTCGTTGAGACCTTCGTAGCTTTTGTTGAGGCTGGATTCGATATCTTTCGTGCGTTCGCCTGCTTTGTCGGCGGCTCCGAGAATTTTCTCCGCGCCCTTGCCGAGCGAGGATTCCATCTCACCTGCGCGCTCGAGAATGGACAGCGTCGCCTGATCCCAAGCTTTGGCGCCCTGCTTCGCTGTTTCGTCGATGCGCGTGGTGCGTTGTTCGATTTCATCTGTCAGAGTGACAAGCTTGGATGCTTTTTCCTGCAAGGATTCCGCGAGGCGGTCGATATGGAACTCGGCCTTTTTGGAAACGCCGGAGAAATCGCGCATCTCGACGCGCAGACCCTGACGGGCGCGCTGAAGCGATTTCAGAACGGCTTTGGACGCGGAGGAAATTTCCGCCGCCTGAGCACACAGGCGCTCGATGTCCTTGTTGATAACCTGCGCGGTTTCCTCGGACGGGAACAGCAGCGATTGCAGCTCGGTGCGCAGGGCCTGCGAATATTGGTGAATGTCGGAACGGCGGTGCAGGACAGACAGCGTCAGCCACAGCATGGCCACGGGCGCAAAAACGCCTGCCAGCAGACCACCCAGTTCGTTCGGCGCATAAGCCACGCCGGACATGGCAATATAGCCGATAGAATAAACAACCCAGATGGCGGTGAAGGCGGCGGCGGCAATATAGGCGGCACGGATAACGCGACCGGTTTGCGCCATCGGCACGCGCGCTGCGGGGCCGAGAACGAGAACGGATTCTTCCTCAAGGTCGAAGGTTTCTTTTTCTTCGGCGGCCTTGCTGGAGATTTTTCTCGCGACAGGGCCCTGGGGCTCCTGCGTGACCGAAGTGATTTTCAATCCGCCAAGACCGGAAACTTTTTTCCGGAGATCCTGTGTTCGCTGCGCGCGAAGATCGGCTTTCAGATTAAGGTCCTCGGGCTTGGGTTCTACAGCAACGGGTTTCTTGAGGGCGGAATTCTCCGACATGAAAAATGCTCCTTGTTCCTGCCGAAAGGCAGGCGCGATTCATACGCATGGGTTGAGACTTATGACTTAGCCATGACGCGCGTGTGCATTCAAGAAAAACAGGAAAGTTATTCACATTAACAAAGGTGAATATTCATTGGATTTTACGAGAGAAAAATGCCTGCGCTGTGGATAAGCAAAATGATAGAAATTTTATTTCCCGGCAGAGGCGCAAAGCGGATAGGAAACCGGGTGGGTGCCATAAGACGTCGCCGCCCATTTGCGAATATCGTCGGTGCTCATCTCTGAAGCGGCCAGCACGCGCGGCGAATAGCGCGCGCAGAAAATATCAGGACGGATGCCTGCGGCGTCGTTGGAAATTTTATTGGCGAAAACGGTGCGCAGGGTATTGAGGCTGGCTTCCGGCTTTTTGTCCCCGTTCACCCGGAAGAAATTCATCAGGAGGGTTTCATATTTGGCAAACAGATCGCCGTGCGTGGCCGTGAACTGGCGGTACATCGAATAAAGCGGCTGGCCGTGGCGCTGGCCCATGTGGTTGCAATTGAGGCCGATCACCATCAGTTCGCTGTGGATGCGGATGCCCTGCTCGGCTTCGGCTTCGGCTTTGGAATAGCATCTGGAAGCATAAGCAGTGTGCGGCGTCGCCAGCAACACGGCAGCAAGAACAAACAACACCCTTTTCATTTACGCTCCCTGGAATCTTTGAAGGCCCATTTCTTATATACACACCCCGTCCCCTGCAATGTTTTTGTTCGTAAGGGGAAGTCATTATTCATAAAAGTTTGATTTTCAAAGGCGTTTAATATTAGGATAGTCTCAATTAATAAAAAACAGGGAAATGAATGACTGGGACCGCCTCTTCTGCTGCTTTTCGTCTTGTTGCAACTGGTGAAAACGGCAACGCACCCGACAATATCGTGGTTCTTTTTCCCAGGGTTTTGCCTGCTCTATTTCAAATTCCCGAACCCACTGCCGTCCCTATGGACAGCTCTGGACGCAGCCAGATTAATTTAAGGGGCCTTGCCGCCATCATGTTTAATGACAGGCAGGCCGCCGATGATTTTTTTGACAGGCCCAATTCCGTGCTGGATGTCGTGAATACAAGCCTCAGCACCGCATTTTCCTCAATAAATACTCTGGTCAATGACAGCGCAAGAGGGCATAAGATGGTCGACGATTTTCTTATGAACCCGAACAATTTCCCCCGGTGGAATAATCCGGCCTTGTTCTAGGGCGTGTGGACAATTAATTTGATTACCGGGATTCCCATGAGAATCGAGATGTGATTCACTGTTCATAAGCCGTTGGAGGGGCTTATGAATGGTACGACGGTATGGATTGCGCGACGATCAAT
>Ga0247727_10009578_pt1 | contig 17479 bp, 16 predicted proteins | sample WisWelCaveWW1625_FD_202498 | JGI IMG/M metagenome (GOLD analysis project Ga0247727, IMG submission 202498) | Biofilm microbial communities from Wishing Well Cave, Virginia, United States - WW16-25 | ecosystem: Environmental > Aquatic > Deep subsurface > Groundwater > Cave microbial mat | place...
GATTCATAAGGCGAGCCTTGGTCGAACGAAGAGAAGAGTTCCTTTTAGGTGAGAAGAAAACGAGCCGCTCGCGGCTCGTAAAGTCTACGTGTCTCTTGACAACGCCGACGCCGTCATAGAGGGTGCCGCACCCTTTTGCGGGAGCAAAGGATGCAGCTCGCCATCATTGCTTCGGACTTCCAGCAGCCGCCCGCACCTCCGCCAGCGCTTTAGCGCGAACGCCAACCAATTCACTGTGCGTCACCAGGTTCTTCGCCAGCAGCGAACCATCGGCTGCCCCGGCCACGGCATTCCGCCAGTGCTCGTCCCTCTGCGCTCGCATGGTTTCTCGCGCCGAAATCAGTGCCGCCGCGAATTCCATCTCCGCATCTCCTCCGCGCAGGTGAATCGCTCGCAACACCCACCTATAGCCGTCCAGCCCCGGCGCTGCCATCTGCGGCGACTGCATTACTCTCATTTGTTTATACGTCTCTGCCAGATAGCCGGCATCGAAAACGGCCAGCGCACTCGGTCGCCCCTTCGCCTCCGCTTCCCGAGCGCGGCTCATTAGCGTAGACAGCAGCTCGTCCGCCACACCACGGTTCTTCGACGCATAGACGGTCGCCCGCCGCAGCGTCTCCATCCGCACGATCACCGGTGTCGTCGGTGTCAGCAGGGCCAGCGTATCCCTGGTGAGGTTGCTGAGGTTGTAGTCGCTCCTCGGTGAATTCCATCCACGTGCCCCGGAATCCCACGGCAGCGACCCCGCACTCCCAATCTCGAACGGCCAGCAAATCAGCGGCGGCCCAGCCTGCGCCGTTGGCGCAATCATCATTGCTCCCACCAAAACAACGACTCCCATCCAAATCGTTGAGAATTTTCTGCGGTTCATTTTTCTCTCCCCTTTAGGCGTGCTTTCGGACTTCATAAGTAGGACGCCCGCACCAAGCAACTGTTAACCGGGTCGAGCAAAGAATTCTTTTGCAGCAGGGCACTGCCCGCGGGCTTTCGCCCACGCAGTTTGCTCAGATATGGGATACTCACTTCAACTTGTTGAACACACACGTTCAATCAGTTCTACCAACGGTGCGCCGTTGAACTCCTACCTCTCAAACCTGCGTGAGCCCAACGCTTCGCGGAGCGAGCGAGTCTCGCCTCTCCGCATCGTGCTGCGCTTCACCTGGATTCTCGTCGCCCTCGCCGCGCTCTACGCCGGCTGGGTCATCTACTCTCGCCGTCAGGAGAATCGCGAGCTCGAGCAACGCGCCTTGGAAAGGAAGCGCGCCGCCGACCGCTTTGCCGTCGAGCAGATGGGCGGCGACCGTTTCGAAATCCTCAACTTTTATGCCAGTTCCGCGAACATCCGGCGCGGCGAAACCGTTCAGCTCTGCTACGGCGTTTCCAACGCCAAAACCGTTCGCCTCGAACCTCAACCCAATGCCGTCTGGCCCTCCGTCGCCCGTTGCGTGGACATCGCCCCCACTCACGACACCACCTACACCCTTACCATCGAGGACGGCAAAGGCAACTCCAAGTCTGCATCGCTCACCGTGAAAGTCCATTGACGTCGCATTCGCCGCAACGCAACCCGCCGCAACAATCCTTGACCCGCTGAGAAGCAGCTCGCACACCACCTTCCTCGGCCGCGTCGCTCGGCACATGGCCACCGTTGGCTCTCGTGCTAGAATCCGCGCGCTCGATGGCCGCACAACCATCCTCGCTGCGTCGCTCCATGGGACTCCCTCATGCGACCGCGATGGTCGTCGGCACCATCCTCGGCGCTTCAATCTTCGTTCAGCCGGCTGAGATTGGCCGATTCGTTCCCAGCGCCACTGGCATGATGGCCGTCTGGGTGTTCGCCGGGCTCCTCACTCTTTGCGGCGCGCTCGTCTGCGCGGAATTGGCCGCCGTTTATCCGCACACCGGCGGCATGTACATCTTCCTCAAGGAACTCTTCTCTCCGGCGATTGGCTTTCTTTGGGGCTGGGCCATGTTCTGGAGCGTGCACAGCGGCATCATCGCCGCATTGAGCGTCATCTTCGCCCGCTACGTCGGCTATTTCGTTCTGCTCGACGACACCGGCATCCGCCTTGTCGCCATCACCGGCATTTTTCTTCTTTCTGCCGTCAACTACGTAGGCGTGCGCGCCGGCAGCACCGTTCAGCTTCTGCTCACTGCCGCCAAGCTTCTGGCCATTGCAGTGATCATTCTGTTCTTCTTTGCGCTCGGCACGCCCTCCCCAAAACCTCTACCCATGGCCACGCCGCCCGCTGCCCAACCCGGCCTCCGCGATTTTGCTCTCGCGCTGACCGCCGGTCTTTTCAGCTTTGGCGGCTGGCACATGGTCACCTACGCCGCCGGCGAAACGCGCGACGCCCGGCGCACCATTCCTCGCGCCCTTCTGGTTGGCACGCTGCTTGTGACCGCTTGTTATCTCGCCTTGAACGCTGCCTACCTCCACGTCCTTCCGCTCGACGACATGATTCATTCCGTTCGCGTTGCTGCCGACGCTGCCGAACGCGTTCCCGGCTCCACCGGTGCCGCCTTCATCTCCGCTCTCGTCATCCTCTCGACGCTTGGCGCGCTGACCGGCATCATCCTCGCCGGTCCGCGCGTCTACTACGCCATGGCGCAAGACGGCCTGGCGTTTCGCTGGCTGGGCAGTATCCATCCGCGCTACCAGACTCCGCATCGCGCCATCCTTCTTCAAGCCGCCTGGTCTGCCGTTCTTGTCGCCACCGACAGCTATCGCAACCTCTTTACTCGCGTGATCTACACCGAATGGCTTTTCTTCGCCCTTCTGGCTATCGGAGTATTGCTTCTTCGCCGCCGCCCCGGCTTCCAATCAACCCTTCCCGCGTGGACTTACCCGCTCGTTCCCCTGCTTTTCATCGCTTCCTCTTTGTTGATCGTCTCCAACCAGGTGCTTGCCAACCTCCGCGGCAGCGCACTCGGGCTTTTGCTTGTCGGCTTGGGTCTTCCCGTCTACTTCGTTTGGGCACGCGCCCGCCGAGGAGCCGTACATGCGAGTCGTTGACTTCCACAATCACTTCTACCCGCCGCAATACATCGCCGCGCTCGAAACCGGTTCGAGCGCCGTCCGTATCACTCACGATTCCGACACCAATCCCGTCCTCCACTATCCCGGCGACTACAACGTTGCCGTTCGCGGCCACCGCGACATCAACTACCGCGAGCAAGTGCTCAAGGACCTCGGCGTGGATTGCCAACTCCTCACTCTCACCACTCCCGGCACTCACGTCGAGTCGCCCGCCACCGCCGCTCGCTTTGCCAGCCTTGTCAACGACGCTTTCGTCGCCATCGTCCAGCAAAAGCGCGGTCGCTTCGCTGCGCTGGCTACTCTTCCGCTCAACGATCCCGCCGCCAGCGTCCGCGAACTTCGCCGCGCCTGCGAAGAGCTCCAGTTCCCCGGCGCAATGCTCTTCAGCAACGTCAATGGTGTCGCCCTCAGCGACGCGCGCTTCTGGCCCCTCTATGAGCTTGCCGATGACCTCGGCGCCGTCCTCTACATCCACCCCACAAATCCCGTGGGCGTCGAAGCGATGATGGATTTTTGGTTGATGCCGCTGGTGGGCTTCCTGTTTGACACCACGCTTGCCGCCGCCAGCCTGGTTTTCAGCGGAGTCGTCGAGCGCTTCCCTCGCATCCGCTGGGTCCTCGGACACCTCGGCGGTGCCATTCCTTATCTCGCCGAGCGCCTCGACCGCGGCTTCCACGCATTTGCCGACTGCCGCGCGCACATCTCACGCCCGCCCAGCGAATATCTGCAGACCTTCTACTTCGACACTGTCAATTTCGACCCTCGCGCCTTGCGCCTCGCCATTGACTTCGCCGGCGCTGACCACATCCTGGCCGGCAGCGACTACCCGCATCAGATTGGCAGCATTCCTCGCATGCTCGACTCCGTCTGCTCGCTCAACCTCCCCGACCCCCAGCGCGCCGCCATCCTCGGCCTCAACGCCGTGCGCCTCTTGAATCTCTAGGAGGGTGTGTTGAAAAGATCGTTCGAGGTGTCATTCTGAGCGAAGCAATCGTATCGAGCCACCCCCACCTGGGACAGCAGCGAACCCTGACACCAGTAGATGTGCTCGCATGCAATCTTGACTTGGACAGCTGGCTGTGATATACGGCAGCCGGAAGCTGCCCTGGGTTGCATTCCACCTATGCCGATCTGTTTAAGGAGGGCGCAAATGTGCTTTCGCCCATTTCTTTTCTTTGGTGTTTTCGTCTTTGGATTGGCCCCCGATCTTTCTGCAACGCAGCAGGCGTCACCGCCGCAAAAGACCACGGCCGCTCAGACCCCGGCAAAGCCTACAGCCGCGAAGCAGCCTGCGAAGAAATCTCCTTCATCTGCCACGAAAAAGCCGGCTCCGTCCGTGGAGCAACCGACGAATCCACCCGCGCCGCCGCCGAAGTCCCAGCCCATCCCGGAGCCGCCCGCGCCACCCAAGGAATTAGCCTTTTCCCACAACAACTTGGTCATTGCTGCTGGCGACCGCTGGTCGTACAGAATTTCGAGTGCCGATCCCTCACTTGACGGGAAGGTGCTGCAACTCACCTTAAAAGAGAAGAACGAAAAGGACGCCGTATTTACCTCGCAACTCGGCGACGGGGAGCCGAACAGTATGACGCTTCCGGCCAAAGATCTGACCTGGTTCGGCCCGGGGGAAACGAAAAGAGGCGTGTTCGGCGTGAGCAGTCTCGGCGAGGAATACCCTTCGAAGGTCGAGATGGGCGTGGGCTGGAACTCAACGAAGCGCTTTTTCTCTTACGATTCCGCTGGCCGCCCGGCAGGGACCACAGGCTACCAGATCGTGGCCAGCTACCCAATGACGTGCGTCGTTCCGGTGGGCACGTACTCCTGCATTTCGCTGCAGCGGTTCGTCCTCAACGGTCCCCTTGAATCTCTGGTTCTGATCAATCCAGAAATTCCCGCAACACTGGTCTCCCGACTGAAGCGGCCCGGCGAGGGCGCCGAGGAACTGATCTACGAGTTGATCGCGGTAGAAGCTTCGGGTCGCAGCGCAACAGCAACGGCGCCAGCGCTGCCCGTGGTCGAGCGACAGAAGGCAATCGATTGGATGAAACAGAACTGCAAGTTCGGGGAATCCTCGCGCATCGTCACCGACCTCATCTACCTTTTGCACGAAGGTGTGCGAACGTACCCGGATGCGGCGTTGCGTTTCGCTGTCGGCAGCGAGTTGACGAAGGAGGGCAAAGGCCACGTCCTTGAGTGGCGCAAAGGAAAATTCTCGAGTCGCGAGATGACTGAGGAAGAGTCTAAAACTGCGGCACCTGAAAGCATCACGCGCACCGTTTTTCGCTAGCGCCGACCGCATCCTCCCTGGCAGCGACTACCCGCATCAGATTGGCAGCATTCCTCGCATGCTCGAATCTATCCGCTCGCTCGACCTCCCCGACTCCCAGCGCGCTGCCATCCTCGGCCTCAACGGTTTTCAACTCCTTGGTCTTTAGTCCTTCAACTTGCTCCGCGCCTCGCCTTCCGTTAGGGTATGCTTCTTCTCGTGAAGCGCATTCTCATCATCGAAGACGACCGCGACATCATCGAGCTTGTCCGCTACAACCTCACCAACGAAGGCTTTCAAGTGACGGCCGCTTCCGACGGCTCCACCGGCCTCGCGCAAATCAAGAAATCCCCGCCGGATCTCCTTCTCCTCGACCTCATGCTTCCCAAACTTTCCGGCCTCGACATCTGCAAGGAAGTCCGCCGCGACCAGTCGCTCAACCGTCTGCCCATCCTGATGCTCACGGCCCGCGGCAGCGAAGCCGACCGCGTTGTCGGCCTCGAAATGGGCGCCGACGACTACGTCACCAAGCCCTTCAGTCCCCGCGAGCTCGTCGCCCGCGTCAAAGCTCTTCTCCGCCGTGCCGAAGTCCCTGACGAAACTCCGCGCCCCATCGAGGCCGGCGCTCTCCTCATCGACCCATCCTCCTATCGCGTCACCCGCAACGGCAAGCCCCTCACCCTCAGCACCCTTGAATTCCGCCTGCTCTATTACTTCGCCTCTCGCCCGAATCGCGTTTTCTCCCGCGACCAGCTCCTCGACTCCGTTTGGGGCACCGAGCGTTTCGTCACCCCGCGCAGTGTGGACGTCTATGTCCGCCGCCTCCGCGAAAAAATCGAGCTCGACGCAGAGAATCCCGTTCACCTAAAGACGGTTCGGGGCGCGGGCTACCTTTTTGAAATGGCAACCGAGTCGCCGCCGGCACGCTCGGGCCGCGGCACATAGGCTCCGCACGAGGCAATGGTGCGTCCCAAACTTTTCTGGCAGCTCAGCCTCACCTTCCTGGCCTTACTCCTGGCCGCTGTCTTCGCTGTAGACCTCTACGTCTCCCGCGTTGCCCGCCGCGAGTACATCCGAATCAGTTTTGAGGAGCTGGATATTCTTTCCCGCCTTTCCCGCTCTCAACCCCCGCCGGTGGATTCCCCGACCGCGCTTTCCGCCTGGGTGACCTGGATGGCTCAGGGTGGTGCTCGCGTGACCCTGATCGCCGCCGACGGCACCGTCCTTGCCGATTCCGCAGAAAACCCCGCGGTCATGGATAACCACGCCAACCGGCCGGAAATCCAGCAGGCGCTCGCTGCTGGCGAGGGTCGCGCCGTGCGTCGCAGCCCCACCCTCAGCCTCGACCTCATCTATCTGGCCATTCGACTTCAGGACGCCTCGGCCTCGCCGGTCGTGCTTCGCTTCGCTCGGCCCCTGAAGGACGTGGACGAACAGTTAAGCGAGTTTCGTCGCCGTTTCTGGATTGGTTCGCTCGCAGTTCTTCTTGTCGCTGCTGGTCTGTCGTTCCTTGCCGCCCGGCAGTTCTCTTCCCGCATCAACCGGCTCGAGCAATTTGCGGCTCGCGTCGCCCGCGGCGACTTCACGCCTCTTCCGGTTGTCCGCCGCGGCGACGAGCTGGACGCCCTCGCCCGCGAGCTCAACGACACGGCCGCACAATTGGACCGCACCATCCGCTCGCTCACCGACGAGCGCAACCGGACCGCCGCCATTCTCAGCAGCATGATCGAGGGCGTGGCCGTGGTCACCTCGGAAGAGCGCGTCCTCTTTTTTAACCCGGCCTTCGCCCAGATTCTCGGCCTCAACCCTGCGACTGCCACCGGCCAGCCCCTGATTCAGCTCGTGCGCGATTCCGACCTACTCGTCTTGGTCAAACGCGCCATTGCTGACCGGTCCCTAGTCACCGGCGAGGTGGCCGTGGGAACCGTGCGCCAGCGCTCCTTTGCCGTCACCGCCTCTCCGGTGCGCGCCGGGGACTCTTCCGGAGCCGTAATCGTGCTCCATGATGTCTCCGAGCAGCGTCGTCTCGAACGCGTTCGCCGCGATTTTGTCGCCAACGTCTCCCACGAATTTAAGACGCCGCTCACCGCCATTCAGGGTTTTGCCGAAACTTTGCTGGGTGGCGCGCTCGACGACGCCCAGAATCGCCGCCGCTTTGTCGACATCATTCGCGACCACGCCCAGCGCTTGGCTCGCCTCACTGACGATCTTCTCAAGCTCTCGCTCATCGAAGTCGGCAAGCTGCAATTCCATTTCGAGCCGCTTGCACCCCTCCCGCTGGTCACCTCCTGCGCGGACACGGCTCGCCTCAAGGCCGGTCAGAAGAACATCTCGCTTGCTGTGGATTGCCCTGCCGACCTTCCCCCGGTTCTGGGCGATTCCAATCGCCTGCAGGAAGTGCTCCAGAACCTGCTGGACAACTCCGTGCAGTACACGCCCGCCGGCGGTCAAATTACTGTGAGCGCTCAGGCCGGGCAGGGCGAAGTGATTTTCACGGTTGCCGATACAGGCATCGGCATTCCACAGACCGACCAGGAGCGCATCTTCGAGCGCTTCTACCGCGTGGATGCCGCCCGCTCGCGCGAAGTCGGCGGCACCGGCCTGGGTCTCTCGATTGCCCGCCATATCGTTCAGGCCCACGGCGGCCGCCTCTGGGTGGAGAGCGCCGTTGGCCGCGGCTCCCGTTTTCACTTCTCCGTTCCAATTGCATCGTAACTTCTCTACGTGCCAGCATTTGCAGCCTCCTCCAGCCTCGCAGAAGATTCACCTCTGGTTCACATCCGCGTAACCTTCGCAAGCCATACTCACGCTGAAAAAAAGGATGGATGAAATGGGAGAAACAATGTCAACCGCACCAGCTAGCTCCAGCTCAGTACATCGGGTGGCCCTGATGAACTACCTCATCTCGATGGCCCGAACGGTGGAGACGAACGTCAACAAGTCCCTGGACGCCCTGCTGTCTCGCAACGAGGTCAAGGCAGGTGAAGTGTTTCTTCTCGAGCCGCGCGTCAACGAAATGGAAATCGTCATTGACAATCACGCCGTTCAGCTCCTGCGCAAGGGCGGCCTCTCCGACGAAGATGTACGGCTCATCGTCGCCACTCAGAAAATCACCAACGATCTCGAACGCATGGGCGATCTTGCCGTCAACATCGCCCAGTGTGTGGTCTCTCTGGCCGCCATGCCCGCAATCAAGACTCCGCCGGATCTCTCACCCATGACCACGGCGGTTCGCGCCATGTTCAGCCGCAGCCTGGGCGCCTTGATTTTTCGCAATGTTGATTTGGCCTCAGAAGTCCTTCAGGCCGATGACCAGGTGGACTCCTTCCGGGATCAGCTCTTCGAACGCCTGCTCGAAGAAATGTACGATCAGCCCGCTCGGGTCAACGCCAATCTTCAATTCATACTTGTCACGCGCTACCTCGAGCGCATCGCCGACCACACCACCAACATCGCCGAGGACATTATCTTTTGGGTTCGTGGGCAGGATGTACGTCACGGCCGAGCGGCTTCTCTGACCCCGGAAACTCTGGAGGCAGAAGAGCTGCCGTCCACGGAAGCTTCCCCGTCGTAAACCCTGCCGGGGTCGGCGGCACCCCCCAGGCCCCAGCCGCCGGCCCCTCCCCCTCCCACAAACCCTTCTCTTTCAGTTCGTTCTGCCGTGCCCTACATGTAACCCAGAATTAATATTCGATTCACGACCGGTTCAAGGACTTGTGAAAAACTACACCCGTCATGGAGAGAACCATCATGAGTTTCGGTCTCTTGCATCTGTCCAACGCACTGAGGAAATTTCCTGAGAATAAGGGAGGCAGTATGCGTAATTGGGGTGTGTCAATCCTGGTGTTTTGTTTGTTGGTCGTTTCTTCGGCGGCAGCCGATACCACCGCAACCAAGATCCGGCCGGTTGCCGGTAAAGCTGCCAAGGCTTCTGCAACTGGCGCGGCAAAGAAGGCGGCGGCCGCCAAAAAGGCGAAGCCGGCCGCCAAGAATCAGCCGTCCTCCGTCGAATTAGAACTTCAACAGGTTAAGGATCTCCTGCTTCAGCAGGTCCGTGAATTGGAAGCTCAGCGCGGTCTGCTTCTCCAGCAGCAGGAAAGAATGGAGCAGATGGAGCGGCGCCTCCAGGAACGGTCGGCCACCAATGGCAATTCCGCTGAACAAGCCCAGCAGCCGCAAAATGGTGGCCGCCCGGCCGACCTCGCCCTCCTCGAAGGCCAGCTCGAAGCCGTCGCCGATGCGACCAACGCTCTCAATCAGAAGGTCGCCACCGTTGAAAAGGCTGTCGCCGACAACAAGAAGTCCGCGGACGGCAAGCTCCGCTCCCTCGGCAACTTTACCTTCAGTGGCGATATCCGTCTCCGCGGTGAGACCTTTCACAACGGAACGCTCTCCACTCCCCGCAACCGCGAGCGCTTCCGTCTGCGCTTCAACGTAAATGCCAAGCTCGCCGACGAATTCTTCGGCGGCCTCACTGTCGCCAGCGGCGATTCCACCGACCCCATTTCCACCAATCAGAGCTTCACCAACTTCTACACCCGCAAGTTCTTCTCCATCGACAAGGCCTTCTTCGGTTACAAGCCGAAGTGGTTCGCCAAGGTCGGCGGCGGCGAGCTTGAGCTGATCGCTGGGAAATGGGCCTACCCGTGGTATCGCACCGAGATGACTTGGGATAACGACTTGAACCCCGAAGGCTTCAGCGAGTCCGTTTCCTGGAAGATCCCGACCTCGTTCCTCGAGCGCATCTCGCTCATCGGTTTCCAAACCTACATCGCCGAATCCGGCAGCGGCCCAGACTCCGTCATGAACGGTGGTCAGTTCCAGGCCTATTGGAAGCTTGGCCCTCGCATTCGCTTCACCTCCTACGCCGGCTTCTATGACTTCCTGCGCGCTGACGCCGTTCGCGCCGCTCAGAGCAACGCGACCGTTCGCATCAGCGGTGGCCCCTGCGGTTCTTCGGCCAGTCCGCTTTGCTCCGGCAGCGTGCCCAACTCGGCAGCGCTGACGGGCAGCACCAACAGCAACGCGGCGAATTCCACCCAATTCGCTTCCAGGTTCGGCATCCTCGACGTCATCGGCCGCTTCGATATCCGCACGAACAGCAGCCGCTGGCCCGTGATGATGCAGTTCAACTACGCCAACAACACCAAGGCCTGCACCAATCGGACCGCCGCCGGAGCCCCCATTGCCACCGCCGGGCCGGCATGCGATCCCAAGGCCCGCGATGCCTATTGGGCCGAAGCCCAGCTCGGCCAGACCCGCGAGCGCGGCGACTGGCAATTCGGCTACACTTTCATGCGCATCGAGCGCGAAGCCGTTCTGGCTGCCTTTAACTTCAGCGATCTTCGCGCCCCGACAAACATCGCCACCAGCCGCGTCAACCTCGGCTACCAGCTCTATCGCAACCTGACCTTCAACTGGACCGGCTTGTTTGGCCGCCAACTGGTGACCGCAGGCAGTCCGACCAAGGAAGATATCCTGCGCCGCATGCAGTTCGACTTGGTTTTTAAGTTCTAAGCAGCCCGAGCCGTCTGTAACACGGCTGTAACAATCTTAGGAGACCCTCAGAAGGAGGAGACAGCATGAGAAAGCCAATCGCAATCCTGACGATAGCGGCCCTGGCCCTGAGCGCCTCGGCCCTCATCGCCCAGCAGCGCAACATCACCATCAAGGGTTCAGACACCCTGGTCATCCTCGGCCAGCGCTGGGCTGAGGTCTTCATGTCCAAGAACCCGGGCCTCTCGATTCAGGTCACCGGAGGGGGCTCCGGAACAGGCATCGCCGCCCTGATCAACGGCACCACCGAGATCGCTGAGTCCTCCCGTCCCATGAAGGATGCGGAGAAGGCCAGCGCGAAGGAGAAGCGCGGGAAGGATGTCCTCGAGCTTCCCGTCGCCGTGGACGGCCTCGCGGTTTACGTCCACGACGCCAATCCCATCAATGACCTGACCCTGGCTCAAATCAAAAGCATCTACACCGGCGCGATCAAGAACTGGAAGGATGTCGGCGGCCGCGACGAGCGCATCATCCTCTACAGCCGCGAAAACAATTCCGGCACCTACCTTTACTTTAAGGAGCACGTGCTGGAGAACGCCGACTACTACCCAACCGCGCAAACCCTTCCCGGCACCGCCGCGGTCATCAACGCCGTTTCCAAGGACACTCGCGGCATCGGCTACGGCGGCATCGCCTACGGCAAGGGCATCAAGCATCTTCGCATCAAGAAGGATGCCAACTCCCCGGGTGTTGAGCCCACCATGGAAAACGTCCTGGCGGCTCGCTACCCCATCAGCCGCTACCTCTATTGGTACCTGGCTGGCCAGCCCACCGGCGACACTCTCAAGCTCTGCCAGTGGGTGATGTCTCAGGACGGCCAGGCCGTTGTGGAGAAGGTTGGCTACTACCCGCTGAGCAATACTGACCGCTCTAAGTTCGCAGCCTTGGTCGGTGCCGGCGGGGCTTCGGCGAAAGCTGCAAAGAAGGGTAGTTAATCGAAGACTCGAGGCAACCTGGGGCGCGCTCTCAACCGACCGGAGCAAGCTGAACGGAAGGTGAGGGCGCGCCTCTTCTATCTGCGATGAGCTCAACTGTCACAGCCCTGCCCGCCACCAGCTCCAGTGTCGCCCGACGCCGCGCATGGGATTGGGCCATTGAGAAATCCATTTACCTCTCATCGTTGGTTGCCATCGCCATCATCGTCCTGATCTTTCTCTTTGTCGGCCGCGAAGCCCTGCCTGTCATCACCAGCCCGAAGGTCCACGAAGAAGTCACCCTTTCCACGATGTTCCTTCCTCAAAACTATGGCACTCCCGAAGCTCCCTTGCCCTACGTTTGGCAGCCCGTCGGCGCCGTGCCCAAGTACAGCGTCATGCCCCTCTTACTTGGCTCCTTGAAAGCCACCCTCATCGCCATGCTCTTCGCCACACCTTTGGCGATTCTCGCTGCCATCTACACCGCCGAATTTGCCCCGCGCTGGTTGCGCGAATTCATCAAGCCGGTGATCGAAATGCTTGCGGGCATCCCTTCGGTCGTCCTGGGCTTCTTCGCTCTCATCGTCTTGGCCACATTTCTCCAGGATACCTTTGACCTCGAATTCCGATTGAACGCCATCAACGCTGGCATCGCCCTTGGCCTGGCTGTGATCCCCATCGTCTATACGATCTGTGAGGACGCCCTCACCGCCGTCCCGCGCAGTTATCGCAACGCCTCGCTCGCCCTGGGCGCCTCCCCCTGGCAGACCGCCTGGAAAGTCGTCCTCCCCTCGGCTCTTCCTGGAGTTTTTGCCGGATTCGTTCTCGGCTTCGGGCGCGCGATCGGCGAAACCATGATCGTTCTTATGGCTTCGGGCAACGCTGCCATCACCTCCTGGAACTTTGCCGAGCCCGTGCGCACACTTTCCGCTACGATTGCCGCCGAGTTGGGTGAAGTCGTCTTCGGAAGCCCCCATTACCACGTTCTTTTCTTTCTCGGCGTGCTTCTTTTCGTCATCACCTTTGGCCTTAACTGGGTCGGCACGGTTGTCGTCGCACGACTCCGCAAGCGCCTCACGGGAGCCGACCGATGAAGAGCCGGTTCGCGGACAAAATCTTCGTCTCTCTCTGTCTGTTTGCCGTCCTGGTCGTGATCGCCATGCTTGCGGTAATTTTAGGCAACATCACCTACCACGGTTGGGACCGCCTTTCCTGGGAGTTCATCTCTGCCTCTCCGACCCAGGGCATGACCGAAGGCGGCATTTTCCCCGCCATCTTTGGAACCGTGCTCCTGGTCCTTCTGATGACCGTCTTTGTGGTCCCTCTGGGAATTTGTGTGGCCATCTATTTCTCTGAGTACGCCAATCGTTCCTCCTGGCTCTATCGCTGGACCCGCTCCGCTGTGGACAATCTCGCCGGCGTCCCCTCCATCGTCTTCGGCTTGTTTGGTCTCGGCTTCTTCGTTCAATTCGTCGGCGGCGGCGTGGACCAGCTCTTCTTCGGCGGCAACCTCACCTTCCGCCAGCCGGCCATTCTGTGGGCTTCTCTGACCATGGCCGTGCTCACCCTTCCGGTCGTCATCATCAGCGTGGAAGAATCCCTTCGCGCCGTTCCGCAGTCCTTCCGCGATGCCAGCTACGCCCTCGGCGCCACCAAGAGTCAGACTATCTTTCGCGTGGTTCTTCCCAACGCCATGTCCGGCGTGCTCACCGGCGGCATCCTGGCGGTGAGCCGCGGTGCCGGCGAAGTCGCTCCCATCCTCTTTGTCGGCGCTGCTTACTTCCTTCCTCACCTGCCGACCAAGTTGAACGACCAATTTATGCAGTTGGGCTATCATGTCTTCGTGCTCTCGACGCAGTCTCCCGACGTCGAGGCCACCAAGCCCATCCTGTATTCCACCGTTTTCGTGCTTTTGGCTTTGACGTTTTTACTCAATCTGGTTGCCGTGGCCATTCGCGCTCGTTTGCGGGTGGCGGCAGGAAGTGGGAGATAATATGGGCGCATCGGCCGGAGCACATCCAGGCGCAGGCAGTGAGAGCGAGGTCAAAATGACGGTTCCCGCCCCGCGGGATGATTTTCCTTTGCTCAAAACTCAGGTTCGCGCCGCCACCAGTGCCGCCCCCAGTTCCACCACCCTCTCGAAACGCATGGAGGCTCAGCAGATCAACATCTACTACGGCAAGCGCCATGCCGTCCAGGATGTCTCCATTCCGTTCTGTGAAAACCTCATCACCGCGATCATCGGCCCTTCCGGCTGCGGCAAATCCACCTTGCTCCGCGCCATGAACCGCATGAACGATGCCATCCCCGGCTACCGCATCGAAGGCCAGGTCTTGCTCGATGGCCAGGAGATCAACACACCGAGCACCGACGTCATCACCCTGCGTCGCCGCGTCGGCATGGTTTTCCAGCAGCCCAATCCCTTTCCCAAGTCCATCTACGACAACGTCGCGTTCGGCCTCCGCGTCAACGGCCTGGTGAACTCGCGTGCCGAGCTGGACGAGCGCGTGGAAAAGGCCTTGCGCGGCGCCGCTCTCTGGGACGAAGTGAAAGATCGCCTCAATCGCAACGCGCTCCAGCTCTCCGGCGGCGAGCAGCAGCGTGTCTGCATCGCCCGCGCTCTCGCCGTTCAACCGGAAGTCCTCCTGATGGACGAGCCGGCCTCGGCTCTCGACCCGGTCTCCACCGCCAAGATTGAAGAGTTGATGTTCGAGCTGAAAAAGGACTATACGATTGTGATCGTCACCCACAACATGCAGCAAGCCGCCCGCGTCAGCGACTTCACTGCCTTCTTGCTGACCGGCCAGCTCATCGAGTTCAACCCGACGCCTCAGCTCTTCACGCGGCCCGCCGACCCGCGCACCGAGGCCTACATCACCGGCCGTTTCGGATGAGGCCCTGTCCGTTGCTTTCGGTGGCGGAACGCGATCGATTCGTCATTACGTGAGGTCTTCTTATGGAACGCCACTTCGAACACGATTTGGGTCAACTCAAGGAGCGTCTGCTCTGGATGGGCGGCTTGGCTGAACGCGCCATTCATCAGGCCGTGCACGCTGTCTTGGAGGGCGATGCCTCTCTGGCCCAGCGGGTCGTCGACGAGGAAAACTCCATCAACGAATTGCAGATCGAGATTGACGACCGCGTCGTTCAGCTTCTCGCTCTTCACCAGCTCATGGCCACCGACCTGCGCTTCGTCCTCGCCGTCTCCCGCATCAATAGTGACCTCGAACGCATCGGCGACCAGGCCGTCAACATTGCCGAGTCCGCCCAGCGCATCCTGCGCCACCCTCGCGTCAAGCCTTACGTGGATTTGCCCCGCATGAGCGAGCTGGCCGAGGAAATGGTCCGCGATTCCCTGAACGCTGTCGTCCGCGGTGATGTCACCCTCGCCCGCAGCGTCCTCACCCGCGACGATACCGTGGACTCCCTCCGCGACCAGATCTTCCGCGAGCTGCTTTCCTACATGATGGGAGATTCGTCCGTGGTCTTCCCGGCCTTCGACCTCATCCTCGTCGCCAAAAACCTCGAGCGCGTCGGCGACCACGCCACGAATATCGCCGAAGACGTTATTTACATGGTCGCCGGCCGCGACGTTCGCCACCCGGCCCTCGACCGCCGTTAGCCCCTCACTCGCCCTTTACGCGGGGCAGGGAAGTCCTGCCGCGACTACTTCCTGTAGATTGCCGCCACCACGATTCCGGCGGGCACGCCTTCCAGCAGGCCGTACACGATTTGCTTGACCACCAGGCTCGACGGCAGCGGCTCCACCGCATAATAGATCAGGTAGATTGCCACCCCGGTCAGCACCCACAGCGCCAGACCAAACCTCACTCCCTGGCCCAGCCACGGCTTCGGCTCCACTCCCTTGGCATAGATCCACACGATCGCCAGCGCCATCAGCAGTTGTGCCAGCAGCATGTAAGGCAGATGCGACATTGCATCCTCTTCACTCCGCATAATCGGACCCAATGCTCGGTAGTCTTCCGACAGCAACGTCCCATGCACCACGAATCCAGACGCCAGAATCACTACAAACACGGCCGCGACGGCTATCGCATATCGTTTCCAGTTCATAGTTCTCCTCCGCGAGGGTATCCGCGCCCTTTTATACGAGACTCGCCTCACCTGCAAGAAAAATCCCCGTGGCATCTCCCCCTAGCCGAACGGCCCAGGCCGGGCGCAAGCCTCTACAGTTCCTTCCGCGTTCTCGCGTATACTGGCGGTTCGTTCCGGATGCACGTGTGCTTCCCTTTATCCACATCGGGCCTTTCGCCCTGGGCACGTTTGGACTCCTCGTGGCCACGGGCCTTCTTGCAGCCTTCTTCGTCCTGCGGGCCGATTTCGAGCGTCGCCGCCTGGCCGCCGATCCCCACACGATCATTGGACTCGCTGGCTTGGCCGGTCTGGCCGGGGCCAAGCTGTATCATGTCCTTCAGTCGCCGGACGTTTTCTTCTCTCACCCTTTCCGGCTCCTGTTCAGCCGGGAGGGATTTGCCTGGTTTGGCGGATTGTTGGCCGGTTTAGTCACACTTTTGCTGCTTGCGCGCCACTATCGCACGCCCATGCTCCAAATGCTCGACGCTGCCTCCCCCGCCGCGGCTCTGGGCTACGGCATTGGTCGCCTCGGCTGCCTGACTTCTGGCGACGGCGACTACGGCATCCCCACGTCGCTTCCTTGGGGGATGTCCTTTCCCAACGGTCTCGCGCCGACGACGGAGCGCGTTCACCCGACCCCGATTTATGAATTCTTGGTTGCCGTTGTTCTCTTCTACTTCTTGTGGCGACTGGGTGCCCGTGCGCTGCGCGAGCGTCGTCCCATCGGCTTGGTTTTCGCCAATTTTCTCATCTGGAGCGGCCTGGCGCGCTTCTTGGTTGAGTTCATCCGCATCAACCCGCCCTGGCTCTTCGGCCTGACTAACGCTCAGGTGGCCAGCCTCCTGTGCATTGCTGCCGGAGGTTTCTTGCTACTTCGTCTTCGCGCGCAGGTGAAGCAAACGTAGTCCTCAAGTGTAAAACCCGCCCTACGCCCGCCTATTTTGGCTGGCATCTTGACATCTCGGCTACAGGTGAGTCATAACCTTCGCCAGGTTTTTGTGCTTAGGGGCTGGGGGAAAGCCGATGTTCAGGGGCGTTTCCGGTTTCCGCTTCCACGTATCCGTATTCTTTCCACTCCTCCACATCTCTGTTCCAGAGCATTCTCAGGGAGGCTCCATGAATCGCATGCGTGCGTGGTTTGGTTTGGCGTTGGTGGCGGTATTCTCCGTGGCCACGACGGCTCAGTCGTTCCGCGGAGTGATTCTGGGCACCGTAAGCGATGCCTCGGGCGCGGCAGTGGCCGGGGCAAAAGTAACGGTACGCAATGAGGCGACGGGGTTGGTGCGGGAGACAGCGACCTCCGACGACGGCAGCTATGCTGTGCCCGAGCTTCCCATTGGGGCGTATACCGTGACCGTGGAGAAGGCCGGATTCCAGACCTCGGTCACCAGCGGCGTGCGCGTGGAAGTGGCCGGGGAGCGCCGCGTAGACGCCTCGCTGCGGCCGGGCGACATCTCGCAACGCATCGAAGTCTCCGGCGATACTCTGGCGCAGGTGGAAACCATCTCCAACACCCAAGGCGGAGGATTCAGCGCCAAGGAAATTCTGGACCTGCCCATCAACGGGCGCGACTTCCAGAAACTGCTGTTCATGATTCCCGGCGCGACC
>Ga0247727_10009579_pt1 | contig 17477 bp, 16 predicted proteins | sample WisWelCaveWW1625_FD_202498 | JGI IMG/M metagenome (GOLD analysis project Ga0247727, IMG submission 202498) | Biofilm microbial communities from Wishing Well Cave, Virginia, United States - WW16-25 | ecosystem: Environmental > Aquatic > Deep subsurface > Groundwater > Cave microbial mat | place...
GTTGATCCCGGAACGATGGCGCGTAGTCGAGCACTGCGAAAAGAAATACGGGAATCATACGGCCTCAACGAAAGCCACGTGGTTATCGGTCATGTGGGCCGCTTTGTGCCCATGAAAGGACACACGGTGCTCCTCAAAGCTTTCTCTGAAATCGCCCCGCGATATGCTCTGGCCCGGTTACTCCTCGTTGGCGATGGAGAGCTCATGGACGAACTTCGCAGTGAAGCAATTGCACTCGGAATTCTCCCACAGACAGTCTTTGCGGGATTTCGTGATGACCTCCAGGCATTGTATTCCGCCTTCGATCTGTATGCCCATCCGTCTCTGGAAGGGGGTGGAGAAACTTTTCCTTTTGCCGTTCTTCAAGCGCTGGCACAGGAACTGCCGGCGGTTGTCACAAGAGTCGGTGACCTACCTGCCATGATTCAGGAGTCAGTGAATGGCTATGTTGTACCCGATAATAACCCGCATGTGCTGGCGGAGAAGCTGATGCTGCTTCTATCAAATGAAAGGCGGAGAGGGGAAATGGGGCAACAGGGGCGCGAACTTCTGCTTGAGCGATTTACTCTGGAGAAAACGGTCGGCTCCATCGAGCAGCTCTACTACACTCTCCTGAAAAACTGAGGCTGAAGATTGCGGATGGGAGGTTATCGAAGGTCAGCAGGGTTCTTACCGGATTCTCCTCAGTCGTTTCAGGACGTGGTAGGTCGAAACAATAACCAGCTCCACAAGCTTTTCTGTAGATTTGTCGGGATGGACCCGCAAGCTGTTTATGGCACAAATCGTTTGAAGCTCTCGCAAATAGGTCCTCACATCGCGTCGGTCGGCTCCCGAAATCCATTTGACTAATTCGTTTTCAAGATAACTCATATAGTTCTGGATGAACAAGTCCGCCCGGATGAACTTTCGCGTTCGCGGGCTCACCCCCGAAAATATCTCCTTAAGGTCCTGCGTGTAACCCTTGACGCGCGGATCGATCTTCTTTTCAATCTCGAAGTATTCCGCGATCGTCATGTCGATGTTCGTGTACGAATCTTTCTCATCGTAGCGCACCCGTAACGGTCGGCGTTCCGAAACGCGTTCCTTGCGGAACAGTCGATCGACATACTTGAGTTTTTCGAGGGCGCCGTTCCACCTGCGATAGTTCCACCTCCATTTTGATCGGGGGTCAAGCCATACGGCGAAAGTTTCCGCGAAATCTTCGTCCGGATGTTTTTGCGCATAGTGCGGGTTTCCGATGGAGTGGAGATAGCGGACATAGTTCTTGCTGTAGGGGTCATGGTTGTAGAATTCCCGATAGGTTTTATGAAACTTGCCGAAATGGATTTTCCAATCGTCGCGCTTCCAGAGTTTGTATCCGTAGTTGATCGCATGGCCCGTTTCGTGCCGCATGAGCATCGTGATCTCTTCCTTGGAATATGAAAAGTAATATCTCTCAGCGATCCGGCGCAGGCGCTTGTTGGCGAGATAGAACGGGATTTCTACCGATCCTGTTCGGTCGATGCAGCCCCAGGGTTCTTCGCCAAAGTAGAAATGGGGAAAGAATGCTATACGATTCCGCTTCAGCTCATGCCGAAGCTGTATCATGCACTCGCGGAGCGTGTGGTCGGGTTTGAGCTGAAGTTCGCGGATGGGCTGATTCAGGAGCCTCTGGAAAGATAACTCTCGGACACGCGGATGTGTTGTGGAGATTACCATAGCAGGTTTTTCACTACCGCCGCAACGTTCGACAGGGGGTACCAAAAAAAACCCCCGGTCTCTTCATGCAGGGATCAGGGGCATCCTCTCATTGTATCGAGGTGTCAAGAAACGCTCGTACTCTGCTCTTCTTCCGGTGTCACGGGACCTTCGACACTTTCTCGTTTGCTTCCCTCTCCGAATTTCAGGGTCTCAGTCTTCTTATTCAGCCTCACTGTTATCGTGGTTCCCGTGGGAAATTTATTTTTCAGGATTTCTTCCGCGAGAGGGTCCTCGAGATATTTCTGCAATGCCCGCTTCAACGGCCGTGCGCCGAATTGCGGGTCGTAACCCTTATCGACCAAGAATTCTCGTGCATGCTTGGCGAGTCGGATGTTGATGTTCATCGACTCCATACGCTTGACCAAGTCACGCATCTGAATGTCGATGATGGCGTTAATGTGCTGACGTTCGAGGCCGTGGAACACGATGGTATCATCGATGCGGTTCAGGAATTCTGGATTGAACACTCGTTTGATGGCGTCTTCGATCGTGGATTTCATCGTCTTATACGTGTCGCTGCCGCTTTGCAGCCCGAAACCAATGCCTCCACCCGGTTTGAGATCTCTCGATCCGATATTGGACGTCATGATGAGAATGGTGTTCTTAAAGTCGACCCGCCTGCCGAGCCCGTCGGTGAGTATTCCGTCATCAAGGACCTGGAGCAAAATATTGAAAACATCCGGATGCGCTTTTTCGATTTCGTCCAGCAGCACAACGGAATAGGGCTTGCGCCGCACTTTTTCTGTCAATTGGCCGCCCTCTTCGTAGCCCACATAGCCCGGCGGTGCGCCGACAAGTCTGGAGACCGTAAATTTCTCCATGTATTCACTCATGTCGATCCGAATAAGAGCATCCTCAGATTCAAACAAATACCTTGCAAGGACCTTTGCCGCTTCTGTTTTGCCGACGCCCGTCGGTCCAAGGAAAATGAACGAGCCGATGGGACGCTTCGGGTCTTTTAGGCCTGCACGAGTTCTACGGATTGCCTTGCACAGTTTCTCGATCGGTTCATCCTGGCCAACGATGTGCTCTTTGAGGGCGTCCTCCATCTTCAGCAGTTTTTCAGACTCAGACTGGGCGATTCTGTTGACCGGGATGCCGGTCATCATGGACACGACGTCGGCAATGTGATCTTCGGAGACATCGTACACGGTGCTTGAGGCTTTGAGCTCCCACTCACGTTTTGCAACGTCCAGGTCGCTCAGGTGTTTTTTCTCCAGGTCTCGCAGCCGCGCCGCTTCTTCGAAGTTCTGGCTTTTCACGACCTGGTTTTTCGTTTGCTTGATTTTTTCAATCTCGTTTTCCAATTCCAGAACTTCCTTCGGCACATGGATGTTGGCGAGGTGAACACGAGATCCTGCTTCATCCATAACGTCAATGGCTTTGTCGGGGAGATACCGGTCCGTGATATAGCGGTCACTCAGCCGCACCGCAGCCTCGAGGGATTTTGGTATGTACCGCACGCCGTGGTGCTCTTCGTACTTGTACTTGATGTTCTGGAGGATCTGAAGTGTCTGATCCGGGGTTGTCGGATCGATCATGATTTTTTGGAAACGACGGTCAAGCGCACCGTCTTTCTCAATATATTGTCGATACTCATCGAGTGTGGTTGCACCGATGCATTGCAGGTCGCCGCGGGAGAGCGCAGGTTTGAACATGTTCGATGCATCGAGCGATCCCGAAGCGCCGCCGGCTCCAACGATGGTGTGCAATTCATCAATGAAGAGGATGACGTCTTTTGCTTTTTCCAGCTCATTCATCACTGCCTTCATCCGCTCCTCGAACTGTCCGCGGTACTTGGTTCCGGCCACAAGTGCAGCAAGGTCGAGCGTGACGACTCGCTTGTTATGCAATACTCGAGAAACTTTCTTTTGCACGATTCGTAAGGCAAGACCCTCGGCTATGGCGGTCTTTCCGACACCGGGTTCACCGATGAGGACGGGGTTGTTTTTCTTGCGGCGGCTGAGAACTTGTGCCACCCGCTCGATTTCTCTCTCTCGCCCGACAACAGGATCAAGCTTGTCCTCCATGGCCAGCTTTGTCAGATCCCTCCCGAAGTTGTCAAGCACCGGCGTCTTCGACTTTTCCATTCTCTTTTCGGAGGTTGAAGGCGGCGGCGTCGACGGCTTTCCGCTGATGATGTTGTCCAGCTCGTTGCGTACAACGTCGTACTGGACGTTGAATTGATGGAGGATTTGCGCCGCGATGTTATCGTCGTCGCGAAGCAGCGAGAGGAGCAAATGTTCCGTGCCAATAACGTCAGACTTATAGAGCTTTGCTTCGAGATAGGTAATCTTTAAGACTTTCTCGGCCTGCTTTGTGAGGGGAATGTTGCCGATGGTGAGCGTGCCGCCGGAAGTCCGAACGGTGTCTTCAATGGCTTTTTTCAGCTTGTACAGATCCACGCCGAGGTTGCGGAGGATTTTTACCGCGATTCCCTCTCCTTCTCGAATTATTCCGAGGAGGAGGTGCTCCGTTCCTATGTAATCATGACCGAGCCGGAGCGCCTCCTCGCGACTCAAGCGAATGACATCCTGGACCCGGTTTGAAAAATTTCCTTCCATCGTGCTGCCTTTGTCGGGTTGATGAGGGACAACTTCACACTATGTTGAACGCCGCGGTCTCTCTGGGAGTTTCCTTCTATGGCTGGAAGCAATATATATAAATCAGCAACATTAGTCAAATAACGTCTGTCAAGTGTTTTTGGGACGCGGGAAATCGGTAATTGCTTTTCTGGGACGGTTTTGATATATTTATTGACCTATTTCCACAGTAGCTCAATGGTAGAGCATCCGGCTGTTAACCGGAGGGTTGCAGGTTCGAGTCCTGCCTGTGGAGCTGGGTCATGTGAATAGGAAGGGGGGTTACCCTGGTGTTTTCGATTCGCGAAAGGGAATTACAAGGAGAAACCCATGGACCAATCAAGCCTCTCTACCATCCTCGTCGTCGAAGACGAACAATCCACGAGACTATCCATGATGAGCATCCTCAGGAGCGAGGGATTTAACGTCATGCCGGCAGAGACTGCTAGCGATGCCCTGCGCATTCTCAAGAATAGCAAGGTCGATCTCATCCTTTCCGATATTCAAATGCCTGTCATGGATGGAATCGTTTTTTATGAAAAAGTCCAGGAGGATCCAAAGCTGCGATACATTCCGTTTGTTTTTGTTACGAGCATGGATTCCGATTCACACAGGTTACGGGGAAAAGAGCTTGGTGTGGATGACTATCTGACGAAGCCCATCGATCGGGATGTTCTTCTTGCGAGTATTCGAGGCAGACTCAAACGGGCAGTGAGTATTGAAGCGTCACGGGCGGCAGAGATCGAAGAGCTAAAAAAAGAGGTGCTGAAGTCCCTCAGCGACGAGGTAAAGATTCCCGTCAATATCATCAGGAATATATCCACCATTCTGCTCGACAAAGCAATTGCAGTTTCGCGGGAAGAGTTGACAGATCTCCTCAGAACTATTAAAGCCGGAGGGGACCGACTCCAGCGTGGACTGAATGACTTCATCATGAGTCTGCAAATAGAGTCGGGTGTAATACGACAGCAATATGAATCTGAAAAATCTCAGAACGATCTATCTGCGGTCATCAATGAGGTCTCGTCTCTATCCGCTTCTTTTGCGAAACCGAAAAAAGTTCAGATCGTCTTCAATCCACCGAAGAAAAGTCCTTTGGTTGTTGCCTCACGAAAACTCCTGGAACAGTTGCTTGATCGGCTTTTTTACAGTGCTGTAGCGCTTTCGAATCCAAGCGCCCGTGTCGAGGTCAGCGCCGAGGCCGGAGATCGCCAGGCGATCCTCGCGGTCAAGGTCAGCGGCACAGGAATCAGTAAGGCCGACCTGCCGCGGGTCTTTGATAAGTTTCACCCGATTCGCCTGCCCCAGGAAGGCGAATATCCGATTGGTCTCAGCTTGTACAACGCAAAGCGTCTGGCGGAGATCAATAAATGTGATCTGAGCTGCATGAGCCAGCCCGGTGTCGGCACCACGTTTACGGTTCTGATCCCGCAGTAATCGATTATCTTGGAGCTTCTTCGAATCTTCATCCGTCGTCGCACTCTGTGACTCATGTGTCGGATGCAAAACCGGATCTTGTCATCCTGGGCACGGGTTTTTCTGCCTTCAGTCTTATCAAAGAAATTCATGTCGATGATTACGACGTCATTGTTGTCAGTCCACGCAATCATTTTCTCTTTACTCCACTCCTCCCAAGCACCACGGTCGGCACGATAGAATTTCGGAGTATCATCGAACCGGTGCGCACATCCCGGCCCGGCATCCGCTACTATCAGGCGTTCTGTACGGGGATAGATCCCGATCGACAGATTCTTGCTTGCGAGAATGCTCTTGATACTCAAAAGTTTACGTTGGGCTACGATACGCTCGTCATTGCTGTGGGGTCGGTGAACAATATCTACGGAATTCCCGGCGTTTTTGAGCACGCGCTTTTTCTCAAAGAACTGGCTGACGCCCGCGCCATTCGTCAGCGGATCATCGAAAATTTCGAGCGGGCCAGCACGCCCAACATCTCGACTGAAGACCGGAAGCGTCTGCTGCACTTCGTGGTGGTGGGTGGAGGTCCTACAGGAGTTGAGCTGGCAGCGGAGATGCATGATTTCTTCGGTAAGGACGTCCCCAAGTGGTTTCCCCATCTCGCAGACGATGTGCAGATTACTTTGCTGGAGGCGAGCTCTCGTCTCCTGAGCACGTTCGACGCTGCGCTGCAAGCATATACGGCGAAGTTGTTTCGTCGGCAAAGAATAGAAGTGCGGACAGAAGCTGTTGTTAAGCGCGTCGATCCGACGGAAGTGATTCTCGAAGATGGTTCACGGGTTTCTTATGGATTGCTTGTCTGGTCGACAGGGGTTGGACCGTCGCCTTTTGTTCAATCACTCCCCTTTCCGAAAACACAAAATTCCCGCATCCTTGTCGATGCCCTCCTTCGCGTCAAGGGGTTCACCAATATTTACGCTCTCGGGGATTGCGCAACGAAAGAAGACATCAATCTGCCTGCCACATCGCAAGTTGCCCAGCAGGAGGGAACGTATCTTGCCCGCGCGCTTAACCGCATCGCAGAAGGCAAACGCGTCAGACCATTTCATTATCGGCACTTTGGTATGCTTGCTTATGTTGGCAGTAATCGGGCCCTCGCTGATCTGGCGGCGGTAAAAGGACGGGGCTTCAGCGCCTGGCTCTTCTGGCGATCGACCTATTTGACAAAACTGGTGAGTTGGAAGAACAAGATCCTCGTCGTCTTCGATTGGCTGAAAACACTGCTCTTCGGTCGTGACATCAGCAGATTCTAAGGATCGATCGTTCGAGCGCGAGGACCTTTTTTTCTTGAATTCGTTCGAAATAATCCTTATATTTGAACCAACAATTCTGGATAGATGGGTTGCAAGAGTTTCGCCGGTTTCACTTCTATGTAGAAAAGTGAACCGGCTTTCTTTCATCAGACTCACTCAACGTTCCTTAATCATATAGGAGGTCTACAGAATGGCCCGAACCGCAGTGCTCTTTACGCTCGTCGCGACACTCCTCGTTTTACCATCCTCTAAGAGCCTCGGCGGAAATGTAGCCGGTAAAGCAAACTTCAAGGGCAGCAAACCGGCAGTGTCCAAGATCAGAATGAATGCCGATGCAAGATGCATGAAACTCCATGCGGGGAAAGAAGTCTCTTCCGAACAAGTTGTTGTGAACCCTAACAATACCCTCCGATACGTTTTTGTGTATGTAAAGAAGGGATTGGAGGGAAAAAAATTCTCCATACCGACGGAAAAGGCAACACTTGATCAAAGGGGTTGCATGTATACCCCGCACGTGTTCGGGATCATGGCCAATCAGCCAATCGAGATCGTGAACAGCGATCCGACGATGCATAACATCCATGCCCTCTCCAACAATAGCAAAGGATTTAATATTGGCCAGCCCAAGGGTGTGAAACACGTCAAGACGTTTGCGAAGCCGGAGGTCATGGTGAGGGTCAAATGTGATGTTCACAGCTGGATGGCATGTTATGTCGGTGTGCTCGATCATCCGTTTTTCGCTGTGACTGATGGAAAGGGAAATTATGAGATCAAGAACCTCCCTGCGGGGGAATATGAACTTGAGGCATGGCACGAAAAATACGGGGCTCAGACCATGACGGTGAAGGTTGAAGCTGCGGGCACGAAGAGCGTCGATTTCACCTACGAATCCAAGTAACCCGTTTCCCGTTGCTGCAATCACGAAGACAACATAAACTTGCGAGAGCATCGGTATGAGCACTCCGTTAACCTCTCAGGCGGTAGAGCCTGCACCCGGCGTTCGTGCACACCATGAAGAGCTGAGTTGGTGGCGAAAATACGTCTTCTCCACCGACCACAAAATTATTGCGCTTCAATACGCATTCACGAGCATGGTGTTCCTCCTCTTCGGGTTCATGCTTATGGTGCTGATGCGCTGGCAGTTAGCCTACCCTGAGAGGTCGATTCCCGCACTTCCTTTTGTTATCCCTCTGGGGATTATCGGGCTCGTGGTGATCTTCATTGCCGGGGTCAAGCCCTCAATCAACTCGTTGATGGGTCTTTTGCTTTTGGGCCTAGGTGCGATGGTGATGTTCCTGACATCGGGTGAAGAGAGAATGCCGGAAGGGATCATGCTGCCCGAGTTTTACAATTCACTCGGTGCCATGCATGGCACCATCATGGTATTCCTGGGTGTCGTTCCTCTGGCCGTCGGCGCATTCGGAAACTTTGTCATACCGCTGCAAATCGGCGCGCCGGACATGGCATTTCCAAAGATTAATGCGGCAAGCTACTGGGCCTACTTCGTGGGGGGTGTCGTCATGCTGGCAAGTTTTTTTGTTCCTGCTGGTGCCGCACAATCCGGCTGGACTTCGTATCCCCCACTTGCGGCGGTGACACCGTTAAGCCGGGACGTGCTGACTGGACAAACGATGTGGATCCTCGGGATGGTATTTCTCATCACCTCTTCTCTGCTGGGATCGATCAACTTCATTACGACTATCATTCAGTTGAGGACGAAAGGTTTAACGTTTATGCGCCTCCCTTTTTTTGTGTGGGCGCAGTTTGTAACCTCATTCCTGCTCCTTCTTGCATTTCCTCCCCTCGAGGCCGCGGCTATTTTTCAACTCATGGACCGTGTGGTCGGGACGAGCTTCTTTCTGCCGAGTGGATTAGTTCTCTCGGGAACGCCCTTGAACGTGAGCGGAGGCGGTAACCCGTTGCTCTGGCAACATCTATTCTGGTTCCTTGCCCACCCCGAAGTGTACGTGTTGATTCTACCCGCTCTCGGAATCGTCGCCGAGATCATCGCCAATAACATTCGCAAACCGCTGTGGGGGTACAAAGCGATGGTCTATTCCCTGATTTTCCTCGGATTCATGTCGTTTATCGTTTGGGCGCACCATATGTTCCTGACCGGTATGGGAACAGTCATGAGTGCGTTTTTCCAGACCACGACCATGATCATTTCGATTCCGTCCGTGGTTATCCTTTCATGTCTCTTCATTTCCCTTCACGGCGGTTCGATTCGCTTTAATACGCCCATGCTGTTTGCCCTGGTGTTCCTTCCGATGTTTGGTATCGGAGGATTGACGGGTTTGCCTCTGGGTCTTGCCACGTCGGACATTCATTTGCATGATACGTACTACGTCATCGGTCATTTCCATTACGTTGTTGCGCCGGGGACTCTGTTCGGGCTCTTCGCCGGAATCTACTATTGGTTTCCGAAAGTGTCCGGCAGACGGATGAACGAACTGTGGGGTAAAATTCACTTCTGGGGTACGTTTGTCTGCATGAACGTTATCTTTTTCCCGATGTTGATTCAAGGAATGGCGGGTGTTTCCAGGCGATTCTACGATGGCGGTCAACAGTACGCTCATGCCCAGAGCGTTCTATACCTGAACGAGGTGATGTCGATAGCAGCGTGGGTAATGGCGGTATTCCAGCTTATCTTCATCATTAATTTCTTCGTGTGTATCAGAAAAGGAAAGAAGGTAACAGAGAATCACTGGCAGGCGACGACCCTTGAATGGGCAGCAGCGCCAACGCCGCCGATTGCTCATGGAAATTTTCTTACCCGGCCTGTCGTCTATCGAGGTCCCTATGAATACAGTGTGCCGGGGCATGCGAAGGACTACACACCCCAAAACCAGGCACGGGACGTTTAGGCCAATGGAGATTCCTTACACATCGGCAGTCCATCCAGAAACCGGACTCTACAACGCTAAAGGGGGGATATGGCTTTTCCTCGCATCGGAGGTCATGCTGTTTGGTGCGCTCTTCACCTCATACATTCTCCTTCGAGTCGGGGCGACCGAATGGCCGCATGGTTCGGCTATTCTTAACGTTCCCCTTGCGACCCTGAACACGGTTGTTCTGATCACTTCAAGCGTTACCATGGTCATGTCATGGGCGTCGCTGATGATGAAGAACTTCGGAAGGTATCGCCTCTACATGGGGCTCACAATCCTCCTGGGGTTGACCTTTCTCGTCGTGAAATCGTTTGAATACGGCGCAAAATTCGAGCACGGTCTTTTCCCCAGCACAAGCACTTTCCTTGCAATCTACTTTACCATGACCGGCCTCCATGGGTTGCACGTGATTGGCGGGATCATTGTCAATTCATATCTCTGGGGCCCGGGCAGAAAGCTCTGGAAGACTGATCCGCAAAGATTTACGAACCGCATCGAAGTGGCAGGATTGTACTGGCATTTTGTCGATATCGTCTGGATTTTTCTTTTTCCTGTTTTCTATCTCTTGTAGGAGCATCTATGAAAATCACGGATACGGCACGTGCCGAAGAAGTCAAGCGGCACGTCAGAGTCTACATCAGCGTTTTTGTTGCACTGATGGCGCTCACGATCATAACGGTGACGATCTCTTACCTGCATCTTAGTGTTACTGCGGCAGTCATCGTGGCTTTGATCATTGCAACAATCAAAGGTTCGCTGGTGGCAAGCTATTTCATGCACCTGATTTCAGAGAGGAAAATCATTTTCGCTGTTTTGGCCCTTACGGTTATCTTCTTTATCGGGATGATGTTTCTTCCTCTCCTCGGTCATTCGGACACGGTTACCTACAAATATGTCCCTTAAGGCAATTCACATTTTTTTCATCGCTCTTTCGGTGTTACTTGCGTTTGGATTCTCCCTGTGGGCGCTGGAATCGTATGCTCAGGGAGAACAGAGCGGGATGCTGATCGTCGCGCTACTTTCGTTCGCTGCCGGGGTTGGTCTTGCGGCCTACGGGATAGTGTTCTTGCGGAAGTTAAAGCATGTGAGCTTCTTATGAGGTACACGAAAGCCCTCGGGCTGGTCCTTTTCGTAACGGCCATTCTCAGCGTTCTCGTTCCGCAAACCGCGGCATCCTGCCCGGTCTGTTACGGTGCTGCTGACTCACCCCTGATTGATGGAATGAACGCGGCGATACTGGTGCTGCTCGGGATAACGGGATGTGTTTTCGCCGGCATTGGATCGTTCTTTGCCGTGATGAGAAAACGTTCGAAGATTCTCCACGACCACTCCCCCGGGAAAACGAGTGTTGATGAAAAAGGAATTCTTCAATAATGGAGCAATTTCTAGGATTACCCCCTGACGGTTCGGCCCATGGCTATCAGATCGATCACCTGATCGTTGTTGTCCATTGGTTGATGTTTCTTCTTTTTGCAGGCTGGGGGAGTTTCTACATATATACGATTATTCGTTTCCGAAGATCCAAACACCCGACCGCGAATTACGCCGGCGTGAGGAGTCATTTCTCCAATTACCTTGAAGTCGGCGTAGCTATTTTTGAGGCCGTCCTTCTTGTCGGATTTTCCATACCGATATGGGCAATGCGGGTAGAAGCTTTTCCTGCGGAAAAAGATGCGCTCATTGTCCGTATCGTCAGCGAGCAGTTTTCATGGAATATTCACTATCCAGGTCCCGATGGCGCGTTCGGCAAAACGGATATCAAGCTTGTTGACCAGGATAATCCGTTGGGACTGGACCGTTCCGACCCGAGCGCAAAGGACGACATCACAACGATTAATCAGTTGAACCTTCCTGTTAACAAGCCGGTCATCATTTACCTCTCGAGCAAAGACGTCGTCCACAGTCTCAATCTCCCCCTGTTTCGGGTGAAACAGGATGCTATCCCGGGCATGAGCATACCGGTGTGGTTCACCCCTGTGAAAACGACTCAGCAGATTCGAGAAGAACTGACCATGTATCAGTCGATCGCTCCGCAGTATGTTTCGGCAAAACTTGCCGCCGGCCGGGTGGTCATTCAGGATTACGCGGGTAAGGACGGCAGCGTTTTTGTCAAGCAGGGAGAGATCGTGACGGACGATATTATCAAATTGCTTCAAGAGGGGGGAGTTATTGATATTCAGGTGACTCCGGATCTATCCGGTAAAGTGGCGATGAGAGATTATGACGACGACAACGGTTCCTTCATCCTGAAGAAAGCCGATCCGATTTCAGATGAGGCGATACAAAAACTCGTTGCGATGGGTACCATGAACCTCCTCGTTGCCCCCGAAACTCCCACAGAGATCGCATGTGCCCAATTGTGCGGCCTGGGGCATTTCAGAATGCGAGGATATGTGACCGTTCAAACGCCGGAGGAGTTCAACGCCTGGATGGCTGAACAGCAAGCGGCGCTCGGGAATTAGAAGCCACGGGAAAATTCACCGAACTAAGAGAACAAACCTTGACGCATAAGAGAGCTCTCCATCGTTTTGCCGTCTTCACGGCGATTTGTACGTTCTGTTTAGTCATCGCCGGCGGCTTGGTAACCAGCACACAGTCAGGTTTGGCAGTGCCGGATTGGCCGCTCTCGTACGGCCAGTTGATGCCGCCGATGGTGGGTGGCATTTTTTATGAGCATACACATCGCATGGTTGCAACCTTGGTTGGCCTTCTAACGATCATCCTTGCCTTCTGGTTGTGGCGGACGGAGGAAAGGCGTTGGATGCGAATTCTGGGTTTTGTGGCTCTTGGTCTTGTCGTGATGCAGGGATTGCTCGGTGGCTTAACGGTTCTTCTATTGCTGCCTGCGGCAATATCCGTAAGTCACGCAGCCATTGCTCAAACGTTTTTTGCGCTTGTCTCGGCGATTGCGTTATTCACTTCGCGTTGGTGGCTGGAGCGGCAGTCGCAGCCCATGGCGGGCACGAAGAGCCCTTCAGTTGTCTGGCTACCCGGCCTCACAACGGTGGCAGTTTTTGTACAACTCATTCTTGGTGCGTTGATGCGTCATACGGATTCGGGCCTGGCTGTTCCGGATTTTCCGCTTGCGTATGGCCAAATCTTTCCTTCCCTTTCGCCTGAAGCGCTGACGAGCTATAATCAGCTGCTCATCCAGTCCGATATTCGTCTGGCGGCCGATGGCCCGATCACGGCGGCGCAGATTGTCATACACATGCTTCATCGTGTCTGGGCCCTTGTCGTGAGCATCATGATACTGTGGACTTCGCTGCGCCTGGCAAAGCTCTCTTCGGTGACCAAACGTCTGTCGAGATTATCCTATCTTCTTGCCTTGTTGCTGCTCGTGCAGCTCGGTCTCGGTGCACTCTCGGTGCTTTCAGTCAAGGAGGTCGGGATTACCACCGCGCATGTCGCTGCAGGTGCTCTTGTGCTGGTTACGTGTATGTTGGCCTCGCTTCATGTGATAAGCCTGTTTGGATTTCCATCCCGAAAACCTGAGATTGTAATGGCGGCGCGAGAGGTGACGGCATGAACGTGGAAGCCAAAGTTCTGGACCCGATCATTGTTCGCTCACGCCTTCGGCTGCTGGATTATGTCGACCTGATGAAGCCAGAATTAACCGGTCTCTCGGTGTTCACTGCTCTGTGTGGTTTTTATCTTGCAACGGTCGGCATGTTCGATTTTCTGCTTTTCCTGCACACGGCGATCGGGACTGCGCTGGTTGGTGGAGGCGCGGGGGCATTAAACCAGTACACCGAGCGAGAGTATGACGCCCTGATGAAGCGAACCGAGAGAAGAACCCTGCCGTCGGGCCGTCTGTTTCCGACTGAAGCATTGATCTTCGGCGTCTCGATTTCCGTGATCGGCGTTGTGGAACTAAGTTTGTTTGTCAACCTCCTCACCGGTTTTCTCGCCGTTCTCACCTTCACGACATATTTGTTTCTTTATACTCCGCTAAAACGCATCACGCCCTATGCGACATTGGTCGGTGGAATTCCGGGCGCCCTGCCGCCGATGATGGGTTGGACGGCTGTACGAAACGAAACAACCATCGAGGCATGGATTCTTTTCGCCGTCCTGTTCTGCTGGCAGATGCCCCATTTTCTTTCGCTCGCATGGATGTACAGAAATGATTATAGAAAAGCTGGCTTCAAAACACTGACGGTCCTCGATCCGGACGGCGGACGAACGAGTCGCCACATCCTTACCTTCAGTATTGCACTGGTTCCTGTAAGCCTTGTGCCTGCGCTTGCAGGGATGACCGGTCCCATATCCTTCGCTGGTGCATTCGTCCTCGGGGCAGCCTTTCTCGTGTTTGGAATAGCTATGTGGAGATGTGCCGGCGGAAGGAGTGCCGATGTGCATCCGGGAATCAATGTCCGTTCGCGCAGACTGTTTTATGCCTCATTAGTATATCTCCCCGTTTTACTACTCTTACTCGTGTTCGATAAGGTGTGACGGCATACTCGTTCGCTCATTTGGGGGCGGAAAATGCCGAACACCTTCTCAGAGGAGTAACATGAATGACGTCATCGTCGTAGAGCCTTCCGTGGACCAGAACTGCCCGCCCGACCGCGTGCGGCGGACAAGAACTCCCATCCCAGCAGAGAAGCCGATCCTCTCGGAAAGCACATAGCCATGATCAAACGATTCTCCGGGTTTCAAAAAATACGTTGGGCCATCCTGTTCATCATTGCTGTGGGGACAGCCGGTCTTGCGCTCGTGCAGAGGCGCGAAGCTCATGGAGCTTCCCTTCCGGTCCTTGGGGCCGTCCCCGAGTTTTCTTTGATGGCAGAAGATGGCAGCACAGTGACCCGCGGCCATCTTGAAGGTAAGATTGTCGTAGCGGATTTTGTTTTCACTCACTGTGCCGGGACCTGTCCTACGATGACTTTGCAAATGCGCTACCTTCAAGAAACGCTTGCGAACAATGGCGACGTTCTATTTATTTCGGTGAGCGTTGACCCGGAACGGGATACGCCGGAAAGGCTTCTGAGGTACGCAAAAAGTGTCGGCGCCCGGCAAGGACGATGGAAATTCTTGACCGGGGAGAAAACCACAATCCATCAACTCGCACGAAAAGGATTCCACCTTGGCGTCGAGGAAGACGGCGGTCCCGAGGCCGAGCCAATCATCCATAGCTCAAGCTTCGTGCTTCTTGATCGACAATCTCGCATCCGCGGCTATTATAATGGCACCGAACATGAATCGGTACAGAAGCTCGTAGAGGACATCCAGAGGCTGATGGGCGAAGAGTAATGGATATTGCCGATCTTCCCACGGTCAATGCCATACTGAATGCGACGAGCGCTGTTTTGCTTTCCATAGGGCATCGATTCATCAGGCGCGGTAACATGGCGGCGCACAAACGGTGTATGGTTTCCGCGTTCGGAGTTTCGATGCTCTTCCTCGTCTCCTATCTCACCTATCATTATCACCATGGCACAACGCAGTTCAAAGGGGAAGGGTTTATCCGTCCAATCTATTTTTCGATACTCATCTCACACACGGTTCTTGCCGCCACGACTGTGCCGCTGGCCGTCATGACCCTCTCCCGTGGCTTGAAGGGAAAGTTTGAGAAGCACGCGAAGCTTGCGAAGTGGACTTACCCGATCTGGCTGTACGTCGCTGTGACGGGTGTGATTATTTATTTGATGCTCTACCATGTATATGACTGATGTTTCTGGAGGCTGCTCCCTATGTTCGAACGCAGGTGAGCCCGAGCAGAATGCCCTGAGAATGCTTGAAATTCATGGTTTTCTCCTTAACGCCCTCCGCTGAGTTCCAGTTTCATTTAGTTTGACTCTCTCCAATCGGCTTTTTATATTGATCAGAATCTAAGGCGCAACTGTTCATTATTTCCTCGCATTCGACCACCGAAGCAGCACATTGTAGGAGTTCAGCCTGCACGTAACCGCTTCAAAATGAATGTCTTGCGAAAGGAGTCGTCATGCCGCGCATTGTTCGGGGAGGTTTGATTCAGGCTTCGCTCGCCTCTTCGACCGAGCAGCCGATTGAAGCCATTAAGAAGGGGATGATCGAGAAGCATCTGAAATTCATCGAAGAGGCTGCAAGAAAAGGTGTTCAGATTCTTTGTCTGCAGGAGTTATTCTACGGACCGTATTTCTGCGCCGAACAGCAGACTAAGTGGTATTCGTTCGTCGAGAAGATCCCGGAAGGACCTACCATCAAGTTGATGCAGGAGCTTGCCAGAAAGCATTCGATGGTCATTGTTGTTCCAATCTACGAAGTCGAAATCACGGGTGTCTATTATAACAGTGCGGCCGTTATTGATGCCGACGGAAAGTACCTTGGCAAGTATCGCAAACACCACATTCCGCATACAGCGCCGGGGTTCTGGGAGAAATTTTATTTCAAGCCCGGTAATCTTGGCTATCCGGTCTTCAAGACCGCGTACGCCGACATTGGTGTGTATGTTTGCTACGATAGACATTTCCCTGAAGGCGCACGCATTCTGGGTTTGAAGGGTGCAGAGATTCTGTTCAATCCATCGGCGACGGTCGCCGGTTTGTCGGAATATTTGTGGGAGCTGGAACAGCCTGCACATGCCGTTGCCAATGGATATTTCGTGGGAGCGATCAACCGAGTTGGCGTCGAACCGCCGTGGAATATCGGCGAGTTCTACGGCAAGAGCTACTTTTGCAATCCGAGAGGAAAAATCATCGCACAGGCAAGTCGCGACAAAGACGAACTTGTGGTTGGCGATCTCAACCTCGACGAAATCCAGGAAGTGCGGAACGTCTGGCAGTTCTACCGCGACCGACGGCCGGAGACGTACAAAGAGATGACGGAATTGCTGCCGTGAGTGAAGGTCTGTGGTTGGAGCGCATGGGAATAGGTTTGAATCTGATCTTAAACCACTGACCTCGAATCCTGAACCATGAATCGACTTCACCGGTGGCTCGTACCGATGTGAACAATCCTTCCGTAGCCGAACTTACTGCCCGCTACACGTACGGCACGTGGCGTTTCCAAAAGAATTGGAAGCCCCTGCATATTGTTGATGCAGAAGGGTGCTACTTCTTCGACGTGAATGGGAAAAAGTATCTCGATTTCTCCTCCCAGTTGATGTGTGTAACGCTCGGTCATAAGAATCCTGCCGTGATCAAAGCCATCGAAGAGCAGGCGAGGAAACTCCCTTACATTGCACCGGGCTTCGCGACCGACGTACGTGCGGAGCTCAGCAATTTGTTGTTGGAAGTCCTCCCGAAGGGATTGGAAAAATTCTTTTTTGCTACTTCAGGGACCGAGGCAAATGAGGCTGCCTTTAAGATCGCCAAAATGTACACTGGAAAATCCAAGATCATTGCGCGCTATCATTCCTACCATGGGTCGACGATGGGCTCCCTTGCTGCAACGAGCGACCCGCGGCGCTGGGCAATGGAGCCGACGGGAAAAATTCCGGGCGTCATATTCGGGCCTGAAGTGAACTGCTACCGCTGCCCCTTGAACCATACGTATCCGGAATGTGAGATTGCATGCGTTGAGTACCTCGAGCATATGATCGAGAATGAGAG
>Ga0247727_10009580_pt1 | contig 17476 bp, 19 predicted proteins | sample WisWelCaveWW1625_FD_202498 | JGI IMG/M metagenome (GOLD analysis project Ga0247727, IMG submission 202498) | Biofilm microbial communities from Wishing Well Cave, Virginia, United States - WW16-25 | ecosystem: Environmental > Aquatic > Deep subsurface > Groundwater > Cave microbial mat | place...
TCGATCCCGAGTCAGGTTGCCTCTGGGGAGATTACAGGGACATACCATAATCCGGAGTCTCCCTCCCGAACGGGCAAGAGCCGCTGGATAAGGCAATGACATCTCTGGACTCGGAAGCGACGAGCCCATGTGACGGCCTAACGAAGGCATGCACCCGGCCCTCGGCGCTCGCCAAGAATGACCCATTTGCGCTCGGCAAAAGTGACCCACACGAAGAACACGATTTGCCCACGGGCAAGGAAAGGGCAAGCCCCCAGGGGCACGCATCTTTTTCTCGTAACCCGTTCATTCTTCCCGAACCAGTTTGTCTTCCTGGCGGCCCAAAGCGCCTACTGGCGCCATTTGCCTCGCGGCAAACTGCCCCTCCCGGGCGGCCCGGGTGGGTCACTCTTGGCGAGCAAACCCGGGTAATTTCTCGCGAGCGCCGAAGACCGGCCGCCGCAAACGCCGCGGCGGCGGGTGATGCCCAACTCGTTAGCCAGGCGCTGGCTGGGGTAGACTGAACCTGTGGTCTATGAGTGGAATGCGGCGAAGGCAAAGGCCAACATTCAGAAGCACGGCGTATCCTTCGACGAGGCGGCGACAGTCTTTCTCGACCCGCTGGCTTTGACGTTCCCCGATCCCTATCCTTCCGGCGGGGAGGGACGGGAGATCACGATCGGTTACACCGCCGGACACGGGGTCGTCTTCGTGTCGCATTGCCAGCGCGGAAACGGCGTGCGAATCATCAGCGCGCGGAAGGCGACCAGAAGAGAGCGAAGGCAATATGAAGAAGGCATCAGCAAAGAGATTGGATGACGATTTGCGCCCGGAGTACGACCTCTCCCAGCTCAAGGGCGGTGTTCGTGGCAAGTACTACCGGCAGGCAGTCGCTGGCACAAACCTCATGTTGATCGAGCCGGAGATCGCCGAGGTGTTCCCTGACTCGCAGGCAGTCAATCGCGCGTTGCGACTCCTGCTGGATACCGCAGAAGCGGCTGCCCGTCCTGCTCGTCGTCGCCAGGGCGTGGCTAACAAGGCCTTGCAGCGGGCGGCGCAAAAAGCACGCCGCCGCTGAGCGCCCAATCGTTAGCCCGAATCGTTGACATAATGGACCGAAATGCCCTCCAGCTCCCTGCAAGCGATGGCGCCAGACGCGGCGCACTCGGCTTGACGAGATCGTCCAGGCACATCGCGCTGTCGGAGGCATGGGGCGCGGGCCCCGTTACGCAACCGAGCAGGCAACCACGCCTATGCCGTGCTCCTGTCATCGCACTTCCAAGGCTTTTGCCGCGACCTGCACACCGAATGCGTAGACCACATCGTCCAGAAAGTTCCGGCTGCTTTACAGAACGTGATCCGAGGTGAGCTCGTTCGTGACCGCAAGCTCGATCGAGGCAACCCCAATCCCGGCAATATCGGCGCGGATTTTGCGCGGCTCGGTCTTCCGATCTGGGACAAGGTGAAGGCGATCGACAGGCGGAACGATGCGCGACGCCAACTACTCGAGGAGCTCAACAACTGGCGAAATGCCATTGGACACCAAGACTTCGATCCTACTAGGCTTGGAGGCCGCACCACACTGCGCCTCCAGGAGGTCAACGCCTGGCGACAGGCGTGCGACCAATTGGCCAGGGCGTTCGATAAAGTGATACGCGCGCACCTGAAAGCTTTGATGGGTTCACCACCTTGGTGATAGACTTTGAGTATGCCCTACGTGCGCACCGCTCACGGCTTCTCGCACCCCCGGTTCCAAACGGGAATGCGGGTGCAGTTCCGGCTCGCAAACCAAATGGTGCGTGGGTCAATCACCGAGTACCGCGGCTCGCTAGGCGTAGGCGGACGGCATCTGTATCGTGTGGAAGTTCCCTTTTCTGGCAACTACGTACAGGTCTATGAGATGCCCGAAGACGAACTCAAGCCGGTCGGCGGCTTCCACAACGCCCGAAGGATGGCGTAGGCGGCCGAGTCGTTTGCTCCAGGAGCGAGAGTTTGCGCGGTCTTGCCGAGCGTTGTAACTTGGTCGGGCGGTCGGTTGACCTGCTTCGACAAGTTCGGGCGAGTCATGATCAGGCAGACTGGCTAACGAGGCGCTGCAGGCGACGGCCAATAACAGGCCGCGCCTGAGCGCCCAGCCGTTAGGCAGCGCGGGAAGGAGCGATACAACCGATGGAGAAGGCGATGAGAAGGCCAACTATCGATTCCCCTGAAGACCTGGCCAAGTTCTGGGACACCCACATCGTGGCCCGCGCCACCGATGAGCAAGCCCTCGCCAAGCTGCGGCAGGCCGGCGCCAACGTGGTCTTCACCCCTTATTCCTGCGCCGGCCACCGCCTGGCTCAGGCCCTGCTGCGCCCTCACGTGAAGATGCAGTTCAACCCCTCCGCCCACACCCTGGTGGAGCCGGGCGACGTCCTGATCGCCATCGGCGAGAGCTCCAAGCTGCGTGACCTGGAGAAGCAGGTGGCCGGAGAACGGCCATGAAAGTCCTGACCGGGGCCCAGATGCGCCGCATCGACCGCCGTACCACCGAGGAGCGCGGCCTTCCCTCCCTGATCCTGATGGAAAACGCCGGGTCTCGGGTGTTCGAGTTTCTGGCCCACCGTTTCTCCCCCCTCTCTGGCGAGCGCATCGCGGTGCTTTGCGGCAAGGGCAACAACGGCGGCGACGGCCTCGTCGTCGCGCGGCGCCTCCACACCCGGACGCGTCCCGGCCGGCTGTCGGTGATTTTGGCCGCCGCCGCCGAGTCGCTGGCCGGCGACGCCGCCGCCAATTACCGGATGCTGGAAGGCGCCGGCCTGCGGCCCCGCCTGGTCGCCTCGGAGGCCGAATGGGAGGCTGCTCTGGGGGAGATCCTGGATTCCACCCTGGTGATTGACGCCCTGCTGGGCACCGGCCTGCGCGGGCCGGCCGAAGGCCTCTACCTCCGGATCATCCGCGACCTGAACGCCCGCCTCCGCCAGGCCCGAGTGGTGGCGGTCGACATTCCTTCGGGGATGGATTCCGACAGCGGGGAGCGCCTCGGCGAGGCCCTGCGGGCCGATCACACCGTAACCTTCACGGCCCCGAAGGTCGGCCAGATTTTTCCGCCCAACTGCGAGGCGCTTGGCGAGCTGCATGTGTCGCCGATCGGCGCCCCCGCCAGCCTGCTCGACAATGACCCGGAACTATATCTTTCTACCATCGACGCCGCCGAGATCGCGCCGCTGTTCGCCCCCCGTCCCCGCGACTCCCACAAGGGAAGCTTTGGCCACGTCCTGGTGGTGGCCGGATCCACCCCCAAGCCCGGGGCCGCCATCCTGGCCGGCACGGCGGCGCTCAAAGCCGGAGCGGGGCTGGTGACGGTGGCCACCACGGCCCGCGCCGCCCAAACCGTCGTCGCCCACACCCCGGAGCTGATGACCGAGCCTCTGCCCGAGACGGAACTCGGAACCGTCTCCATGGCGGCCTTCGACTACCAGCGCTTCGAGACCATCGTGGCGCGCAAGGACGTGGTCGCCATGGGGCCGGGCTTGGGTGTCAACGACGAAACCCAGGCCTTTATCCGAAAAGCCGTGGCCCTGTGTGGCCCCAAGCTGGTGCTCGATGCCGATGCCCTGATGCCCGCCAACCTGCGGGCCGGCGCCGTCTTGACCCCGCACCCCGGCGAAATGGCCCGGCTGACCGGCCTGACGACCCCCGAGATTCAAAAGCGCCGGGTGGAGGTTGCCAGACAGTTCGCCCGGGAGCGTGGCGTCTACCTGGTGCTGAAGGGCTACCGAACCCTGGTGGCGCTGCCCGACGGCCGCGTCCTGGTTAACCTCACCGGCACCCCCGCCATGGCTTCGGGCGGCGTCGGGGACGTCCTGACCGGCCTGATCGCCGGCTTTCTGGCCCAGTTCCCTCAAGCCCCCGTGGAGCAGGCGGTGGCCGCGGCCGTCTACCTGCACGGCAAGGCCGGCGAGCTTGCCGCTGCTGATCTGGGCGAGCAGGCCGCCACGGCTTCCGATCTGCTGGCGCGCGTCGGCGCCGCCATCGCCTCGGTCCGGAATGCCTGAGAGCTTTCTCACCAGTTCGGAGGAGGAAACCATCGAGGCCGGACGCCGGATCGCCGCGCGTCTCGAGGCCCCCGTGTTGGTATTCCTGATCGGCGAGCTGGGCGCCGGCAAGACCACCTTGGCCAAGGGCATCATCAGCGGGCTGGGGGCCGCCTCCGTCGAGGAGGTTTCCAGCCCCACCTTCACGCTCATCCACGAGTACGGCGCCCGCCCCAAGGTCTACCACATCGATCTCTACCGCCTCGACCGGGCGCCGGAACTCGACACCCTGGGCCTGGAGGATCTCTGGGACCGGCCGGCGGTGGTGCTCATCGAGTGGGGCGAGAAGTTCGCCTCCCGGCTGCCGGCCCGGCGCCTCGAGATTCTCCTGGAGCACGCCGGGGAGTCGGTGCGCCGCATCACAGTCCGGTAACACAGGCATTCTTGCCTGTCCTCCTCCCTGCTAACATAGACTTCTTCCCCATGACCCAACCACGCACCTGGGCGCTGATCCTGGGTTCCTCGAGCGGCTTCGGCGAGGCCACCGCCATCGAACTGGCCCGCAACGGCCTGGACATTTTCGGCGTTCACTTCGACCGCCGCGCCACCCTCCCGCGCGCCGAACAAGTGCAAGCCAGCATCCGGGAGCTGGGCCGCCAGGCGGTCTTTTTCAACTCCAACGCCGCCGACGATGAAAAGCGCCAGGAGGTCGTCGCGGCCATGCGGGAACGCTGCGGCCAGGCCGATGATCCCGGCGCCGTCCAGGTGCTGCTGCACTCCATCGCCTTCGGGTCGCTGCTCCCTTATGTCTCAGCCGGGGGCGAGCGAACCGCCAGCCGGTCGCAACTGGAGATGACCTCCGACACCATGGCGCACAGCCTGGTCTACTGGGTGCAGGACCTGCTGTCGGCTGGCCTGATGACGCGCGGCGGCCGGGTTTTCGCCATGACCAGCGCCGGCGGATCCCGGGCTATCCCCCAATACGGCCCGGTGTCGGCGGCAAAGGCGCTGCTGGAATCCCACATCCGCCAGCTGGCCCTGGAGCTGGCCCCGCTCGGCATCACCGCCAACGCCATCCGGGCCGGCGTTACCGACACCCCCTCCTCGCGCAAGATCCCGGGCAGCGAGAAGCTGTTCGAGTTCGCCGCCCTGCGCAACCCTTACGGGAGGCTTACCACACCCCAGGACGTGGCCCGCGCCATCGCCGTGCTGGCACACGAAAACACCTACTGGATCACCGGCAACACCATCGGGGTCGACGGTGGCGAAGACATCGTGGCCTGAGGGTGTCCTACCGCTGGCTGCGGAAAACTGCCGATACACTGCTGTGCGGCGATTTGGGCTGACGGCGTCCCTGACGATGGCCTCTCTGGTCGCTCAGATCCGGGAGTGCCCCCAGGTGGGCACGGCCACCGGCTGCCGGTTCCTCATCACCATCGGCCCGGCTCAGAGTGTCGCCGTGCTGGTCGACCCCGACAACGGCCTGTATGACGAAAGCGACGATATCCTTGTGGCGGTCCGGAATGTCTCCGGCGCCCCGCTCTTCTTCCTGACGCTGTCGGGCGGGGACGGCGAATTGGGTCTGTTCGATCTCGACGAAGACGGCGCCTGCTCCGGCAAGTTCAAACCCACGCCCCCAGGCTGCACCCCCCGCCCCGACCTGACCGGCTATGCCGGCCCCGGCGTCAGCTTCAGCTCCTTCCGCACCCGAAGGATCCTCAACGACACCGGCACTGTGAAGTTCACCGGCGGCCTGGCCAACGGGACCACCCGTTGGTTCAGCCTGGAGTCCAATGCCAAGACGCCGCCGGAGGTGGACTTCGCTTGTGTGGCGCACCCCTTCCACGGTCATGTCTCTTCCGGAACCGCCGGCGCGGCTCACCGGCATTCACACCACCCCCAAGCCCCTGGCTGCCGGGATCATGAAATGGGCCCGGTTCCGGCGGCTTCCCAGTTTGTGGCCGCCCGGAGCCCGGGCGGCATCCTCAACCACGCCGCCCCAGGCCGGCCCCTGGAGTTGTTCGGCTCGGCCGCCGGCCTCTACCTGGAAGAGGCCGACTACCGCTCAGCGCTCGATTTCACGCCCCCGCCGGCGCCCCTCTACCTGACCACCGGCTTGCCACAAGTCTCGATCGGCGGCCGTCCCGCCCCGGTCTTGTTCAGCGGGCTGGCGCCGGGGCTGCGCGGGATCTGGCAGATCAACGTCCTGGTTCCACCCGACAGTGTTCCGGCCGACGCCCCGCCGGACGCCACGGTGGCGGTCTCCTACCAGGGATTCAGCCTGGGCGCGGTGACCGTGAAGGTGGACTGATACCCGGGTGCTTACCCGTTTTGGGGAGTTTCGTGGCGCACGCTTCAGCGTGCCGGCGTGGGCTTCAGCCCACGCTGCCTGGTCTTACCGGCGCCTGCGGCGAGCTGAAGCTCGCCCGCTGCACGCTTGAAGCGTGCGCCACGACCGACGGCGTTGAGCGATTCTTTCACAGCTCCTTCAGCGTGCCGGCGTGGTTTCACCCGCACCCTGCGGCGAGCTGAAGCTCGCCGCTGCACGCTTGAAGCGTGCGCCACGACCGCTTCCACCCGACAGGCAGGAATGCCTGTGTTACTGTGCAATATGCGCCTCCCCCTCATCGACCGCGACCAGGCCGACCCGGAAGTCCAGCGCCTCTACGACGCCTTCATGGAAAAGCGCGGCGTGGTGCCCAACATGATCCGCACCGTCGCCCATTCGCCGGAACTGGTGAAAGGGTTTGCCGCCTTCATGGGGCCGCTGATGGGGCCGGGCCAGGTCAGCCAGCAGCTCAAGGAGCTCATCGCTCTCTACGTATCGCGGAAGAATCATTGCCACTATTGAATCTCGGCCCACACTGCTTTGGCAAAGCAGTACGGCGCCAGCGAGGAGAAGGTGGCCGAGCTGGAGGCATTCGAGTCCAGCCAGCTCTACTCCGACTCCGAAAGGCTGGCCCTGCGCGCCGCCGAGCGGACCCGCCGCTCCGGCCTGGACCTGGACGACGCTCTCTATGCTGATCTGGAGCGCCACTACTCGGGCCTCCAGATCCTGGAGATCGTCGCGGTGGCGACGGCCTTTCAGTTCTTCAACCGTTTTGTCGACGCCCTGCGGATCCCCGTCACGCCCTTACCCGACGCCGGCTGAGACGCGAGTTCTCTGGCGCAACTCGTTCTTGCGGATCTTGCCGGTAGCTGTACGGGGCAGCGGGCCGAACTCGACCTCGCGGGGGCACTTGAAGTGGGCCAGCCTCGCCCGGCAGAACTCGATGATCTCTTCGGCGGTGGCCTGGCTCCCCGGCTTCAGTCCCACGTAGGCCTTGGGCGCCTCGCCCCACTTGGGATCGGGCATGGCCACAATGGCGGCCTCCAGCACCGCCGGGTGCTCGGCGATGACCTTCTCGACCTCCACCGACGAGATGTTCTCCCCGCCGGAAATGACGATGTCCTTCTGGCGGTCGCGGATCTCGATGTACCCGTCCGGGTGGACGACCGCCAGGTCGTCGGAGTGAAACCAGCCGCCCCGGAAGGCCTCCGCGGTGGCCTCCGGGTTGTTGTAGTAGCCCAGCATCACATTGTTGCCGCGCATGATCACTTCCCCCATGGTGACGCCGTCGGCCGGGAGGTCGCGCATCTGGGGATCGACCACCCGCAGATCGGTCCCGGCGACGATGTAGGGGACGCCCTGTCGGGCTTTGCGCTGGGCGCGCTCGCCGGGGTCGAGTGAGTCCCACTCCGGCCGCCAGGCGCTGATGGTGTGCGGGCCGTAAGTCTCGGTCAGCCCGTAGACGTGAGCGATCTCGGCGCCCATCTGCTCGCCGGCCCGAATGACGGCCGGAGACGGCGGCGCTCCGGCGGTGACGATCTTCAAACCGTGCCCGAAGCGGATGCCATTCTGAGAGCAGTGCTGCGCCAGCGTCTGCAACACCACCGGCGCCCCGCACAGGTGCGTGACCCCCTCGGCCTCGATCAGCCGGCAGATTTCGACCGGGTCGACCTTGCGCAGGCAGACATGACGCCCGCCCGCGGCCGTCACGGCCCACGGAAAACACCATCCGTTGCAGTGGAACAGCGGCAGGGTCCATAGATACACGGCGCCAGCATCCAGGCCGTGCTCCATCACTTCGCCCAGCGCGTTCAGATACGCCCCCCGATGGGTGAACATGACCCCTTTGGGAACGCCGGTAGTTCCGCTGGTGTAGTTGATCGCGATAACCCCGTTTTCCTCCGGCGCCGTCGGGTTGCGGAAGGGGGCCTCGCCGCGGCTTAGAAACTCTTCGTAATCCACGATGAGTTGGGCGCCCGCCGGGATGCCGGCCGCCAGCTGCGGGTCTGCCAGAACCACGCGGGCCGCGCAGTGGTCCAGGATCCAGGCCAGTTCGCCCGCCCCCAGGCGGGTGTTGAGCATTACCAGCACGGCTCCCATCAACGGAACGGCGAAGTGGGGCTCCAGAGCCGTGACCGTGTTCGGCGCCAGCACCGCCACCCGGTCGCCCGGGGCCACCCCCAGACCGCGCAACGCCGACGCCAGCCGGTCGACCCGCCGCTCGAACTCGCCGTAGGTGTACCGGCGCTCGCCATCCACCACCGCAATCCGGTCGCGGTACACCCGGGCGCTGCGGGCCAGGAAATCCAGCGGTGTCAGGACGCTTTCCATCAGGCTTGCTTTGGACGAAGCCATCAGTGTACAATACCTCTCTGCTCCACCAGTCTGGCGATTGCTACCCGGCGCTAAGCGGTTCCGGGCGAAGCTCTGGTATAGTGCTGTGTTTTCAGGAGGGGTGATGAGGAGATTCGCGCGATGGATCGCGGTTGTTGCGGTGGTGGTTGTTGGGCTGATTGGCGAACGGTCGGCGGCTCAGACGCTCGGGATTATTGCCGATGACGCCTCCAACCGGGCTGTCGTATTCAACGCCGACACTGACACGATCACCGGGTCTGTGCTTCTGCCCGGGGCAAATCTTGTGGGCGATTGCTCCATCAACAACAGCCAGACCCTGGGTTTCGTTACGGATTTCGCGTCCCACTTGTTTGTGATCAATCTCGTTCCCCCTGCGCTGGCTCCGGGAACCAACCCCGTCCCGATCTCGAATTTTGGGGAGGACGTGGACCTGACCGCGGACCAGAACTTTGCTGTTGTGTGCGACGGCAGCGCCGTGCAGCCCGTTTCTTCGGTCAATATCGCCACACGCACCCAGGTCAGCACCCTGGCCACCGGCTCCCCGGATTGCAACTCGGTGGATGTTGCCACCAACGGCTCGGTTCTGGTGACTTCCTCGAGCAGCGGCAACCTTCGCAGACTGCTGATCGACGGGGCCGGCACTCTCACCAACACCGGCGAGGTCGCGGCCATCGGCGCCGAACCCAACAATGTGGTCGTGGCGCCTGGAAACGCCTCGGGGGTGGTCATTAACCGCAGCGGAGGCACCTTCCGGTCCTTTACCATCCCCGGGCTGGCGTTTGTGGATACGCGGACCATCAGCGGCGCCGGTCCGTTCGGCCTGGCGGGAGTGTTCAACGCGGCTGGCGACCGCCTGTTCGTTCGCGGGAACAACGGCGCCGGCGGCACTGTGGACGTTTACGCCTACACGCCGGCGACCGGCGCCGTGGGGGCCGTCCCGCTGTTTTCTATCGCCGTGGGAACAACGCCAACCTTCTTCGGAATGGATCAGCTGGCCCTGCATCCGAGCGGCGGCAAGGTCTACGTCTCGTGGGCCGGAGGTGTGAGGGTCTACAGCGCCGCCACGGGGGCTTTGCTGACCACCATCGCCAGCGTCGACACTGCCGGGCCGACGGGGGTCTGCTTCGCGGCGGTGGCGGGAGCCCCCTCTTGCGTCCCGCACCGGGTGCATGGTCACCTGAACACTTCACCTACAGGTCCCCACGGATCGAATGCGGCCGCCCACCAGCACCACGGGCAGCACGGTCACACCGTGGGGGCCAACTGTCCGGGGCACCAGGGGCCGCTGCACATGACCCTGCTGCCGGACGAGGGGCAGGCGCCATCCTCAGAGCTGGACTTCGCCTCCTACTCGACCGAAGACGGCGGGCGCGGCCCGGTCGAGCCCGGCTCGGCCGTCCAGCTTTTCGGCTCCTCGCGGGGTCTGTTCCTGGACCTGGATGACCGGCAGCCGGCCGAGACCTTTGCGGCTCCGGCCTCCGGATCGCCTCTCTTCCGCACCACCACCTTGCCCGAGGTGCGAATCGGCGGCAAGCGGGCCCGGGTGCTGTTCAGCGGTCTGGCGCCCGGTTTGACGGGCGTGTGGCAGATCAACGTGGTGGTTCCGGAGGAACTGCCAGCAGGTCCGGCGTCGGTGTCGGTTCTGTTTGAAGGCGACCAGCTGCGGTCGGTGGATCTCGCGATCCGCTGATTATCTCCGGCGGGTGTCGCTGGCCAGCAGCTTTTCAATACCCACCAGGTCGGTGGGGTAGTGGCCGGTGTAGCAGGCGTAGCAGAAATGGCCGCGGTCATCGCCGACCGCCTGGCGCAGGCCCTCCATCGAGAGATACCCCAGCGAGTCGGCCCCCACGAAATCCCGGATCTCCTCGACCGTGTTGTGAGAGGCGATCAGTTCCCCTTTGCTCGGCGTATCCACCCCGTAGTAGCAGGGCGAAATGGTCGGAGGGCAGGAGATGCGCAGGTGAACCTCCCGGGCGCCGGCCTGCCTCACCATCCGGACAATCTTGCGGCTGGTGGTGCCGCGGACCAGGGAATCATCCACCAGCACCACGCGGCGGCCCTCTATCAGGGAACGGATCGGGTTCAGCTTCAGCTTCACCCCGAAGTCTCGGATGGCCTGCGAAGGCTCGATGAAGGTGCGCCCGACATAGTGATTGCGGATCAGGGCCACACGGTAGGGAATGCCGCTCTCGGCCGAGTAGCCCACCGCCGCCGCCACGCCCGAATCGGGCACCGGCACCACCAGGTCGGCGGCCGCCGGGCACTCCCGCGCCAGCAACCGCCCCAGCCGCTCCCGGGAATCCTGCACCGAGCGGCCGAAGACCGTCGAGTCAGGCCTCGAGAAATACACGTGTTCGAAGACGCAGTGGGAGCGGGGCTGCTCCGGCGCAAAGCGCTCGCGCGTGATGCCGGCGGCCTCGACGATCACCATCTCGCCCGGCTCGACCTCCCCCGTGTATTCGGCGCCGATCAGGTCAAAGGCGCAGGTCTCGGAGGCGAACACCGGGCACTGCCGGCCATCATGGGACAGGGTTCCCATGGCCAGGGGCCGGAAGCCGCGCGGGTCGCGGACCACGATCAGGCGGTCCTGGGCCAGCACCAGCAGCGAGTAAGCGCCCTCGATCTCGAGCAGGGCCTCGCGCAGCGCCGCCGCCAGGGTGCGCTCCCGCGAGCGCGCCACCAGGTGCAGGATGACCTCCGTGTCGCTGGTGGCCTGAAAGATCGAGCCGGCGGCGTCCAGCTCCCGCCGCAGGTCAATGGCGTTGGTCAGGTTGCCGTTGTGGGCGATGGCCAGGTGCCCCTTGTTGCAATCCACCGTCATGGGTTGGGCGTTCAGGATCCCCGAGTCGCCCGCCGTCGAGTAGCGGGTGTGCCCGATGGCCGAGTGGCCCCCGAGCTCGGCCAGCACCGGCTCGGTGAAAATATCGGCCACCAGTCCCAGGCCCCGCCGGCACAGCAGCCGCCGTCCGTCGCCGGCGCAGATGCCGGCGCTCTCCTGGCCCCGATGCTGCAGCCCGTACAAACCCAGGTAGGCAAGCTTGGCCGCCTCCGGATGCCCATAGATGGCAAAGATGCCGCACTCCTCGCGAAAGCCATCCGGTTTCACGTCCCCAGCCCTCCGGCCCAACGCCCCCGCAGGGTCTCCAGGTCCAGCCCGAATTCGGTTTCGTTCACCCGGAAGGTCAGCTCCCCGACGATGGTCTCGCCGATCCTTGGAGCCTCCACGCCGTGCCGTGCGGCGACCTGGGCCACCGCTCCTGCCAAGTTGGCATTCACCGACAGCAGCACCCGCGAAGGCGCCTCGTGGAACAGCAGGTAATGCGCCGGTCTGGGGTCCCGTATTTCGATCCGGGCGCCGATCCGGGCCGGTCCGAAGCTCGACTCCGCAGCAGCCACCGCCAGGCCTCCGTCACTCAAGTCGTGCGCCGACTCGGCCAGATCGAGCCCCGCGATCTCACGCGCCGCCGCCTGCACCCGTCTCTCGTAATCCATATCGAGCGCCGGTGGCAATCCCCACAGCGTCCCGAGGATGACCTTGGCGAACTGCGAGCTCCCAAAGCGGCGCTCGATCTGATCGCCCCAACCAGGCAGCAGGCCGCCCAGCAGGATCAGCGCGCCTCCAGGCGTCTGAAAGCATGCGGGCGCCGGAACCCGGGTCTTCATCAACCCTACCACGCCAATCACCGGCGTCGGATACACACCCTCGCCCAGCGTCTCGTTGTAGAGGCTCACGTTGCCGCCGGTGATGGGTGTCCCAAAGAACCGGCAGGCCTCCCCCATCCCCTCCACAGCCTCGATGAACTGGCCCATGATCTCGGGCCGCTCGGGGTTGCCGAAGTTCAGGCAATTAGTAGCCGCCACCGGTTCGGCCCCCACCGTCGAGAGATTGCGGCAGCACTCCGCCACCGCCAGCCGCGCTCCTTCGCGCGGCGACAGGCAGCAGTAGCGCCCGTTGCCGTCCAGTGACAGGGCGATGGAAGTTCCGGTCTCCTTGATCCGAACCACGGCGGCGTCGCCCCCCGGACCCTGGATGGTGTTGGTTCGCACCTGGTGGTCGTACTGCTCCCAGATCCAGCGCTTCGAACAGATGTCGCCCGAGGCCACCAGGGTCTCTAGATCCTCAGCCAGCTGCGGGCCGGTTCGCCCGGCGATCGTCGGCCCCTCGAGCGGCGCCGTTCGCAGGGGGACGGAAGCCGGTCGTTGGTACATAGGGGCCTCGTCGGAGAGCGCCGCGTTGGGGATCTCGGCCACCACCCGGCCGCCGTCCTTCACCCGCAGCTTGCCGTCGCCGGTGACCCGCCCGATGGTCACCGCGTCCAGGCCCCACTTCCGGAAGATGCCGAAGATCTCCTCCTCGCGGCCCTGCTCGGCCACCAGCAGCATGCGCTCCTGGGATTCCGAGAGCATGATCTCGTAAGGGGTCATGCCGGTCTCCCGCTGCGGCACCTGGGCCAGCTCGATCTCGATGCCGGTGCCGGCCCGGCCCCCCATCTCGCAGGTCGAGCACGTCAGCCCGGCCGCTCCCATATCCTGGATCCCCACCACCGCGCCGCTTTGCATCGCCTCCAGGCAGGCTTCCAGCAGCAGTTTCTCCAGGAACGGATCGCCGACCTGGACGTTGGGCCGCTTCTCCATCGACTGCTCGTCGAACTCGGCCGACGCCATGGAGGCGCCATGGATGCCGTCGCGGCCGGTCTTGGCCCCGACATAAATGACGGGGTTTCCGACCCCGGTGGCGCGGGCGCGAAAGATCTGGTCCTTGCGGAACACCCCCAGGGCGAAAACGTTCACCAGCGGGTTTCCGTTGTAGCAAGGCTCGAAGATGCACTCCCCGCCCACGGTCGGCACGCCGAAGCAGTTGCCGTAGTGGGCGATGCCGCCGACCACGCCCTCCAGGATTCGCCGATTGCGCGGGTTCGCCAGCGGGCCGAACCGCAGCGAATTCAGCACCGCCACGGGCCGCGCCCCCATGGTGAAGATGTCCCGCAGGATGCCGCCCACGCCGGTCGCCGCCCCCTGGAACGGCTCGATGAAGCTGGGGTGGTTGTGCGACTCGATCTTGAAGGCCACCGCGTAGCCGGAGCCGATATCGATTACGCCGGCGTTCTCCCCGGGGCCTTCCAGGACCCGCTCGCCCCGGGTGGGCAGCTTCTTCAGGTGCACCCGCGAGCTCTTGTAGGAGCAGTGCTCGCTCCACATGACGCTGAAGATGCCCAGTTCCGCGAGCGTCGGCTCCCGGCCCAGCAGCTCCAGAATGCGGTCGTATTCCTGCTCCGTCAACTGGTGCTGGCTGACGAGATCCGCTGGGATGGTGGCCATCGGATTACAGCGTGTGGCGGACCAACCCCGCCAGCCGCGCGCTTTCCTGCCGCGACTCGCGCGACAGCCAGGTGGCCAGCGAGGCGAAGACCCGCAGGCCGTCGGTCGAGCCCATCAAGGGGTCTGAAGCCCGCTCCGGGTGAGGCATCATTCCCATCACGTTGCGGCCCTCGTTGAGGATCCCGGCGATGTTGGCGAGCGACCCGTTGGGGTTGGCCTCTGAGGTGATCCTCCCCTCCGGGGTCGCGTAGCGGAAAACCACACGCTCCTGGCGCTCCAGTCGCCGAAGCGTATCGGGGTCAGCGTAGTAGCAGCCCTCCCCGTGGGCAATGGGCGCGGCCAGCACGCGCCCCGGCTCGATTTCGCAGGTGAACGGGCAGTCGGTGGTCTCGGTCCGGAGATATACGGTTCGGCAGACGAATCGGAGCCCGGCGTTGCGGAGCAAGGCTCCCGGCAGCAGCCCGGCCTCCACCAGGATCTGAAAGCCGTTGCAAATCCCCAGAACCGGCCCACCCGAGGCGGCAAACCGCTCGACCGAACGCATGATGGGCGAGAACCGGGCAATGGCCCCGGTCCGCAGGTAGTCACCGAAGGAGAACCCCCCCGGCAGGATGATGGCATCACATCCTTCCAGGTTCTCGGACTGGTGCCACAGACAGACCGTCCGCTTGCCGAGGTTCTCCGACAGGGCGTAGTAAGCGTCGTGATCGCAATTGCTGCCGGGAAAGATGGCGACGCCAAATTTCATTCTGGGGGAGGGGTCTAAGCCTGATCTTAGCATTTCCTGTGAGCGGCGCCAAAGAAAATTCAAACGCTTTGCCGTGTCGCCTCGTTTTACAGTAGGACAGGCATTCCTGCCTGTCCCAGGAGGACCTGTCATCCCGAGCGAAGCGAGGGATCTGTTTTTTGCGAAAACCTGCTGGCCAGCCAATCCGTGAAAAACAGCAGATCCCTCGCTTCGCTCGGGATGACGGGCTCTGGTCCGGGTCATGACAACCACGCTCGCGATCGAGGCCAGTTTGGACGCGGAGCCGGGTGAAAGCCTTGCCGGGCTGGTCGGGGCCGCCCAGGCCGGGGATCGGGCGGCCTGGAGGCGTTGATCGAGGCCATCGAGCGCCGGGTCATCGGTTTCGCCTATCGCCTGGTGGGCAACCCGGCCGCGGCCGAGGACGTAGCACAGGAGGTCTTCCTCAAGATCTGCCTGCACCTGGGCCAGTATCGCGGCGGGAGCTTCCTGGCTTGGGTCTACCGGATCGTGGTCAACCAGGCGCATGATTACTGGCGCCGGGCGGGCCCGGCGCCGATCGAAGCGGCGGAACCGGCGACCGGGCCGGGTTTCGACGCCGAGCGGGAGCAACAGATGAGGAGGGTGAACCAAGCCATGAGGGTGTTGAGCCAGAAGGAACGGGCGGCCTTGATCCTGATCGACCTGGAGGGGTTCTCGAGCCCTGAGGCCGGCCATACGCTGGGCTGCCTGGCGATCACCGCCCGGGTGCGGGCCGCCCAGGCGCGCAAGAAGCTCCGCCGGGCGCTGAGCCGCTATTACCCCGAGTTGCGGGAGGCAAAATGAGTGACCAGGAACTGCGGAAGCTGCTGTCGATCCTGCCGGACGAGCCGGAGCTGAGTACACGGGCAGCGCGGGCCCGCCGGCGGGCTCTGGCGCGGCTCGATCAACCGGCGCCGATCGCTCGACCGTGGCGGTGGGCCCCAGCCGTGGCCGCTGCCGTCGCGCTCCTCGCTGGTGGCGCTTGGGTTGAGAGGGTCTGGCGCGTGCCGCCGCTGGTTTGGACGCCGCCGACTCCGGTAGTCTCCCCGGCGGCCACGCTGTCACCGGCCCCGTCCGCCCCGCCGCCCGAGTCGGCCCGGCCTGTTGCTCCGGAGCGCGAGCGACTGCAGGTGCACTTCGTGCTGAGCGACGGAACTCGCGTGCAATGGACTTTCGAGAAAAACTTTGCCCTGTGAGGAACTGATGAGAAACGCAATCGTGATGCTGGCGCTGGCGGCTGTTCCCCTGGCCGCGCAACCCGGCGAGACCAAGGTGTACAAGGCCAGGCACCGGCCGGCCATTGAATTGGTGGGGGTCTTGCCCGACAACTACCGGTACAGCCGGGAATTCAACACCATCACCTTGACCGGTCCCGCGGAAAGAATCAAGCTCGCCGAGACGATTCTGCAACAATACGACACGCCGCCACGGCAGGCCGAGTTCACGCTGCGGGTGCTGGAGGCCGGGGCCCAGCCGGGTCCCAACGATGCCGCCGACCTGGTCCCGGCCGAGCTCAAGTCGATGCTGCGTTACGCCCGCTACGGCCTGAGGGATTCGGCGCTACTGCGAGGGGTGGAGGCCAACAACCTCACCATCGCGCTCGCCGGCAACCTCAGCGGCCAGATGAGGTTCTCGGTTCAGGAGGTTCAGCCGGCGCCGCTGGTGAGCCTTTCGATAAACATCTACGGGCCGCCAGCCATCTCCAAGGTGGACGGCAAGGAGGCGAGCCGTACCCCCACCTTGTTGCAGACCACCGCCACCATGAAGAGCGGGGAAACGGTGGTTCTGGGAGCATCGAAGATGCAAGGCGGAACTGCCGCCCTGATCGTCCTGCTGACGGCCAAGCTTTTACCGTAACGGTGTCAGGCCGCTGGCTTGGCCGCCGGCTTGGCCGCCGGCTTGGCCGCCTTCTTGCGACGGGAGCTCTTCTGAGGCGGGGGCTCCCGGTCGCTCTTTTCCAGCACCACGATCGACCGGACGAACTTCTTCTCGCCGTGTTCGTCGAAGCGGATCGAGATCCGCTCCTCGTCGCTCGACAGCACCGTACCGAACCCGAAGCGCTCGTGACGGACCTGCTGACCTGTGTTGTAATTGCTCATAGGGGCTCGTGGCAGGGCAGGCATCCCCTGCCTGTCCCGCGTTCAGAACTTTCATTCTACCACTCGGAACGGCCTGGTGGCGCTTCCGGGGGAGCACCGGACAAAGGTTTCTCTGCGTCTCGGCGTCTCGGCGGTTCCTCGAGCGCTGCAATGAACCGCAGAGACGGCGAGGCGGAGGATTCCTGCAGCCTCGCGATTTTCATTCACACCCAGAATCGGAAAAATTTGCGCGCCGCAAGCGCCTGCCCCACAAGCACTTGACGTTTTTCCGATCCCCCCACCCCCGCCCCACGCCCGCCCCACCCCTAGACACGCCCCTGACAATAGAAACAGGAAGTATTTTCAGGGGGAACCATGTCCGAGAAACTAGAATTTCACCCCGTCGCAGACCTGTTTCCGTTGCTCGAAGGCGAGGAATTTCAGAAGCTGGTCGGCGACATCCGGCAGAACGGGCTGCTCGAGCCCATCCTGGTGGACACCCAACGACGCATCATCGACGGCCGCAACCGCTACCTCGCCTGCCTCGAAGCAGGCGTCGAGCCGCGCTTTACCGAGTGGCAGGGCGAGGGCCTGCCGACCGAGCTGGCCCTCAGTTTGAACCTCCACCGCCGGC
>Ga0247727_10009581_pt1 | contig 17475 bp, 13 predicted proteins | sample WisWelCaveWW1625_FD_202498 | JGI IMG/M metagenome (GOLD analysis project Ga0247727, IMG submission 202498) | Biofilm microbial communities from Wishing Well Cave, Virginia, United States - WW16-25 | ecosystem: Environmental > Aquatic > Deep subsurface > Groundwater > Cave microbial mat | place...
GACTTTTTTCTTGAAGGCCGCTGTTCGCGGGGTCCTCGGTGTCTTGCTCATTTTTGTCTCCATGCTCAACGGTTTAAGTAGCATGAAGCAAACAACCTAACCTGTCCAGTTTTCGGGGTCCACTATATTACCTCGCTAGCGCCATTTGTCACCTGATTACCGCCCTCGTTAATATGAACCCGAGCCCCAAAAAGGTGACAACCTACTTGCTGCGGCTTTGCCTCGCGGCGTATCTTGCTCACCTTGTTGGAGCTCGGGTTAATCATAACGGGCATTTTGTAAACTTTGATTTTTAATACCAAATTTGGTACCATGTTTGCTCATTTTAATGTGGGGTTAATGATGTTAAGCGCAATCATAAGTTGCTGCTCGTGTGCTCAGCCAGCCGAGCCAGTTGTAATCAGTCAGGCCGGAGAGGCGGTAGCACGCGTGCCGCTCAAGCCGATTGTTTCTCGTGCGATCGAAGTTGTGACGCCGAGTTTGCAAGAGCCAAACGCTTATTACGCACTTAACTTATGGATCAGTCGCCTCGATCAATATCTCGTTTATGCTGAGTTCTCTCGCAACCAGCGCTCCTTCACATGGGAAGTGGTGCCCTACGAGCGGTGCAGCACGATGGTTGGTCGCGTATGGCAGCAGCTGAAGGTGCTTTGGAGAATCACGTTTGGCGGATGGGGGCTTTCAGAGGCGCGCGCCAATGCTGTGCGCGACTGGTACCTGCAAGCACCTCCAGCAGCGCAAATTCAAGGCGTAGCTGGTATGGGCACTGCTTTTAGTGATCCTAACGTGATCCAGCGGCAGCGCATTTTTGAAGGGCAGCACGTCGATGTTCTCTACAACTACTCTCCTGTGACAGATGTCCACCTGCTCATCGTTCCCAAACAGGAGCATTCCCGCTTCACAGATCTCACAAGGGAAGAATACACGGAGACGATGCAGCTTGTTCAGCATGCTGTAGATGCTTTGCAGTTACAGAATGTGTTCCTGATGCACAAAACCGGCCGAGATGCCGGCCAGACGCAGAGGCGTTGGCATTTGCACGCGATTGCTACAGGATCTCAGGCTGAAGGTTGGTGGGGTCGTCTCATGGTGCTCAAGAAGATCCTCTTCGGTGGATCGCCTTTGCCTCCAGATGAGCTGGCGCGTCGCGTGCAAGACTTAAGTAGACGCATGCATCCAGCGGTTCCAGCCGCTGCCTAGAGACCGTTATCAAATGGGCAGAACTTGAAGGGGTTGTCCCCTTTCTGCAAGCACCTGATTATCTTTTTCAATCAGCTCCCGACCAGCGATACACACAGCCACGCCCTGGTCGCGCTTAGGTAGGATCTCCATCTTTAGAATATGGATGATCTCTTGGCGCGTCAACGCAAGCAGTCGATCGCGAAACTGCTGGCGCAGCTCGCGCGTTTTACCATCGCGCCACCATCCGTAGGCGCTGATGGCGCGGCTACCTGGCGAAATAGGCGAGTCAAACTGCTGGATGATCACAAGTTTAGCTTCCTCGAGATTCTGATCGGTAAAATGACTTTCAGCGAGCAAATCGATCGCTTCTTTAAACGTGTGCAGCGTGCTGGCGATATGGGGATCGCGGTAGGAATGGAAATAAAACAGCCCTGAGCTAGACACAAAAGAGCAGCCTGAGCCATAGGCGCCACCTTGTTCGCGGATCCGTTTGTGCAGGACCAGGTGGTCAAAAAGAATGGCGATGACAGTCAGTGCAGCTGAGTGAGGGTGGATATAGCTGATCGTGCGAAAGGCGTAGACATTGAAGGCTACCTGAGAGGCGAGGGTGCGCGCTTGTGAGGGTAGCGGAGTGAGGGGATAGTCAAACTTCCATGGAGTGAAGGGCTTGGTTGGAAAATTCCCAATGCCGTAAAAATCATGTTTGGCTAGATCGTCGTACATCTCTTTGGAGCAGCTGAGGACGAGGTGGGGTTGATGGAAGGTGATGAGTGTTTCACGCATATTAACAAGTCGTTCGATCACATCTGGGAGATGGCGTTTGAGATCGGAAGTGAGCGCTTCAATTTCGCGGTAGTAGCGCAGCCCGTGCCACGCCTCGCCGATGTAGCCGCTATGCGATAGGCCGCTCATTGCTAGTTGGACAGCGTAACGCATCGCTTGTCGATTCAGTTTCTGCTGGAGCCCTTCGCGGATCTGCTTCAAAAGATCGGAGATGCGCGCCCGTTCATCGAAGCGAGGGTGGAGTAGCGTGTCGTGAAGCACTTCAAAGAGCTTATCAGCTTTGCGCGCCAGCGCTTTACCGCGTAGGATGAAACAGGGCCTAGCTAGTTTAGGGTCGTCTACCTGAGGGTGTAATGCGCAGGCCGCGCCAATACCACCCGTGTGAGCATGGGTGTATTCGAGGTTTTCAGCGTAATTGCGGTTGGCACAGCCCACTTCTGTGATGAGAGAGGTGAGCAGGTGTGCTAGGGGAAGATCGCGATCCTCGATGTGAGGTATATCAAAAACGAGATCAGCATACAGGACGTGGTTGGTGAAGCAATCGTGGTGGAAAACCTCGAGGTTGCCGTGTTTGGAGCGTTTGAGCGCAAAATCGCGGATGAGGGGAGAGACATCTTGCAAAGTGACTTTTGGCAGACAGTCCAACGATTGCGTTTCCGTGTGTTTCTGATAGATCTTCAACTCTTCAGTTTGCTTCAGGATATGTTCAATTTCCGCTGCTTTCAGAGACTGCTGGATTTTAAGCAGCTTTTCCTTTTCTGCGCGGGCTTCCGCTTCTGTCAATTGGGGATCTGGTTGCATGACAAGACGTACGAGATGTGTGTTGTCGAGCAAGTACTTTTGAATGAGCCCAGGAAGGTACTGAGGGTCTCTGATCTTGCCAAGGAGCCCTTCAAATAGGGAGTAAACGACTAAAGCTGTCTCAGGCTCTGAGCCATGTTGTTTGGCTAGTGCAGAACGCATGAAGAGTGTCAAACCAAAGGGTGTATGCTCCCCCGCAATTTCTAAACGCGCCAGCTCAAGTTGTAAAATAGCCGCTTCAATCAGGTGTGTGGGAACACCCTCTTGGATGATCTCATTTAAAGCGCGTCTGAGCAGCGTTTCAATCGCTTCAGCACTTGTAGGTGCGCAGCCTTTGAACACCATCGCATACGGCACCTCGCTCATTTCTGTGTCTAAGAAGGCATCGACGCTCACGCATAGTTTAGAAGCTAGCAGTCGCTTTTTTAACGGAGAGCCGTCATTTTCCATCAGGACAGAGTCTAGGACGCAGAGCGCAAGCACATCTTCTTGATGGACAAGTGGACAAGTGAGCCAGCCCAAACCGACAATGCTACGGTCTTTTTGCCCCTCGCCCTCCGATGTAGGATAGCGCATCTCGTGATAAACCGGCTTCGTGAAGCGCTTTTGCCGCGCAATGGGTGGGATTGGAGCGACCTTTTGCGCTTGCTTGAGGATCTTTTCAGAAATGAAATCGAGGTGCTTTTTCAGCGGAAAGTTACCGTAAAAAAAGAACAGGCAACGGCTCGGTTGGTAATACGTCTCATGAAACGAGATCAGCTCGGCGTAAGTCAAGTTAGGTATGTCGTGAGGATCGCCGCCCGAGTTGTACGCGTAAGGAAGGTCAGGCGTCAGCATCGCCAGCATCTGATGCCATAACCTGGCATCCGCTGAAGCTAAACTCCCCTTCATCTCGTTAAAGACGATCCCCTTGATTTCTAACGGACTCTTAGGATTATCAGGGGCGGCAAACTCAAATCGGTGCCCCTCTTGCAAAAAGCTCTCCCGCTTCAGGCTAGGGTGGAACACAGCATCGATGTACACATCGAGCAAGTTGTAAAAGTCTTTCTCCACTTGAGAAGCCGCTGGATAGCACGTGAAATCGGAGCCCGTGAACGCATTCATGAAGGTATTCAAACTGCGCCGATGCATCGCAAAAAAGGGATCTTTCACAGGAAAGCGGCGCGAACCGCATAGCACCGTGTGCTCTAAAATGTGGGGAACGCCATTGGAGCTCGATGGTAGCGTGCGAAACGACAGCGAGAACAGGTTCTCTGGATCATCATTAGCCAGGTGCATCACCAATGCGCCCGTCGGCACATGCACGAGTTCGCGTAAAATGCAGTTGAGTTCTTCGATCGGCTTGACTTTGGTCACCAAAAAATCGAGATATTTTTCGCCAGCCGATTTTAAAAAGTGCGGTTCTAAATGCATAACCCCATTGTATACCGAACGCAATCGATTTGTAAACACCCCCATTCAACTTGGTTTTTGGTTTTTTTTGTTTCAAGAGTTTGTTGCCGCTTCTTGAGACAGTCGGGACAAGCGCTACGCCATGTCCCGACTGTCTCAAGAAGCGGTAATAAGCACTTACCAACAAAAAGAAAAATCAAAACTCAATCCTAAAACCAAAGCTGATTGCTAGGCTCTTGGGCGGTGGGTGAGTTGGAGGAGGTGGGCGGTGTGGGTGCGTGGGGCATGTGTTTGGAAGAATGATGTAAAGGTTTGGAAGCAGTGCGTATCTGTGACAGTTGCCTGATGGCATGCGGCGATGTGGGTAGGGCTGCCGATTGTTTTTAGAGTCAGGCGAGGGGTTTTTGCTTCGAACTCATAACGCGCACGGTAGAAATCTCCTTGGCTCCAGACTTGGTAGGCTTCGGTGAGGATTTCATGGGAGGCGGTGTAGCGCATCCAGGCTTGGTGGAAGCTAGCGAGTGCAGGGCGCAAGGCTGCTTGGCATTTGTCTAGAGAAAATGCACAGCTGGGGTCGGTGGTGATCACTTGCACTGCGCGGCGCAGCTCGCGAGTGCGTAATTTCAGCTCATCTGCAGCGTCGTCGATGGCGTGGATGAACTGGTAGTGGGGGACGTAGCGTATCAGCCATTGGTCGATAGGGAAGGAGTGGTTGAGTTGGGGGTCGAAAAACGTGTAGTTTTGATTTGCCAGGCGCCAGAAACCGAAAGCGCTGAGACGTGAGAGATCGGCGTTCTCTTGGCCAGGCCGCAGCGTGTCTTTTCCCCAAGCTGCATTTTGAGGTTTGTTCATGGCGTAGATAGGCTGCAGGAGCTCGTTGGGATAGAGGCGCTGAGGGAGGTTTTGCGCGGGGGACAGTTTTTGGTGTAGCGCGCCGATCGTGTTGAGAAAATCGTGTTCCCCAGGAACATAGGGGGAGCGCTTTGCAAAGGGATCAAGCGTGCCAAAAGCGTCTTGCCAGGAGTGCGCCCAAGCTGCATCGGCCTTCGCGCAGCTGAGGAGCATTTGGCGTGTTTCTCTAGTTTGCGGATCCCAACTGAGATGTGCGGTGATCCAAAAGAGCAGGAGTGCAAGTAGGTCGCGGAGTGATCGCCATGTCGAGGGGCTTGGCAGATGGAAATTGCCGTCGCTTGTCCAGCGGGGATCAAATCCGCAGTCGACGAAGGCGGGGATCTCAATTGGTGTGCTTCCTGGTGGCGCGATTGGGTTGGCTGGAGCGCTCTCAGCGCGCACCAGAGGAGTGATGAGTGTTTCAATGGCCGCGACCTTCTGGAGCACTGGCACATAGTGCTGTCCGTGGAAGGCGCGCTCGCCCAAACCTGGCGCGTGGGGTCCAGGGAGTATTTCTTCTAGGCGCTGGTAAATTAAATTTTGAGTTTGAGGGGGAAGCGCGGCAAGGCGCTGCTCTGCCTCGGGGAAACGCCCTTGACAATACGCTGTGGCACACGAGATGAGACTGTTATTCAAACTAATTGGATCGCTCATAATTAATATTAATTATAGCAGATAGTGATTAAATGAAAAAGGCACATCATATAATGTGCCTTTTATATAGGACGATTAAAATAAAGATTTACCAGGTCAGGCTAGCTGCGGATTGGTATTCAGTGACGCGGGTTTCAAAGAAATTTTTTTCTTTACCGAGGTCGATGGTTTCGCTCATCCATGGAAAGGGATTTTTTGAGCGATAGACCGCTTTCAAACCGATTCTTTCGAGGCGCCTGTCGGCGATGTACTGGACGTATTCGCGGAACATGGGGGCTGTGAGTCCCAGGATCCCTTTGGGTAGGCAATCTTCAGCGTACTTGTACTCAAGTTCGACAGCTTGTTTGATTTTACTGATGATTTTATTTTGGAACTCAGCTGTCCAAAGCTCTGGGTTTTCTTGTTTGATTCCATTGATCAAATCAATGCCGAAGTTGAGATGGATCGTCTCATCGCGCAGGATGTACTGGAATTGCTCGCCAATGCCAGTCATCTTATTCTGACGGTGGAAGGAGAGGATCATCACAAAACCGCTGTAGAAGAAGATCCCTTCCATAATGAGGTAGTATCCGATCAGGTTCTCTAAGAACTTTTGCGCCCCTTCAGCTGTCGCGGTGGTGAAGTCTGGACGCATGATGTCAGCTGTGAGATCCATCTCAAAGTTGTCTTTGGCGTGGATCGTGTTGATCTCGTTGTACATGTTGAAAACTTCGCCCTGGTCGAGGTTGAGCGATTCGACGATGTAGAGGAAGGTGTGGGTGTGGATCGCTTCTTCAAAGGCTTGGCGGAGCAAGTATTGACGCACCTCTGGGTTGGTGACGTGTTTGAAGATGGCGAGCACGATGTTATTGCCTACCAAGCTCTCAGCTGTGCTGAAGAAGCCGAGGTTGCGCATGATCACGCGTTTCTCGTCATCTGAGAGGGTTCCCGACTTCCAAATCTCGATATCTTTGGCCATCGGCACTTCGGTTGGCATCCAATGATTGGCGCAGCCGTTGAGGTAGTGTTCCCAGGCCCATTTGTACTTGAGTGGCATGAGCTGGTTCACATCCACTTGGTTGCAATTGATCAGACGTTTTTCGCTGACTTTCACGCGTTTACTTGCGCTAGCGTCTGGTTTTTTTGTTTCTAACTCGTCAAACTGAAGCATGACTGGTTCTCCTAAAATTTATTATTTTTACTGACAGCTTTCGCATCCCTCTTCCAGGCTGCATACCTTGGGCTTATCTTCTTGGACTTGGGGTGCCAGGGTGGGCTCCTGTCTATCCACTTCGATAGAGCTGGAAGCCGATTTATTTTTCATCCAGCGCGGCTGCAGGCCCCGCTTATTGATGTCTGTGGTGGACTTTTCAATCTGCGTCGCAGCTTGCGAGCGTAAGTAGTAGGTCGTTTTAAGCCCTTTGGTCCACGCAAACATGTACATCTGATGGAGCTTTTTGCCGCTGGCTTCTGCGAGATAGAGGTTGAGGGATTGTCCCATGTCGAACCATTTTTGACGGCGGCTTGCGCATTCGATAGTCCACTCAGGATCGATCTCAAAGGCGGTTAAGAAGACTTGCTTGATCTCTTGGGGGACGCGCTCAATCTCGGCGATCGAGCCGTCGAAGTACTTGAGGTCGTCGAGCATTTGTTTATCCCAGAGACCACATTTTTTCAGTGCGTCGACTAAGAAGACGTTCGGAATCGTGAACTCTCCTGAGAGATTGGACTTTACAAAGAGGTGCTTGTACATGGGCTCAATCGACTGGGTGACGCCTGTGATGTTTGAGATAGTGGCAGTTGGTGCAATCGCCATGGCGTTGCTGTTGCGCATGCCGTACTTTTTGATCGACTCGCGTACAGGGGTCCAATCCATTGAAACGGAGCGGTCGACATTTAGATGTCCGCCACGCTCTTTTTCCAGCAGAGCAATCGTGTCGATCGGAAGTAAGCCGCGGTCCCATTTAGAACCTTTGTACGAAGCGTAAGTGCCTCGTTCTTTTGCGAGCTCACTAGATGCTAAGATAGCGTAATAGGCGATCATCTCAGAGCTCTTATCAGCAAACTCAATCGCCTCATGGCTAGCATAGCTGATACCTAGCATGTAGAGCGCATCTTGGAAGCCCATAACACCCATGCCAACGGGGCGGTGACGCTGGTTAGAGTTGCGCGTTTCTGGGATAGGGTAATAGTTGATGTCGATCACGTTGTCGAGCATGCGCACAGCCGTACGGATAGTCGAGGCTAGCTTGCGCTCATCGAGTCCGCTGGCTGTTAAGTGCTCGGTCAAGTTGATCGAGCCTAAGTTGCAAACAGCTGTTTCATCAGCGGAGGTGTTGAGCAGGATTTCGGTACAGAGGTTGGAGCTGTGCACCACGCCCACATGATCTTGTGGAGAGCGGATGTTCGAGGGATCTTTGAATGTGATCCAAGGATGGCCCGTTTCAAACAGCATGCTGAGCATCTTGCGCCATAGCTGCATCGCTTCTATGCGCTTAAAGAGTTTCAGTTTGCCCTCTTCTATCATACGCTCATATTCAGCATAGCGCTTCTCAAAGGCTGCGCCGTAGAGATCGTGCAGGTCGGGCACATCGTTAGGGCTAAAGAGGGTCCACATCTCGTTTTTCGCGACCCGCTTCATGAAGAGATCGGGGATCCAGTTAGCTGTGTTCATGTCGTGCGTGCGGCGCCGCTCATCACCTGTGTTTTTACGCATCTCGAGAAAATCTTCGATGTCGAGGTGCCATGTTTCCAGGTACGCGCACATTGCGCCTTTGCGTTTGCCACCTTGGTTGACGGCTACAGCCGTGTCGTTAGCGACTTTAAGGAAGGGGATTACACCCTGACTGCGGCCATTGGTCCCTTTGATCAAAGCGCCAGTAGCGCGGACGTTGCTCCAGTCGTTGCCGATGCCGCCCGCCCATTTAGAGAGCTGGGCATCATCTGACACGACCTTGAAGATATGCCCGAGGTCATCCATCACAGTTGAGAGGAAGCAGGAGCTGAGCTGTGGATGCATCGTGCCTGAGTTGAAGAGGGTTGGGGTGGCTGAGGTGTAGAGGAACTTCGAGAGCACATCGTAAAACTCGATAGTGCGCTCATTCTTGTGCTCGCCTTCATTGATTGCTAGACCCATCGCCACGCGCATCCAGAGCATCTGCGGCGTCTCTAAACGCTTTCCTTCGTGGTGGATGAAATAGCGGTCGTAGAGCGTTTGCAGGCCTAAATAGGAGAATTGATCATCGCGTTGCAGTTGCATCGCGCGGCCGAGCATGTCGAGATCGAATGTGAGCAGATCAGAGTGGACGCGCGCGACCGAGACGCCGAACTTGAGGGATTTTTTAAAGTAATCGCGGTGCTTAGACTCTAGCAGTGGATCAGACGAGGAGATCCCCATCGTCTCGCGATAAAGCACGTCGAGAAGTAGTCTTGAAGCGACTTTGGCGTATGCGGGCTCGATCTCAATTTTAGCGCGCGCTGCCATGATGTTGGCTTGATCGACTTCGCTCTCTTTCATCCCTTCGTAGAAGTTGCCGATCGAGCTTTCGAGCAATTCATCCGCAGAGGTCAGCCCTTCAAAACCGCGGCAAGCAAATGTGAAGCGCTGTTTGAGCTCTTTTTCTGTGACCACGCGCTGCTTTTGATTTTCGTCTACGATGTGAAACTCGCGCGCTTTTTTACCGCTATGCACACTGGTGTCAGTGAATAAGGCACTCGATTGTTGTCCAAGTAGTGCACGGTGTAGGATGAAGTTTTTTGCGACGGACAAAAACCCTTCGCGCATCATCTGTTGCTCGATCTCGTCTTCGATCAGGATGGAGGTGAGCGGTTCGCCTGCCTTGCTCACCGCTACGGCAGTGGCGATGACTTTTTGCGTGAGCAGATTCACCGCTGCTAAAATCTCGTCAGAAGCTGGTCCATCCACTTGGTGCGCGCGGCGAAAAGCCTCTTCGATCGCGCTTGCGATTTTCATAGGGTTGAAGCGCGCCACAGAGCCATCTTGGCGCACCACTTTGAGGTTTTGGGGAGAATCCTCGCGCAGCGCCTTGTGCTGGTCGCGGTAGATGATGTAATCTCTAGCCACATCGTGGTGGCCGGCTTTCATGAGCGCAATTTCCACTTGATCTTGGATCCCTTCGACGCTGAGCGATGCCCCTTTAGCGGCGCTCTGATAGAGTTCAGAGATGACGAGATCAGCAATCACTTCAACTTGAGAGGCCAGCTCGCTTGGCAGTGGCTGCTCTTTGCCGATCTTCTTGGTATCGCGAAACGCCGCCTCAATCGCTCGCGAAATTCGCTCGCGGCGAAAAGGCACAACTGCTCCTGTGCGCTTGACAACAGCAAAGCGTTGGATCGCATCCATGAGTTGTCCATTTTTGAGAGCAGAGGAGATCTCTGCCGGGGATAAGGGAGCTCGGACGGAGGTGGAACTTGTGTGGCTGGGGGAAGAATTTTTACGGCTCATGGAAGGTCTCCTGCTTTTTATTTATTAGAGGCGCTAGCACCCTGGGCAACCGCCTCACTAGCGAGCATTTTTCGAGTAAAGGGCCGCCCATCTCAGAAGAATCGAGAGAAAACCCCTCTCTCGCCCTCTGGCTGGCGCTCTACTAGATCTTGTGGTTATTGCTTTCTATATACACCATATATAGTAGCTTTTGGCTTAAAGTCTATCAAAAAAAATCCACCCAGAATGAAATTTTTTTTCCTTTACTCAAACTCAGAAAGATGAGTCGATTAGCGCGCAAAAAAATTAAGCTCCTGCTAAGATTGGGGTGATGAGGCATCTCATTTCATGAGAAAAAAATTACGCGATTTGCCAAAGTAGGGTCATATGAGCCTATCTCACTATTTGAACAGCATGCTTTTTGTGTCTTTTTCCACATCTTCCAGAGCCTCTTCTTGGCCTACTTATTTAAGTATGTCCTGCGAAGCGACTCTGAAATCTGTGAAAAAATCCCTCAAAAATCAACGTTTTAAAATAGTGAGATAGACTCATGCGAAAAATCTATCTGATACCCAATATTATCACAGCGTTTGGTCTGGCGTGCGGGCTTTTTGTCATTTTTAAAGCCAATGTCGTAGAACCGGGTGCTGACATCTTCCACGTGCTCAACATCTCCTCTCTGCTTCTGCTCGTCGCAGCCTTTGCCGATCTGCTTGACGGATTTGTGGCGCGCGCGTTTCGCGCCGAGAGTGAATTTGGCGTGGTCTTCGACTCGCTCTCCGATGCAGTCTCCTTCGGAGTTGCCCCCTCTGTCCTGCTTTTAAAGAGCCTTTCGCTCGAGCCTGGAACCGGCCTCTCCTTTTACGCGATGCTCGGCGCGATGCTCTTCTCCATCTGCGGCGTGCTGCGTCTGGTGCGCTTTAACGTCAAAACCTCGGAAGCTAAAGGGGATGCAGAAGCGCTTGCTGCGCAGAAAAAGCATTTCACCGGTTTGCCCATTCCCGCAGGTGCGCTCGCCGCGGTAGCTGCGAACTTCCTCCTCTTCTCACCCTTTGCCGATCGCTTCTTCCCCATGAGCTTGGAGACAAAGGCCATTGTGCTAACCAGCTTGATGATCTTGCTAGGATACTTTATGGTGAGTCGCTGGAAGTTCCCAAGTTCAAAAGCCTTGCATTTGCGCGTACCCTCCTTCCAGCTCGTCTTTTGCACCGTGATCTCAGCTATTTTCATCTTTTACGGCATGCTCTACTTCTTCCCGATCATGTTCGCCTTCATCACATGGAGCTACCTTGTGTTGGCCTGGACACTTTCCCTGATCCGCTTGATCGCTGGGAAGAAATCAAAAACGCTGGAAGACTTTGAACCCGATCAAGAGGATTGATGCTACTTGCTCTGGGACTTGCGACAATCAGCGGTTTAGTTCTGCTCGGACTGTGGCTGCGCGAGTGTGCAGGCCATCGAGAAACACGCCTGCACCTGCAGTTCTCAGATGAGAAGCTGCGCACTGCGGCGGCTGGTGAGGAGCAGCTTCGCATCGTCTTCCAATCCCTCTCATTGGACGCCCTGGAGAAAAACAATCGCTCCTTCATCGAGCTTGCCAAAGCCTCGCTTGAAAAATTTCAAGAAGGCGCCAAGCATGACCTCGATAAAAAACAAACCGCCATCGCAGAGCTTTTCACGCCCATGCGCGAAACATTGCAAAAGCTCGACACAGGCTTTCGCGAAATGGAGAAAGAGCGCAAAGGACAACAAGAAACCTTTCGCGAACAACTCCGCGCCCTCTTTGAGAATGAACGCCTGCTCAAACTGGAGACCGCCAATCTCGTCAAAGCACTCCGCTCGCCCATTGCGCGCGGCCGTTGGGGTGAAGTGCAGCTGCGTCGCGTGGTCGAGCTAGCTGGCATGCTCAATTACTGCGACTTTTATGAGCAACAGCAATTCTCTGAAGAGGAGAGCCGCTATCGCCCCGATATGCTCGTGCGCCTACCCGGTGGGCGGCAAGTCATCATCGACGCGAAGGTTCCCCTGCAAGCTTATCTCGATGCCGTCCAGACCACAGATGATGCTTTGCGCGAGATGCTGATGAAAGACCACGCCCGCCAAGTCAAACAGCACGTGCAGCAGTTAGGCAAGAAAAGCTACTGGGAGAAGTTCCAGCCCACCCCAGAATTTGTCGTCCTCTTTCTACCCGCTGAAACCTTCTTTAGCGCAGCGCTCGAGTACGATCCGTCGCTGATCGAAGCAGGCGCTGAGCAAAAAGTGATCATTGCCACCCCCACCACCCTGATTGCGCTGCTGCGCGCCGTCGCTTACGGCTGGAAGCAAGAAAATCTCTCTGCCCACCTCGAAGAGCTCACCACGCTCGGTCAAGAGCTCTACAAGCGCCTCTCCGACATGGTCAGCCACTTTAACAAGATGGGGCGTGGCCTCTCCTCTGCTGTCGAAGGTTACAACAAAGCGATGGGCTCACTCGAGAGCCGCGTGCTCGTCACCGCCCGCAAATTCAAAGATCTCGGCGTGACCCACGGCCAGCTCGAAATTGAAGAGATCGAACCTGTCGACAGAATTCCACGCGTCACCCTTTCAGAGACAGAATGATCCAAGCATGAAATTTACCAAATCTTGGTTGACCAGACAATTACGTTAAAAACTGACCAAAATCGATAATCTTCGCAAAAAAATCACTTTCCAGGACGGCATCTGTAGCACCATTCACATGAATCAGGGTAGGGCGAATAGAAAAGCTTTTGTGGCCTCATAGAATCAATAAAATTCAATTTCATGAGGAGCTTCATGGCGCAAGATCTCCTCATGGAATTCAGTTTTCTTGATTCTGTGATGAATGGCACGCGTGCCTCAAATGGCATAACACTAATTAACCTGTTAAAGTTTAGAACGTTAATGTTTTGATTCTGAAGATAATAGATGGCTGAACGCCGCTCGATGCTCTTTCAACGTTCCAGGACCCCCCTCTCAGCGCAATGAACCCCTAAAATCAATTTACAGAGTATCAAATCAGAAACGCTTAAGCATTTTTTAGCTGTACAATCCAGTCCTCTGGGATGCCGGCAAGGCGACGGTGCTCTTCGTGTAGCAAGAAACCTTTGGCGCGTTTGGGGCGCACCGGGGGTGGAAGGCTTTCTTCCCAGGCTTGCCATTCTGATTGCTCAGGGTTCTTGAGGTTTTTAAGCCAGCGATAGCCAAATGAGACGTGGCTGATTTCATCGGTCAGGATGCGCTGCATGAGGGCGGCAGAGCCGCTATCGCCATGGCGTTCAAACGATTTGCCGTAGAGCGGAGCGAAGTCGAGATTCGCCATCTCAAAGGTCAAGCTCATGAGGCTGACATAGCGGATGGGGGAAGTGAGGTGGGCGACGTGCGACCAGAAGTGGCGATAGAGGGGCAGATCTCCAAAATGCACGCCAAGTGTCGCGAGTTGCTGGATGTAAAGGCGCACATGTTCCTGCTCTTCGCGCAGGGTGTGCGCGATCCCTTTGCGAAAATGGGCTGGCGCTTCAGGAAAGGCCAGCAGCGCTTGCGCCATGATTTCAACAGCTAAGAGCTCATGCCCGGCAAAGCGGTGCAGGCAAACCGCACGCTTATCGGCATCGCCATGCTCGTGAAAAGCCGGCAGCTTTTCTTCGCGCGAGCGGCGCTTAAACTCCATGCCAAAAGGGCGCGATGGCTCATCAAAGCGCATGGGCGCGCCAGGAGCGTGATCGGTGAGTTTTTCTGGGGAAAGAAGTTTTTCTTCTAGCGACTGCGCACTTAGGATGCGGATCGCCCACTCTCTGAGTTCCATAGAGGCAAAAAAAGGGAGGAGAGCAGGCTCTCCTCCAAAAGATCAGATTATTCTACGTCGAGAACGTAGTAAGCTGGGAAGGCGAAGTTATTGTTCGAGCGTGGCGAAACCACGAACTTTACTTCTTTGCCGACCAAGCTCTCTAGGTTGACTCGGGTGCTGTAGACATAAGCTACAGGGATATCGTTGCGGCGGATGATGAAATCACCCGGCTTGCCCTTCACAACAGAGTGGTAAGGTTCGACAATGCCTGTGAGGGTTTCAGAGTTGAACTTCTGCTCATCGTAGAACTCACCGAGATTTTTGCGCTCATTGACATTGGTCCATGTGAGGTAAAGAGCCTCTTCCATCGGTTCCCAATGCTTCATCTGATCAGAGATACGATGCAGATCCATCGAACGCTCTTTAGCAGGTTTTGCAGCAAATTTCTCTTCAGCGGCATGCTCATCCATATGGGCAATGCGCGTCTGCAGGTAAGCTTCTTGGAAGCTTGCCAGCTCTTCTTTAGCTTGGTCTGCAATCTCTGTGAACTCTGCGTAATCTTTGATCAGCAGATTAAAGCCACCTATTGTGCGGTCAAAATCGATCTCTTCAAACGACTTGCGCAGCTCTGTTTTGCTGAGTAGGACGCTGGCATCGAGGAGCTGTTCAGCTGCCGCATGGCGTTTGTCCATCTCGCGCTTCAGCTCAGGTGCACCAGCATACTCGACGAAATCCTTGGAAATGAAGAAACGCGTACTCTCTGGTGTCGCGATCTCATACCATTTGTTATTGGCAGCTGCAATCACTGGTTCGATGCGATCGCCAGAGTCGAGATGTCCGATCACAGGCGCTTCCAAGCTAGGTTCGAGACGCACGTTCACATGATTCGCTTCGACCACATTGTCTAACACGTAACTGCGGAAGACATACGCTTTGGTTTCAGCGGGCGCTTCTACAGCCCAGAAATCCCCCTTCTCACCGATGATGGAGACGAGTTCATTCTTATTCAGCTCTTTGATGATCCGGCTGTCGAGATCAGGGCGCAGGCGCATTCTGACTTTGCGACCTTTGACTTTGCCAGTGAAAGGTTTGAAAGGCACCTCTTTCTCAATTTTGGGCGCGGCAGCGATAGGGGCTGCTTGCAGGGCAGGTGCTTGAAGCGCCTCCTGTACGAGAGTTTCCACAGGCGCTTGGATCGCTGGCACCAGAGAAACCTCGGGGAAAGCGAGCGATTGCACTTCAGCAGAGGAGAACGACTCATCAGCAAAAAGCGCGGTCATTGAAAAGGCGCACACCGATGCGCAGAGAAAATGAAAAGACTTAGACATGCGTAGAATTCCTCCTGAACTCCATTTGGAGAATAACTAAATTGTCATTCTAGGAGGTGGGTTTTTTAAAAACCACGATTTTTTGCAAAGCCCCGTGTTTTAGCCCTGCTTATGAGTGAGGATGTGAGGGAGGGAGAGCTCCTCCTTGCAAGGTGTTTGTCTAAAGACTTAAGTCAAATAATTCTAGTTTCCCGTTGACTCCTTGAAGCGTCATCACGTTGAACGTGTGACTTTGTTGTGGCGTACGTTGATTCCATAGCGTTAATGTTCCAGCCTTTGTATCCACACTGCCGCCCCAACGCCCGTTCATTGTCTGAGAGAGCATGGCGTATGTAGCTATATGTCTTCTCCCTTGCTCTCTCGTTAAATCATACACTAAAACGTGCGCGTAGAGACGAGCTTCTCTCGTGTTAATGCCATCGAATTCCACAATGCGGTTGTGTAGGAAATGAGGGTCCTGGAGCGAACCCAAAACACATTTAAGACGCTCATGAGTTGAGGCTGTTGGATCAAAACACCACACGTGTTTTAAGTTTGAGTCGTCGCTTGTGCTACTTAAAAGAAAGAGAACCTTCTCTTTAAAAATTTGATGCCAGCCGTCGTAAGCACAACACCATTTACGATTCCCAGTGTGAGCATTAGTGTTATCTGCAGCGCAAGAAGTAACCTGAGAAGACTCAAAAGGCTCAGTAGCCACTTCAATCCTGGAGTCAGTCGTTACGCGGATTCCATACGTTTGGCTTGGGTCTCCAAGCTGAACAGTGAAAGATGGTTGAAACGCTACAGCTGTTGTCATGGTTTTTCCTTAAATTAAAGATTGCATGTAAACAATGTTAAAAAAGAAGCAACCTTAGAGCATACGAATAGAGGTGTTTTAATCCTAGTTCGAATTAGATTTTCGTTTTACTAGAAATGTTTTTAGAAGCTGAACCTATCCAAGTAAAGATTTGCAGAAATCTTTGCGTTTTTGCGACTTAGCGTCTTTGCGTTAAATCTTCATTACCGCTGAGTTTCGAAAGGAGTTCTAATGTCGGAGCGATAGCATGGCTGAGGAAGGGGGGATCGAAGGCCTAGGCTTAAGACAGTCTCTTAGGAGGAGAGAACGGCGCGCACGTGCTCGCAGTGGTGGTGGCCACAGGTGCAGCCGACGGGGTCTCCCAGGAACACCTGGTAGTGCTCGTCAGAGTCGAGTGGGTTAGTGACGGTGTAGAGCTTTTCCCCATTTTGCGCGATGTCCCAAGTGCGGAACTGGAGCTCTTCGTCAGAGACGATCTCTTCGAGCTGCTCAGGTGCGGCTGCATCTACGCTGTTTAAGCTGCGTGCGATTTGGCAGTGCACGCAATTGCAATGAGCTTCCGCTTTGGGGAGCATGTCTGGGTTTTGTGCACCGATCGTCTTGCCGAGGGTTGCGATTTTTTCTAGAAGATCGGCTGGTAGATCTGGCCCATCCGCTTGTTCTGGATTGTGTTGCAGGAGCGAGGTGAGATTATCGAGTCCCAAATCATGGACGAGATTGCCGAGCGGCAGGGAAAATGAAAAGGTTTGCGCGCCTGGGCTGCCGCCGCTTTTGGCAAGCATCCTGGTTTGGGCTTCGCTCTCTAAATGATGGGTATGGGCGTCGAAGACAGACTTTAAAAGCGTGGGTGCGAGGTTGGGGATTTCGATGCGTGTGCCATTGTTTAGGGTCACGATCAATACGTGCGTAGGTAGTTGGTTCTCAACGTGTAACGAAGCGACTTGGCTCCATGCTGTTGAGATATAAGGGGGGATGCTGAGGATTTTATCATCGATACGCATAGAGGCCTCCTTGACTAGGCTAAACTTAATTCTAGCGGAGGGGGCTTTAGAGAGTCAACGAAATTAGCACTTAATGGGCTCGTCTGCTTGAATTAGAATGTAATAAGTTGGTTGTTAACGATATAACATTAACGTCAAAAAATGGTTGAGCTGGGAGGCTCAAGCGTTTATGCTCACAATTTTGGCTCAAATCGCGGAGGTGGCCCCCGTAATAACCCACCTTTCCCCCTATCCTCCCTTAGGCGTGTAGCGAGATAGGTGAGATGCAAGATTTGCGACGTACCGCGGGCATCCGCCCGGGGAAGGAGCAAAGCGCCGCAGATCACCTGTCGCAGCACACGAATAAGGGAGCAGTAAGGAAACAATATATATTTCGCTTGAAACTCCATGCTGTTTTTATGAATATGCATGTCATTGCCCAATAGGCTGGCTGCGGAGCA
>Ga0247727_10009582_pt1 | contig 17474 bp, 9 predicted proteins | sample WisWelCaveWW1625_FD_202498 | JGI IMG/M metagenome (GOLD analysis project Ga0247727, IMG submission 202498) | Biofilm microbial communities from Wishing Well Cave, Virginia, United States - WW16-25 | ecosystem: Environmental > Aquatic > Deep subsurface > Groundwater > Cave microbial mat | place...
CGTATTCGCCGTCAAGCCCGTGCTGGAATAACTCGTCACGCCCGGCCCGAGCACCGCAATCTGATTGAACGTCGACGACGAGGTGAGTTTGCGCTCGATCTTGAAGCCTTGTTCGTCGTTCGAGTTATCCTGCCAGGTGATATCGATTCTGTTTGCAGTGATCGCCGTTGCCGCTAAACTGCTCGGCGCATTCGGCAGATCCGGAAGCGTCGTGTCGCTGGCCACATTGGAATAACCGGAATTGCCGTTCGCATTGGCAGCATACACGCGGAAATAATAAATGGTGTTCGGAACCAAACCGTTGACCGAAATGGTCGTATCGTCCGCCGCGTTTGTGCCGATTTCCGTGTAAGTGCCGCCGGAACTGGTGGCAAGCTCGATCGTGAAATTGGTTTCGTCGCTCGAGTTGTCGTGCCACTCGAGATTAATCTGGATATTGTTGAACGCCGCTGCTCTTAAATTGCCGGGCGCATTGGGCGGACCCGACGTCGTTGTGGCGCTCGCCGTGTCGGAATAAGCCGAATTGTTAAGCCCGCCGGTGTTGAAAGCGCGCACGCGATAGGTATAAGCCGTGCTTGCCGTCAACGGTCCCATGTCTGCATAGCTCTCCACATTTGAGCCAACAGTACCAATCTGGGTGAAGGCGCTGACCGGGGCTGCAGTAAGTTTGCGCTCGATCTTGAAACCCTCTTCGTCATTGGAATCATCGCCCCAGACAAGATTGATCTGGCTAAAATTTACCCCGTTGGCGGTCAAGCTGTCCGGCGCTGTCGGTGAATTGACGAATGTGGCGGCGCTCGCCGTATTGGAATAAGGCGAATTTCCAGCCACACTGTACGCCCGCACGCGATACGTATACGACGTGTTCGTGGCTAAACCGCTGCTCGCATAGCTCGTCACGTTCGGACCGACAATATCGATCTCCGTAAACGTCACGCTGGAAGTGAGCTTGCGCTCGATCTTGAACCCTTCTTCGTTATTGGAATTATCCGACCAACTCAGATTGATTTGATTGTTGCTCACTGCGGTTGCCGTCAAGTTGCTCGGCGCGACCGCCGGATCGGGCAACGTCGTGGCATCGTCCTCGTTGGAAGGCGTTGAATTGCCGACGAGATTATAAGCGAAGACCCGGAAGAAATAATTTGTGCTCGGGTTCAACGCCGTGGTCGAATAATCAGTGTCGTTGACGCCGACGGAATCCAAAGTTGAATAAGTGCCCCCGGCGTTGATTTTCACCTCGATGATGAAACCGGCTTCGTCGCCCGAATTATCCGTCCACGTCAGATCGATCTGAATATTGCTGATCGCCGTCGCCGACATAGCGCTCGGCGCCGCCGGCACGTTCGTCGTGGCGTTATCTTCGTTGGAATAGGCCGAATTGCCGATGCTATTGTAAGAACGGACGCGATAAACATAATTGGTGTTCACGGTCAAACCCGTGTTGGAATAGCTGGTCACGTTCGGGCCAACCATGTCAATTTGTGAGTACGAAGCGCCGGTGGTGTTCAGCTTGCGCTCGATTTTGAAGCCGAGCTCGTTATTGGCATTATCCGTCCACGCCAGATTGATCTGCGTAAAACTCACCGCGGTGGCGGACAAACTGCTCGGCGCCGCCGGTGGATTGGGCAGTGTCGTGGCGTTGGCAACGTTGGAATAAGTCGAATTGCCGCCGGCGTTGAAGCCATTAACCCGGAAGAAGTATTGTGTATCCGGATCAAGTCCTGTAATGGAAAAGGTGGTGTCATCCGCAGAGTTTGAGCCAATCGGATCAAACGGGCCGCCGGCATTGAGGCTGATCTCAATATTAAAACCGGTTTCATTGTTCGGAATGTGGGAATTGTCGTCCCATTCAAGATTGATTTCTTCGTTGCTCACCGCTGTGGCAACCAAACTATCCGGTGCCGTGGGCGGCGAAGGCGGGCCCGCATTGGTTGTCACCGATACGGTATCGGTATAAGCCGAATGGCTATTCGGAGTTCCCCGGAAGGCGCGCACGCGATAGGTATAAGCCGTGACCGGCGCCAGGCCGCTGTCCGAATAATTTTCGCTATTCGAGCCGACCTGTGCAATCTGCGTAAAAGCGGAGAGCGTAGCCGCCGTAAGTTTGCGCTCGATCTTGAAACCATCTTCGTTGTTCGAATCATCGCCCCAGGTGAGATTGACGCCGCCGATGCCGGCCGCGACCGCGGCCAGGCTATCCGGCGCCGTGGGCGGATCGACCAGCGTCGTCGCGCTCGCCGTGTTGGAATAAGCCGAATTGCCGCCGGTGTTGAAAGCCCGCACGCGATAGGTATAAGCGGTGCTCGAAAACAAACCGTTGTTCGAATAGCTCGTCACACCAGCGCCAACCACATCGATTTGAATATAGGTAACGCCGGAAGTGAGTTTGCGCTCGATTTTAAAACCGTCTTCATTGCTCGAGTTATCTAACCAGGCGAGATCGATCTGGTTGTTGCTCACGGCGGTTGCCGTTAAGCTGCTCGCCGCCGCCGGTGGATCGGGCAGCGTCGTGGCCGACGCTTCATTGGAATAGGCGGAGTTGGTCGCGCCGGTGTATGCACGCACTTGATAATAATACGTGGTGCTTGGATCTAAACCGGAGCTGACATAGAACACGACGTTGGCGCCCACCGTTGCAATTTGTGTAAATGGGCCTCCGGAAACGGTTGCAATCTCAATTTTAAAACCGCTCTCGGCGCTGGCATTATCAACCCAGGTTAGATTGATCTGGTCATTGCTCACCGCCGTAGCGGCCAACGTGCTTGGCGCCCCCGGATGCGTCGTGATGCTGGCCTGGTTGGAAAAAGAAGTGTCGGTCCCAATAAAAGCGCCGACTCTATAATAATACGTCGTACCCTCGGCCAGGCCGCTATTGTCTGAGTAATTGGTAATATTGACCGTCGTGCCAATATTGACAAAGCCGCTGCCCGAAGTCGTGCTGCGTTGGATGGCGAAACCGTCTTCGTTCGGTGAATTTGAATTGTCGGTCCAGGTGAGATCGATCTGGCTGCTGCTCACCGCAGTTGCCGACAGGTTCGACGGCGCCATCGGCGGCGCCTGCGCCAACAGATTAGAAGCGAACAGCAGAAAGATCAGCATGCTGCACGCCGCCAATCCGGCAAACAACGACGTTCGGATCCCGTGCCGCGCACAGGTAGAATCGTTATGACGATGCATAACATTCCTCCAAGTTAGACAATAAAAATAAAAGTGGATTAAATTCCCGTCGCGGTTCAATCGCCGGCGAAACTTCGCGCGCCAACCAAACCGGCACGAGATCATAGCTTGAACGCCGTTTACCGCGCGGCCCGACTCTATTGATTTTTCCGGTAGGAAAATTTCTTAGAGATGGATCAAGCGCCGTAAAAGAGCTCAACTATTCTCCCCTTCATCAGCCATGAAAGAGAATAGTTTAAATCTTTTTACGACTTCGAATTTGAAGATGAAATGGAGAGTCCGTTCTCGGTAGGCTATGCCTGTAAGGTTGTACCCATTGAGCGACGCCCGAAAAGCCGTGCCCGTTGAGAGATGTCGCTCAGCTCCCTGAGACCATCACACGTTATCGCGTGCAACCATGCTGTCGCCCTTCACGCCTCAGCATCCCGCTGTTTAAAGATTTTGCTAATTATACCTTCACGGTGACGGTTTGCGTAAAGATCGCCGCAATCTCGAAAAAAATCCCTGGCGCGTAAACCGCTTTCACGAAGCCCTCACACCAAAAGAGATGGCCGGAACAACTCAAACGCCATGATCGACATCTGAATCGTTTAATCTCATTGATTACGCCATTTGTACCTCGCAGTATTCAGGCTTGCGTAAAAATTTTCAAGAAGGTTAGAATTTATTTCCAATCAAGTCAACTGACCGGTCACTTTTCCTATGAATCTTTCGTGTCGTGAATTTGCCGCAGTGACCGGTCAGCATTTTCCTTATTTCATCAGAATAAATTGCCGCACCAACTTAGTTTCGCCGGCCTGCAAAACGTAAAGATAAACACCGCTGGCCAGCCGGCTCCCATCGAAAGCCGCCGCGTGCGAGCCCGCTCGCCTCCAACCTTCCATCAGCGTGGCGACTTCCTCGCCCTTGACGTTAAAAATTTTGAGCGTCACCGGCGCTCCTTCCGGCAAGCCAAAGCGAATCGTCGTGGCCGGATTGAAAGGATTCGGATAATTTTGTTCGAGAAAAATTCTTTCCGGAATCACGCTGTGATAATCCGCCGCTTCATTGCCCGCCGCGATAACGGCGCCTGCCGCATAAACTTCCAACTCAATGACGCGATAGCTCGCTTTGAAATTTTTCTTCAAATAAAGACGCACGTAGCGGGCCGAGGCCGGCGTGAACGACATCTCCTGCCTCCCCGCCGCGCCGGCATCGTTGGCATGAACGACGCTCCAGCTCGCGGCATCGTTTGAAATTTGAATCTCGTACTGCATCGCGTAATAGTTCTGATTCCAGTTGACCACGGCGCGGCCAACGGTCATCGCGCTGCCCAGATCCACGTAGAGCCACGCCACCGGATTGGCGGCGTTGACGGCGCCGCTGCGCCAAAACGAGACGACGTTGCCATCCACCGCTCGCGCCGGCGCGCTCGTCGTGTCCGTGCTCGAAGCGGTCATCGTCTTATTCAATGCGAGATTGTCGGGGTTCGTATTTAACGTCGTTGCATTCGCCGTGTTGGAAGGAGCAGAATTATTGCCCGCGTTAGTCGCGCCCACTTGATAAAAATACGGCGTGTTCGCGGCCAAACCCTTATTCGAAAACGCCTGCACATTCGCGCCAACCATCGCGACCGGCGTGAACGGACCGGCCGCGCTCGCGCTGCGCTTGATAATGAAACCGGTCTCATCGAACGAATTATCCGTCCAGGCCAGATTGATTTGACTGGCGCTCGCGGTCGTCGCCGTCAAATTGCTCGGCGCGTTCGGCGGCGGCCCGGAAATCAGCGTGGCGCACCCCTCGTTTGAGTAACAGGAAACGTTGCTCGCGTTGACCGCGCGCAGGCGATAGCAATACAGCGGGCCCGCGATCATGCCGTTGTCCGAAAAGCTCGTCACATTTAGCGGGATCGTTGCAATTTCCGCGTATGTGCCCGTCGCGCCAATCTTGCGCTCCATCTTGAAGCCCGTCTCGTTAACGGTATTATCCTTCCAGACGAGATTGATCTGGCTGCCGCTCACCGGCGTCGCCGTCAAATTGCTCGGCGCATTCAAAAAAGTTTTCGCGCTCGCCGCGTTGGAATAAGCTGAATTGCCGCCCGCGTTGAAAGCTCGCACGCGATAAAAATAAGTGGCATTCGCGTTCAGGCCGCTGTTGGAAAAAGCGGCCGCCCCGGCTCCAACACTGTCAATCACGACAAACACGCCGCCGGCGCCAGTTTTACGCTCGATCGCGAAACCGTCTTCGTTAGGCGAATTATCCGTCCACGCCAGATCGATCTCCGTCTTGTTGAAACCAATTTGCGCCTTGCACACCGCCGCCGCCGTCAAATTGCTCGGCGGGTTGGGAACGGCCGGCGCCGGGTTGACCATATTCGCTGCATACATGCCGCGGCCATGTGTTGCCGCACGAATAACTCGCGCCGCCTGAATATCCAATTCGTCCACCACCACATTCGGCAGACCGTCGTTCCAATCATTCCACGTCGCGCCCTCATCCGTCGAAACATAAACGCCGAGGTCGCTGCCGGCATAAATAATATTCGGATTCGCCGGATCGATGACGATCGTATTGCACGGAACGTTGGGAAAATTGTTCGTGACATTTTGCCAGGCAGCGCCGCCATTGACGGTTTTATAAACATGACTGGCGGCGCTCCAGCCGCTGTTGGCGACGTAAAGCGTTTGCGGCTGCGCAGGATGCACCGCCATCGCCGTGATTCGCGTCGCGACCAACCCGTTGGAGATTTTCGCAAAACTGCCGCCGGCGTTCGTGCTTTGATAAATCACCTCCTCGCCGCAAACATAAATAGTTTGATTATCGCTCGGCGCTACTTGAATATCTTTATCAAGAAATTCCGCCGCATTGAACAACAGCGACCAATTGCCGCCGCCATTGCTCGTTTTATAAAGATTATCGCTGCCAATCGTATATAGAACATTGGCATCGACCGGATCCATCTCGACCGGCGTCACCCACGGTCCGCCCGGCAAGCCGTTGTTGATGCCGAACCAGCTCAAACCGCCGTTGATGCTCTTCAAATGAAAGCCGTTTTGATATTCACCATAAATGATATTGGAATTGCTGAAATCAAAAACAACTTCACCGCCGTCAGCTCCGAGACGCTCAACCCAGGCGAGCGAACCGCTATACTCATTGGTGCCGTTATCTTGCGTTCCGCCCATCGCCTTGTTCGCATTGTTGAAATCGCTGCCCATTTTGTAAAATTGCATCGTGGTCAAGCCATTGTTGAGGCTCGTCCACGCGCTGCCGCCGGTTGCCGATTTATACACGCCGCCGTCGCAACCTACATAAAGTACGCCGGCATTAAACGCGATGGCATGAAAATCAACGTGAATGCCGTTCGTAATCGTCGACCACGCCGCGCCGCCATTGGTGGATTTGTAAATATTCGTGCCGCCGGAATACACAATGTTTGCATTCGTCGGATCAACCGCAATAACGTTGTTATACCAACCTTGACCGTTATAATGATTGGGCGAGGTCGCTTGCAAAGTCCAGGCGCCGCCGCCATCCGTGGTTCTGTAAATACCCAGCAGACTCGAGCCGCTTTCAATCGTTTTCGCAATACCGGCATAAACCGTGTTCGGGCTGGAAGCGCTAATCGCCAGACTGATGCGCCCCAATGTCGTGCTGGCGGGAAGCCCGCTCGTGAGCTTCGTCCATGTCACTCCATTGTCCGTTGATTTGTAGATACCATTATTGCTATTGATCCAGGGCAAACCGATGGCAACGTAAAGAATGTTGTGGTTCGACGGATCAATCACGATATCTTTGACATCCCACCAGCTAAATGAGGCGCCCAATGTGCGAGTCCACGTCGTTCCGCCGTCCGCCGTGCGATAAACGCCGTCACTCGTCGCCGCAACAAGTATGTCGAAGTTGGTCGGATCCATCACCATCTCGTTGACCGCCTTGCCTTGTGAAAGCAACCAGCTCAAGCCGGTCTGCGACCAGGTGAGGCCGCCATCAATTGATTTGAGCACGCCAACGCCCTCTACCGCATCGATGTTGAAACTGCCCTCGCCGGTGCCAATGTAAATGATATTTGAATTGGTCGGATGCGTGACGACACAGCCGATGCTGAGCGTCGGCAATTGATCATCCATTGGCGTCCACGAGCTGCCGCCATCCGCGCTGCGCCAAATGCCGCCCGCAGCCGCGCCGGCCCAAATAACATTGGCATGGTTCGGATCAAAAGCCAAATCCAACATGCGACCGGCAATGTTGTTCGGGCCGATCGAAGTCCAATTCGCCGTTGCAAGCCCGGCCGTCTTTCCCGGCGTGCCTCTTTCCAATCGCTCCAGATAAGCATTCCATCTGGCCCCGGCGGGAAAACCGCCGTCCGGCAACAGACGCGGCGCCAAATACCATTCGAGTCGCCGAAATGGTTTAACGCCGCTGCCCGGCGCGTTGTTGATCGCCTCCGGTCGGCTCGCCAGCAAAGCTTTGTACGTCTCCAAACTTTGCCGGAGTTCGACGTTTTGAATTGGCATGCGCTTCAATTGCGCCCAGGCCGCAACGGGCAAGAGCAGCAAAAGCGCCAGCAACAAATGACGCGGCTTTTTTCTCATATCATCCCACAGCGATAAATGACGATGACAACGCCTGCGATGGCGGATTGATTTCTTTGTTTTGAGGTGAACAAGGTGAGCGGGCGTGGCAATAAATCTCAAAAAACGCCCCGTGACCAAACGGTTAAAATCGCAGATTAAAAGGAATTATGTTGGAGAGAGTACCCGCGCGGCCGGCCTTTTGCGGAACGCGCTTCTCTTTGCTTGCAAAAGGTTTTCGATTCTGCAAAACCCCTTGACATTTTGTTTTTTTCCGTTTATCATAAAGAGCAATATTTGGCTGTCAAATCCTTCGATAATTTGGCGACTTCTTTGAATATGAAACTGTATTCGGCAATCTACGTAGGAATGAAAAAACTTTTCCACATTAAATCTCATCAATCATCGGAGTTATTTAAATGGAGTGGCTAACCGATCCACAAACATGGATTCAATTGATCACGCTCACCGGCCTCGAAATCGTTCTCGGCATCGACAATGTCGTTTTTATTTCGATTTTAGCCGGGAAGCTGCCGCCCGCTCAACAAGGCCGGGCGCGCACCATCGGCCTGGCGCTGGCGATGCTCACGCGCATCGCGTTGCTGTTTTCCATCGTTTGGCTGACCAAACTCACAGTGACGTTATTTACTTTATTGGGCAACGAAATTTCCGGACGCGACATCATTTTTATTATCGGCGGATTGTTTCTGCTCGCTAAAAGCACGTTCGAAATTCACGATAAGCTGGAAGGTCCGGCGGGTGAATCAGCCAAAAAAATCAAAGCCATTTCGTTCACCAGCGTCATCGTTCAAATCATTTTGCTGGACATCGTCTTCTCGCTCGATTCCGTGATCACGGCGGTGGGCATGTCCGATCTGCTTGGCGTCATGGTCGCCGCCGTCGTCATCGCCGTCATTTTTATGCTGATATTTTCCAAATTCATCAGCGATTTTGTCGACCGCCATCCGACGCTCAAAATTCTGGCGTTGAGTTTTCTGCTGTTGATCGGCGTCACGTTGATCGCCGACGGTCTCGGCCAGCACATCTCGAAAGGCTATATTTATTTTGCCATGGCTTTTTCCGTTTTTGTGGAAATGCTCAATTTGAAAGTGCGCAAGCACGAAAGGGCGCCGATCAAATTGCGCGCGCCGTACATGAAAAAATCTGATCAATCTCAATAAATCAATTTTCACCAACTTATTCATTTCGGAGGAAACATGCCTGCAAAAACCAAACGCGCGGCGAGCAAAGCGAGTAAAGCGCGCGTGACAAAGAAAGCCAAACGTCCGGCGAGCAAAGCCAAACGCCTCGTCGGCAAAACCAAACGCGCCGCCAGCAAGCCCAAAGGCGTGCAGCGCGTTCCGGAACACATGCATACCATCACCCCGCATCTGGTGGTGAACGACGCTAATGCGGCCATTGAGTTTTACAAAAAAGCCTTCGGCGCGGTCGAGCATTATCGCCATCCGATGCCGGACGGCAAGATCATGCACGCCGAAATGCAAATCGGCGATTCGGTTTTTTTTATGAACGACGAAATGATGGGCACGAAATCGCCGCAGACTATCGGCGGCACGCCGATCACCATTCATATTCAAGTTGAAGACGTCGACGCGTTGTGGAATCAAGCCGCCGCCGCCGGTTGCCAGGTGGTGATGCCGTTGATGGATGCATTTTGGGGCGACCGCTACGGTATGTTGCTCGATCCCTTTGGCCACAGTTGGTCGATGGCGAGTCACATCGAAGACGTGCCGCCGGAAGAAATGGGCCAACGCGCTGCAGCCGCGATGGCCGAGATGGGCGGTGGTCAGCAACAACAACCGTCACCGCCAATGTAAATTTCCGCCGAAAATTTTCGAAATCACCGAGTGCCGCCGAAACTTTTAAGTATTTTCTCGGCGACACTCGGTGTGCTCAGTGACTTTCGGCGATATAAGTTAGGTCATCACCGTTGACAACCCTCACACTTTTCGGTTATTCCGGCGCGGAAAAATTTTGGGCCTTCTCGCAAATGGCGTTTGCCCGTCCTCGGCTGGCGCAAATTTCCGGACTCCGTTTTTGGAAACTTCTCGGCAGCGGTCATGGCAGCGGCTTCAGCTTGCATCCAAACTGGTCGCGGTACGGTCTGTTGGCGGCATGGGAAACCGCTGAGGCATTGGAAAATTTTTTTGCTGCTTCGTCGCTCATGCGCGTTTATCGCCATCACGCGAATGAAATTTGGACCGTGCGCCTGCTGCCGATTGAAGTGCGCGGCGCATGGTCAGGCGTGAATCCATTTTTTCCATTAACGTCGCCAATAAAAGATGGCCCGATTGCCATTCTCACTCGAGCCACGATTCGATTAAGCCGATTACGCGCGTTCTGGAGCGCGGTGCCAGCGGCGAGTCGCGCGCTGGATGAAGCGACTGGTTTGCTTGCCTCCATCGGTATCGGCGAAGCGCCGTTTTATCGGCAAGCGACCTTCAGCCTTTGGCGCAGCGTGGCTGATATGGAGGCATTCGCGTATCGCACCAATGCACATCGTGAAGTCATGCGCCGCACTCGCGCCGAAAATTGGTATCGCGAGGAATTGTTTGCGCGATTTGTGCCGGTTGGATCGGAGGGAAAGTGGGAGGGACGCGATCCGTTGAAACAAACGCTTTGTTAAAAAGAACCGCATGAAAAAGGAATCGAGGGTGATCTATCGTTTGCGTTGAGGAATCGGCCAATTCAAAGCGTATATCGTTTCACTGCTTGCCTGCATATATTCGATTCGACTAGAACCGATACGAGCGACTTTTCCCATGCGTGCCGCTTTGGTTTTAAATTCAGGCAGCCGAAATAGTTGTCGAAGCAAGGCAGGAATTTTAAACTGTTGATCGTCACTGATGGCAATATAGAGAATACAATAATTTTTGTCGCGATACTCTCTGTCCCAAAAGCCGCCGTCGATTGTAACGAAGGTTGGATGGTTTAAACGTCGAAGCAGTTCAGGAACCCGATCATCGTCGATCATCTCACGCGGGCGGACGTCTTTGAGCCTGCGCACTGTTGCCCACGAGCGCAGTGGTTCGATTGCTGCATCCGAGTTGATTTGTTCGTCAAATATGAGCAAACTCACGCGGCTTTCCCATTCTCTTTTTTTGGATCGGGTACTGCTGGTGTACAAGATCGGCAGCCCAACGGATGGCTTCCTCCACCGCTTCGCGAGAAAGCTCCGGCCAATTGCGCAGGATGTCGTTGATCGAATCACCCATACTCAAAAACATGAGGACGGTACCTACCGGTACGCGAGTACTTTTGAAAGTCAGTTTGCCATGACAAACTTTTGGATCAACAACGAGATGTTTTCCAATTTCTATCCGTTTCATAATGTATCCTTGTAGTTGACTCACAAATATACAGAACAGCGACATTAAAAGCAAGTTGTGAAACCCGCATTTCAATGGGATTTGATGTTTTTATTTCCAATGGAAAATTATAGTGAATATTTTAAGCCCGAGCGAATTTCCAAACGCAAAACGTTGATTCAATTGCATCACGACACCCCTTGCCGTGGCTGTAAAATAAGTCATTAGTCATATAGCCATTAGTCATATAGTCATTAGACCAATCGCGTTTACTCGTACTCTTACTCGCTTTAAAAAACCTGTTTTGCAAAATTTATCAAGCTGATCTGCCATGTCTTTAAATTCTTCTTTAAAAAGTGTTTCGTCTATCCGTTGGTGGCCGGCGATCAGCATCGTCGCGTTGGCCGTTGCTGCGGTTGCCTATATTAGCTTTTCCGATTTGCCCAGCCGGCAGGAGCAAATTCAGCGAACCGGCGTGACGCTGATAACGGCGATTTTGTTTTTGCTCATTTGGTTTTTTGCATTCTCGCGCCTGCCGAAAAAAATTCGTTTAATTTCTTTTGGCGCATTTATCGTGCTTCTCGGTTTGGGCTCAACGCTGTTTCGCCTGCGCGGCGTCAGCGGTGATGTGCTGCCATTGCTCGAATGGCGTTTTGCTCGAAACACCGTCGAAGCATTGCCGCAAAATTCTTCTGGACCTGCCGAGACGATTTCAATAAAGGCGCCGGAAACGCCGGCGTTGTTTTCGGCAGAAGAAGCGCCGCCGATAACTTCTCCTTCCGTAAATGTAAAACCGGCGACGTCGTCACACCTCAACACACGCGACTATCCTCAATTTCTCGGGCCTGATCGCGATGCGAAAGTTCACGGCCTCAAATTGAGCCGCGATTGGTCAAAGCATCCGCCCAAACTTTTGTGGCGGCAATCGATCGGCGCCGGTTGGTCCGCTTTCGCCGTTGCCGGAAATTTGGCGATCACTCAGGAACAGCGCGGGCCGCAGGAAATGGTGGTTGCTTATGATTTAAAAACCGGCCAGGTAAAATGGAGTCACGGCGATAGCGTGAAGTATGAATCTCCAATCGCCGGTGATGGCCCGCGCGCAACGCCGACGATTGTAAAAAATCGCGTTTATACCTTGGGAGCAACGGGAATGCTCAATGGCCTCGATCTAAAAACCGGCAAGCGCATGTGGTCAAAAAATATTATTGAGGACAACGAGGGGCGCATAAATGAATGGGGCAACAGCGGCTCGCCGCTGCTGCTCGATAGTTTGGTGATCGTGAATGCCGGCGGACAAAACGGCAAATCATTGGTGGCGTATCACAAAGATACCGGCGCACGAATTTGGAGCGGCGGCAATAATCGCGCGGCTTACAGTTCGCCATTCGTTGCGGCGTTGGCCGGCGTTCCGCAAATTCTCATTTTCAATCAGAATAATGTTGTCTCACATGATCCGGCCTCCGGAAAAATTTTCTGGGAACAAGCGTGGCCCGGCGGCAGTGAATGCGTGGCGCAGCCGGTTCCACTGCCACATGATCGCGTGTTTGTTTCGAGTGGTTATGGTATCGGCTGCAAGCTTTTTCAAATTCAACGCGGCGACAGCGCCGGTTGGCAGGTTGCATTGATTTGGGAGACGAATCGTCTCAAAGCGAAATTCACCAACGTCATTCATCGCGATGGATATATTTATGGATTGGATGACGGCATTCTCGTTTGTCTCGATCTCGCCAACGGCGAGCGCAAATGGAAAGCCGGACGTTATGGACACGGCCAGATGATTAGCATTGACGATCTGCTGTTGATTCAAGCGGAATCCGGCGACGTGGTTTTGGTTGAAGCAAATCCCGAATCATATAAAGAACTGTCGCGCTTTGCGGCGCTGAGTGGCAAGACGTGGAACAATCCCGCGCTGGCTGGAAACTATCTGTTGGTGCGCAATGATCGCGAGGCGGCCTGTTATGAATTGCCGCTGGAATTGGCGGCGAGATAAAATAAAACGTAAAAAAACTTTGAACTTTTTTCAAAAAAATGTCGTATATTGGTTTCACACTCGCTTCAGGTCACCAGGATTAACCGGAGTTTTGAAGCGAGTTTGAATATTGATAAGCGGTCCATTTTACGAAACCAAATTAGAGAAAGGCTGCAAAATGAAAACATCCGTTCAAGTCGGGGTCTCGATCGAGGCTGTAGGAATCGGGTTTGGCCCATTTCGTTTTGGGAAAGAAAGATCAGGCGGCTGAACGATAGGATTTTTTACAAAACCTCCTGTTTTTTGTTGAACGAGTTTACTTGCAGTACCAACTCCTTTAGAGTTAACGCTCAACAACATTACAATGCGGGGCTGATTTTCCCTCCTGTCGCTCACGCCCGAAATTTCCAAGTCTTCCCATTTTTTTTTGACACGATTAATTTAAACAATCTTGCTTTTGCATGAAGCTTTCTGCCATCCAATTGGCGGATGGTTCATCGCAGCGGCAAAATAATTTTGGGCGTTATCATGAATCAATCTATCGAAACAGAAATTTCTTTACCCAGTGCGGAAATCTCGCGCTCGCGCCGGTTCACTCTCAAGTGGAAAGATTTGCGCGAAGCCATTGCCGGTACGCAGCAGGATTTCACCGAGGGCAGCATCGGCCGCGCCGTCATGCTGTTGGCAATTCCAATGGTTTTGGAAATGGCGATGGAGTCGCTGTTTGCCGTCGTTGATGTTTTCTTTGTTGCCAAACTCGGCGCGGATGCGGTTGCGGCGGTCGGACTCACCGAGTCGTTGATCACGGTGATTTATGCCATTGCCATCGGCATCAGCATGTCAACCACGGCGATGGTGGCGCGCCGCATCGGCGAAAAAGATGCGGCGGGAGCATCAGTGGCAGCAGTGCAGGCCATCGGACTCGGCATTCTTGTTTCCGCGCCGTTCAGCTTGCTGGGAATTTTCTTGGCGCCAAAACTGCTGGAGTTGTTGGGCGCCTCGCCGGGCGTTGTCAATATCGGTTCCGGTTTCACGATGCATTTGCTCGCCGGCAATGCGATCATTCAGCTTATTTTTATCATCAACGCCGTTTTTCGCGGGACGGGCGACGCCGTCTATGCGATGCGCGCGTTGTGGATCGCCAATTTTTTCGACATCATTCTCGATCCGTGTCTTATTTTCGGCTGGGGTCCGTTTCCTGAAATGGGCGTCACCGGCGGCGCGGTCGCGACCAATATCGGCCGGGGGATCGGAGTTCTTTACCAACTCTCCGTGCTCTGGCGCGGCAAGAGTCGCATAAAAATTAACCGCGAACAATTGCGGCTGAATTTTGAAGTCATGCTGCGTTTGCTGCGCGTTTCAATAGGCGGTATTCTGCAATTTCTCGTCGCGACGGCGAGCTGGCTGCTGTTGGTGCGTATCGTCGCGATTTTCGGCAGCGCCGCGCTGGCCGGTTATACGATTGCGCTACGCATCATCGTTTTCGCCATTCTCCCGTCGTGGGGATTGGGCGGCGCCGCCGCCACATTAGTCGGGCAAAATCTCGGCGCGCAAAAACCGGAGCGGGCCGAGCGTTCGGTTTGGATTTGCGGCTTCGTGAATATGGTGTTTCTCGGCGTCGTGACCGTCATTTTCGTAGTCTTCGCCAAACCGCTGGTCATGCTCTTTACGCAAGATCCGGCGGTGATTCCGTTCGGCGTCGATTGCCTGCGTTACGTTAGTTATGGCTACATTTTTTACGCCTACGGCATGGTGATCGTGCAAGCGTTCAACGGCGCCGGCGATACGATGACGCCGACGATCATCAATTTATTTTGCTACTGGCTGTTTCAAATTCCGCTGGCGTATGCGCTGGCGATGTTTCTCGGCATGAATGCGCCGGGCGTGTTTCTCGCCATCACGATTTCGGAATCGACGATTGCAGTGGTGAGTGTTTTGGTTTTCCGGCGCGGAAAGTGGAAGGAGCGGAAGATTTAAAAGTCTGCACAAATATCTCTTGACTTTCATCACAAATAATCTATATTCTTCTTGCATTCCTGTTGGAATAAATACCCTGACATTTCTAAAGAGTTTTATAGGGAGATGAAGCTGACTTGCGCAGCCGATTGGCCAGGAGGTGAAGCAATTAGTGTTTTTACTTTTGGTTTTGATTCAAATAGCTTTGATTAACCCACTTTTCCTCAACCATTTTACCCAGTTTCAGGAGGTTCTAACATGCGCGTTTCTTCAAGTCGTAAAACGCCTTCGTTCCGGGCAATGTTATTGGCGGCCTGCAGTTTGTTTCTTGCTGTGGCCTCTTTGGCCACCGCCGACACATTTACCGTAACGAACAACAATGATTCCGGCGCCGGCTCATTGCGGCAGGCGATTCTCAGCGCCAATGCCGGGATTAGCAATGATGACATTGTGTTTGCCGCTAATGTAACCGGCAGCATTATTTTGACAAGCGGAACTTTGCGCGTCAGCGGTATCGGTGCGCTGACCATCAGCGGCCCAGGCGCTAAAGTGTTGACCGTGAGCGGCAACGGCGCTAGCCAGGTGTTTGAGATCATCACTGGTCCCGTCAACATTTCTGGATTGACGATTGCCAATGGGAGATCTATCAGCGATGGCGGCGGCATTAGCAATGCTAACACGCTCACAGTCACCAATTGCACCATCTCGGGAAACTCCGCCAACAGCGATGGTGGTGCCATTAGCAATGGCGCCGCGCTCACGGTCAACAATTGCACGATTTCGGGAAACTCCGCCGGCAGCGATGGCGGTGCCATTAGCAATGGTAACTCACTCATAATCACCAATAGCACGATCACGGGAAACTCCGCCGGCAGCGATGGCGGTGCCATTAGCAATGGCTCCATGATCACAGTCACCAATTGCACCATCTCAGGAAACTCTTCAAACAGCGATGGCGGTGGGATTTCAACGGCTGCCACGGCAAACCTTAGAAATACGATTATTGCCCAGAACTCGGCTTCATCTGGCGGCCCTGATGTCAGAAGTTCAATGCCAGTTACTTCACAGGGCTATAACTTGATCGGGAATTCGAGCGGCGGCAGCGGATTCATCGGCACGGATCTGCTCAATGTCAATCCCTTGCTTGGCCCGTTGCAAGATAATGGCGGCCCCACCTTTACGCAGGCGTTATTAACCGGCAGCCCGGCGATTGACGCTGTTCCTGCTGGCAGTTGTGCCGTCACGACGGACCAGCGCGGCATCACCCGGCCGCAAGGCAGCGCTTGTGATATTGGCGCTTTTGAGAGACAACTCGGCGTGGGAGTTAATGAAAATGAAGCGTCCGAGGCGGTGACCGATTATACGCTGGCGCAAAATTATCCGAATCCCTTTAATCCGAATACGACGATAAGCTTTACGTTGCCGAAAGCGAGCGAAGTGAGGTTGGAAATTTACACCAGCACCGGACAGTTGGCGCGAAAACTGGCGAGCGGCAAATTTGCCAGCGGCAGCCATCAACTGGTTTGGGACGGGAAAGACGATCATGGCCGTCCGGTGACCAGCGGCGTCTATTTGTTCGTCTTGAAAGCCGGCAATTTCGTCGCGCAGCGCAAGCTGGTTTTGGCGAAATAAGGAAAATTTCCGGCACACGCGAGCTAACACCGGCTCGTCGCGAGCTTCGAGGAAATCGACTGAGCAGCCTGCGAAGGCTGCTCTTTCTTTTATGGAATTTGGTGTCAACTGCATCAATAAATTGAAAACTCCAAATCGATTGCTTACAATCAAACGCAGGATTACCTTTCAACTTCACCGGGAGAGAATTATGAGAATTTTTACTGCCATCAGAACCAAAAGATTTCTACTATAAAACGAGACTTCCAGCCTGGGCCTTGCTCGGCTCTGGGATCGGCGCGCTGATTGGATGGGGTACAAAAATCGATCGTTGGCAGGCCATCCCGCTGGAACGAGTCCGCTGAGGATTCTCACCACGCAACAGGAGCCTGGCGCTCTCGGCTTCGTTTGCTTTTTGACTACAGTCACTTGCCATAACGAGACGAACGAGACTATTCCAATTTTTCGATTTCTTCAATGGCAAGCCCGGTCCATTTCGCAATCAGGGCGGTATCTGCTCCATCCTGTCGCATGGAACGAGCAATTTCTCGTGCCTTGTTTTTCTCTCCTTTTTTCTCGCCCTTTTTCTCGCCCTTTTTCTCGCCTCTTTCAAACGCGCCGTCGATCCTGCCGCGCTCATCCAACATGACCATCACGCTATCTTCGTAATTCTCCAATTCCTTCGGCGTCATGTTGGCGCGATTGGCCAGCTCAAAAGCCTTGCGAAACGTGGGCTCGTCCAACTTGGCCGGCACATGATCCAGGTGGCGGGTATGCTTGATAAAATACACCCACTTTTCGATAACCGTCTCCAACTCCGCTTCGGTTTTGGCAAACTTCGGCAATTCGATAAAGTAATAACGAATCTCATCAAGGTAA